>Ga0256833_1001891_pt1 | contig 15102 bp, 16 predicted proteins | sample 356284metaG_FD_190535 | JGI IMG/M metagenome (GOLD analysis project Ga0256833, IMG submission 190535) | Hydrothermal vent microbial communities from Mid Atlantic Ridge, Atlantic Ocean - 356-284 | ecosystem: Environmental > Aquatic > Marine > Hydrothermal vents | place: Atlantic Ocean: Mid...
GTGTTTGCTCAAATTCCGCCTCCGTAATAAGAAAAGGTTTTATCCTAAATCCGCTTATTAGTCTTGCTTCCTCCAATGCCTCCGGGTTGATCGGCGGAACGCATGCTACTTCAAGCGTATCGTTAATCTTTCTTAACGGTATTATAAAATTCGTTCTGATAAATCGTTCCGGTAAAACCGAAATAACTTCCGGGTCTATTGCATAGTTTTCTATATTTATCGATGGAATATTTGTTTGTGAGGACAGAGCTTCTGCTAAAACGGAAGGCGAGATAATTCCTTTTTGTATGAGTATTTGGCCCAATTTCTCGTGTGTTTTTTTCTGCTCTTCCAAAGCGTCTTTTAATTGTTCTTCCGTAATGAGTCCTTTGCTAATAAGTATGTCGCCTATACGTTCTTCTTTTTGCATACCTTATTTTAACTGATTTTTATTTTGCGTCAAATATATTTCAATAAAGTTGTAAAAATATCCTAAAAACTATTGAAAATTTTCAAAAATCTGATATAAATCCACCGATAAGGTAATTCATTACCTTACTAATTCTTTGGAAGGGGGTGGCTGAAATGCGCACTGAAGGTAGACACATTATTATGGACGCTTCTGGTTGCAATCCAGAAACGCTGAACAACCTCGAAGTGTTGAAGCAGATCCTCGTGGATGCTGCAGAAAGAGCTAATGCAACTGTTTTGAACGTTGCATTTCACCACTTTACTCCTCAGGGAGTTAGTGGGGTGGTGGTAATTTCTGAATCTCACCTCTCTATACACACGTGGCCCGAGTATGGCTATGCGGCTCTTGATTTTTATACGTGCGGGGATGCCGATCCGAAACTTGCATGTGAGTATGTAGCTGAGAAGCTTGGTGCCACAAGCGTGCAAACGACGGAGATTGTTAGAGGCGAGGAAAACAATGGAAAATACCTCCACAGGTTATTAACCACAAAGGAAAGAGAAGATGAGCAAAAAGTATCTGTACTTTCATGATGTTTTTGCCGACGGTGAAGAACATCTGCACGGTATAGAGAGTATATTAGCAGAAGCGAAAACTCCCTATCAATTTATGCAGATTGTGGAGAGCACCTTTTTCGGAAAGATGCTCATTATTGATGGGGACGTGCAGTCGTCCGTAAAGGATGAATATATCTACCATGAAGCGCTGGTTCATCCTGCTATGCTTTTGCATCCTAATCCTAAAAACGTGTTTATTTTTGGTGGCGGTGAAGGCGCCACTTTGAGAGAGGTGTTAAAGCACGGCAGTGTCGAAAAAGCCATCATGATAGATATAGATGAGAAAGAAATCGAACTGAACAAAAAATTTCTTTCGGAATGGCACAAAGGGGCATTTGAAAATCCAAAGGTAACATTACTCAATACGGATGCTCGTAAGTTTATGGAAAAGGGAGTATCATCTTCTTCGTGTGATGTAATAATAAGCGATCTTACGGAACCGTTTGAAGCAGGCCCGTCGTATAAATTGTTCACAAAAGAGTTTTTTGAATTACTCTACGATCGACTGAGAGACGATGGAATTTTTGTGCTTCAGGCATCTATGCTGAGGAATGTAACCTACAGAATGCACCGTGCAATAAGAAATACTTTATCTCGAGTATTTCCTGTTGTTCGAAGTTATTATGCCTATGTGCCAAGTTTTGATACGACATGGAGTTTTGTTATTTCTTCCAAACAGTTCGACCCGAAATCTTTATCGGTTGAACATGTTAACGAGCTTATTAAAAACAGAATTAACGGAGAATTAAAGTTTTACGATGGTGAATCGCATCAAAGAATGTTTTCGCTGCCAAAAGATATTAGGCGTATTTTAAATGAAAACACGGAGGAAATAATAGAGGACAACCATCCGCTTGTACTTAAAAGAAAAGAAAACGTATGATTCTTATAAAAAACGGAACACTTCTTGCGTTAACTGATGAGGGTGTAATTGATACGGGAGACGTTGTAATAGACGGATCCCGTATTTTTTATGTCGGAAAAGAAAAAAAATACGATTTTGTTTTTGATACTGTAATTGACGCTAAAGATTTTTTTGTAATGCCCGGATTTGTGAATACGCATACGCACCTTGCCATGGTACTTATGCGAGGAATTGCTGATGATGTGGCACTTAAGCAGTGGTTGCAGAATGTGATATTTCCCATAGAATCGAAATTAACGGCAGATGATGTGTATTTTGGCAGTTTGCTTGGATTGATGGAGTCTTTAAAAACAGGTGTTACTACTGTTGCGGATTTTTATTTTCACATGGATGCTGTTGCTAAAGCGGTGAAAGAAACGGGTATACGTGCAAGCCTCGGGTTTGGCCTTGCTTCTAAATTTGACATGGATACGATAAAATTAAAGCTTGCCGAAAAATTTGTGTCAAAATACAATAACAGTGAAAACGGGCGAATTTTAGCAAGCTTTGCTCCTCACGCTCCTTATACGTGCACGTTAAGATTTCTAAAATCGATTAGCAAAGTGGCAAAGGAAATGGGTGTTGTTGTTCATACGCATTTGCATGAAACGGAGAAAGAAGTTTCCGACTTTAAAAAAATCTACGGAAAAAGCCCCATTCAGAAACTCTATGAAGAAGGATTTTTTAATGCAAAGGTTAATGCCGCTCATTGCGTTTTTTTAGATGAAAACGATTATAAAATTTTGAAAGAGAACAGAGTGGGAATCGCATTGAATCCACAAAGTAATTTGAAATTAGGTTCTGGTATTCCCGATATACCGAAGATGCTTTCTAATAAATTGTTGCTTGGCATAGGAACTGACGGTGCGGCTTCAAACAATAATCTTGCCCTGCTCGAAGATATGAGGCTTGTTTCTTTTTTGGCAAAAGGCTTGTCTAATAATCCGGAACTTTTAAATGCAAAAGAATTGTTGCGTATGGCAACATTTCAAGGTGCTGAAAATATCGGTTTCAGCGATGTAGGACTTTTGAAAAAAGGATTTCGTGCCGATATAATTTTAGTAAAGAAGGATAATATAAACCTTTTGCCCAATACAAATCCGTATTCGCTTATTGCATATTCCATGTATCCTTCTGATGTTGATACGGTTATTATAGATGGCAAAATCGTTATGCAGAACAGGAAAATTCTTACCGTTAACGAAGAAGCCGTAAAAAAGGAAATTCACAAATATATAAAAAAAATTCACAATTGAAATTAAATTACCACTTATTCGGATCTTCTCCCGGTGGTAAGTCATTGCAATCTACGTAGCAAGGTTTTACCCTTGCACTTTTTAGGAAAGAGCCCCCGCTATCCGTTTCAACGACCCAGTAGGCTCTATGCATATCTCCGTTGCACGGATTATAACTTGATACATCCGATTCGGATGCGAAAAAATATTGAACATTTTTGCAATAAGGGTTTACAGGGATTATTTCAAACAGAGGGGTTGGATTGGCGTATACACCGCTTGGGTCGTAATTAACCAAATTTCCGTTTTGATTTACAGGCAGATGGTGCATCTTTGCGTATGATATTGCGATTGCACTGCGCACGGCACCGAGATTTGCCTTACATGCAGCTGCTTTTGCCTCCCTTTCGATATTTTCGAATTTGGGCAGTGCGAATAACGAAAGTATGGCAAGAATAGCAATTACAATGGATAACTCAATGAGAGTAAATCCATTGCGTTTCACCTACTAATCACCTCAACAAAAACTCTCCTTGTTCGCGGGCCGTCGAATTCGCAGAAGAAAATTCCTTGCCACGTGCCGAGCACTAAATCACCATTATGCACCAATACGGTTCTATCCGAACCCATTGTAGCTGCTTTTATGTGGGCCGCCGCATTTCCTTCCAGATGTGTGTACCTATTATTCCACGGAACTATTTTGTTTAAAGTGGCAAGAATATCGTGCCTTACCGACGGATCTGCGTTTTCGTTTATTGTAATTGCAGCGGTTGTATGCGGAACATAGACAACACATAATCCTTCTTTTACTCCGCTCTTTTTTACAAATGAACGCACTTTTTCCGTTATATCTATCATTTCGTCGTGAGAAGTTGTATATATTTCAATTGTCCACATTACTCTCACCTCCGTTAAATATTACTACTTTGTTTCTACCGCTATTTTTAGCTTTATACACTGCGATATCAACCGATTTTATAATTTTTTCCGCACTGTTTCCGTCTGATGGACACTCAGCAACTCCTCCGGAAATTGTGAGTTTTCCGTTTGGTTGTTTTTCTTCACCCGGGAATTTTTCTTTTTCTATGATCCTTCTTATTCTTTCCGCATAAATATATGTCCCTCTTTTATCTGTTTCCGGTAAGATTACTATAAATTCTTCGCCGCCAAAGCGTGCCGGAAAGTCTAAATTTCTACTGTTTTTTATGATAATTTGCCCTACTTTTCTCAAAGCAATATTTCCGACATCGTGTCCGTTATGGTCGTTGTATTCTTTAAAGAAATCGATATCAAACATGGCAAGAGAGAGCGTTTTTTGGTATCTTAGCGCTCTTCTGATTTCCTTGTCCAATTCTTTTCTGAAAGCCCTGTAATTATAGAGTCCGGTAAGTTCGTCTTTTTCTGCAAGAGATTTCATCTGTTCGTATAGAAGTGCATTATATATTGCAAGAGATGCTGCACTTGCAACAGCCTCGAGCACTTTTTTATCTTCATCGCTAAAGCGATTTTTTATATTGCTTTCTATGTCCAAAACTCCAAGCAATTTGCCTTTAGCTTTTAAAGGAATTGCAATTTCAGATTTTGTGTCGCTACTTCCGTTTATGTATCTATTGTCTTTTTCAACATCGTTTGATATAACTGTCTCTTCTTTTTTTGCTGACGTACCCGTGATACCCTCTCCTTTTTCTATATTTACTTTTAAGTTTTTGATTTTTTCTTTTGAATACCCTGACGAGGCACGTTTTATTTTCAGGTACCTTCCGTCTTTGGTAATCAGCAGAACGGCTACCTTATCAAACGAAAACGTCTTTTTAATGTGTTTAACAATGATGTCTAAAACTTCTTCTAATTCTATTGTTTTGCTAAGTTCCTGACTTATTTCGTATAGAAATTCAAGTTTGTTTAATTTTTCTTTAACTTGTTCATTGAGTTCAGTATGTAATATAGATATGCTTAAGATGGATGCCAATACTTCGGCATTTTTAATATCCGTGTTGTTAAAAGAATTTCCGTTGCGCCTTGTAAATTTTATCATTCCGATTATCTTATCTGCCGATTTAATCGGTGTAACAATTTCGGAACCGTTTGGAAAATTATTTACTATTGCGTTATTTTCATGCAAAACCTTGTCGAAGTAAGATAAATCCTTCTCAGTTTTTCGGAACAAATAAATTTCTCCGTTTTCCAGTCCGAATGCCTCATTTGCAACTTTTATCGCGTAATTGAATAATTTTTTTAGATCTTTCCCTTCGCTAATTTTCAGTGAAACTTCTGTTATGGACAAGAGCTCTTTCATATGTTAATCACCACTCTTGTAACTCCACTTCCCTTTGCTGTTTGTTTGCACGTATATTGTTATCGCAACCGATAAATTTGTAGCATTACTTCTGCTTCCACCCGAACCGATTGATTGAAATTCTCCTACCGAAAGATTGTTGAATTTTAAAGAATATCCTTTCTTTTCAAGGTAAGACATAAAATGCACGATATCATCGTAGTTTTTTCCCGATATGCTGATATTTACAGGTAAGAGCTGTATGGGAGGTGTGGTATTTGCCATATTTTTTAACCCGCCGAAAGAAATACTGTTTATATGGAGATTGTATACACCTGCAATATTGCTTAATTCTTTTAGGAAATCCATTAGACTTTGATCCGTAAAAAATGCTGCTCGAGCTTGCTTTATTTTATTTTCTTTTTCTGTTTTTTGCTTCTCGAGATCATTTGCTACTTGCGCAATAGCCGTTTTTTCCTGAAGAATCTTTGTTTCGGAATGCAGAACTTCTGATTTTTTTCCGATAAGGTATCCTTTGTATGCAAACAAGCCCGCAACAGATGCAATCTCTAATATGGAAATTGTAAAAAATACGGCTAATTTGTTAACCTTCTTATTTTTTTTCATGGTTTACTCCTTTTATGTTAGCTACCATGTTAAATGTTGCATTTGATGCCGGATTTTTCGACATGGAAAGTATGCTTGCATTTTCAATGTATTTGGCATCCGAAAGATTTACTTCGTATTGGAGAATGGCTTTGTAGCTTGGTCCTGAGCCTGAGATATTGATATCTCCGTTTGAATTTATCGAAACCGAAGTTAAGGAAACGCCCTTTGGCAATTTTGCCTTAATTTCCGCAAGAAGTGCAGATGTTATTGCTCTTTGCTCGAGATCTTTCTTTGCTGTTTGATACGCGGTTAGAGAATTATCTAATTCGGACAGTTCGTTTTTTATGGCTTCGGTTTGCTGTGCAAATTTTGAAACGGCATTAATTTTACTTTTTGTTGAGATGATGTTTGTCTGTAAACTTTTTAGAGTATTGTTTATATAAGGATAGAAATAAAACGCCGCACCGTTTATAATAATGAGGAGTAAGATCGTGGTTGCAACTTTAATGCCGATAGATTTTTTTTCTACGAGGATATGTTTGGAAATATCGCAAAAAAGAGGATCTCTAACACCTTCAATAGCAAAAAGAGTAAGCCCCACTGCTTCGCTGAATTCCATACCTCCGCTTTTTTGCATTCGTAAGTAATCTTCTTCATTCTCAAAATTTATATTCTCCGGAAGTTTTACAGGTATAATCTGTTGAGGAAGTCGCGAGCCAAGAATTTTTACGAGTGATTCTACTTTATTTTCTTGAGATACAAGGAATATTTTGTCTATGCTTAGGTTTCTGTTTCTTGCAACGAATGTTACCGTTGTTACAATATTTCCAAGCCAATTGTTTCTTGTATAAACTTCATTGCTCGTTGCTTCCTCTATTCCGAGATCCTGTGTGTATGTGTACAGGACTTTTCCGTCCGATATGAATGTAAGTGTTGTCTCAGTTTTATCAATATCCACTATGAGTGAGGAACTATTTACTTCGTAAAATGTATAAATGAATTTTGCCAGCGCAAAATTGGAAGGAATTACTCCTACTGTTTTAAATCCCGCTTTTTTCAATGTTTTAATTGTGTTTAAAAGTATATCTTCTTTTGCACCCGCCCATATAATTTTGAATTTATCTTTTGCCTTTTCTATGACGTTGAATCCCAAAGAAACATTTTGATGGTTAAAAATCGCATAATCTTTGATTTCAGCTTCTATCAGTTTAAAAATTTCCTCTTTTCTTATGGGAGGGACTATTTTATCTTTTACTATTACATTCCTGTTATCCAAAGATATGAATCCTTTTGTGTATATTTTTTCTTTTTTGATTAAGTCTTTCAACTTCTTAATAAATTCGGGATTTTTAAAACTTTCTTTTGAATACGGAACATCTTCAAGGCGAACCGATTTGATACTTTCACCGTCTATTTTAACTTCCGCTATTCTTATAAACTCGTTTGTTATACTAATTCCGGTTATTTTTTTCATCTGTCACTCCTTTGTATATAGTTTACAATATATAGCGTTTTTTCAAAATAATTTCGAATTTATCTTGTAATAAGTTTTAATGTAAGTTCTTGTCTGAGTTTTTTCTATAGATAACTATAGAACCAATGACCAAAATGTCGAGTTTTATAAAGTTAGAGAGGTGCCATATGGCACCTCTCTAATATTTAGCGATAAAAATTTTGTTTAATACTCGTACCAATAGCGTCCTGTGGTAGGATCTATGCCTTTTGAATTTATTCTCACATCTGCCTTATCGTACGTTGTATTTTCGACGTCGTATATCCAACCGCCTGCATCACTAACTTCACTTGCTTGAACTGTCCCGTCGTTATTTACAGTTACTCCATTATTTACATCGTTAGAGCGTTTTATGCTGCCATCATGAAGCGTTACTTCTACTTCCGGTACAGAATCATCTGCAAAGATTGTCCCGTCAAGCGTTGCCGGATATACTCCGTGATTCTTTGCGTAATAAATACCCAAAGCCGAACGAACCGATCCCAACTGCGCCCTTGCTTCGGAGCTTCTCGCTTCCTCTACCATTCCTTGGTATTTTGGCAGTGCGTAAAGTGCAAGAATGCCAAGGATTGCAATAACGATTGCCAATTCTACAAGAGTAAAACCTCTTCTCTTTCTATTCCATCTAAGCATGTCTTCACCTCCTATCCCAAATTTTTTATTATTTTAGAACTATTTTGAATTTTTGCAATATCTTTTTTCTAATTATTGTTTAACATTCTGATAAGTTTAGGAAGTTTTTTCTGCATTGCCATTTCTCCTTGTTTAATTACGTTTTTTGGTTTCCAAAAACTATCCCATCCAACGTTCTGTACGTCTGGAGAAACGGTTATGTCCGCTTCTCTACAATTTTCCCTTGCAAGATTTATTTCTAATATGCCTATGGAGTTTACGGCTATTTTATATAAACCTATGGGTGAGCGAACCAATCCGTTTATGGAAAAATCTTTTTTATTGTATGCATTTTCAGCAAGATTTACTGCTATTATTATATCCGCTTGTTTCTCTTTTAAAGGGCGAACCGGAACTTGCATCGAAAGGCCGCCGTCCACATAAAGTTTTTTATTAATAAGAACAGGTTGAAAAAGAAATGGTATGGAGATACTTGCCCTTACGGTTTCCACGAAACTTCCTTTTTCAAAAACCGTAGGCTTTCCGCTTCCAAAATCTGTTGCAACCGGTATAAAAGGTGTTTTTAAAGATTCTATATTCGGATCCCCAAGTATCTTATTTATAAATTTAGTGATTTTTTCTCCCCTTATCAAACCGGATTTAACGGTGGGATCAAACAAAATTCCCAATATGGTTTTCATATCCGTTGACATTGCCATTTTCTCTACCTCTTCTATTGATTGGGTAATTGCATAGGCTCCTCCTACGAGAGATCCGATGCTCGAGCCTGCAATAATACTCATATCGAATCCATTCTCCTTTAAAACTTTAATAACTCCTATGTGGGCAAGTCCTCGTGGCCCTCCGCTTCCCAGTGCAAGTCCTATTCTCTTCTTCATTTTTGCCTCTTTTTATAAACTTCTTTTAGCTTTTCTATTTTATCTCTTAGCTTTGCTGCCTCTTCAAACTCAAGCATATCAGCTTTTAGGTGCATCTCTTCAGTGAGCTCCAGAATCAATGCTTTGAATTGTTCCTCTGTTAAATTGCTCATGTCAATGTCTTTTAGTTCTTCCTCTTTCTTCCATGGCAAATCTATGAGATCCGAAATTGCTTTCCTAATTGTTTTTGGCTCTATGTGGTGCTTCTTATTATACTCAAGTTGTTTTTTTCTCCTCCTGCCCGTTTCTCTTATTGCGTTCTTCATGGATTCTGTCAAGGAATCTGCATACATAATGACTTTTCCGGATACGTTACGTGCTGCACGTCCCATTGTTTGAATAAGTGATACTTCCGAACGTAAAAATCCTTCTTTATCCGCATCTATTATCGCAACAAGCGAAACTTCCGGAAGATCGAGGCCTTCTCTTAGCAGGTTTACTCCTACAAGGCATGTAAACTCTCCCTCTCTTAGTGCTTTGAGTATTTTTACTCGTTCCAATGTTTTTATTTCCGAGTGCAAATATTTTGCTTTTATTCCGTGTTCTGTAAGAAACATTGCGAGTTCTTCCGCCATTTTCTTTGTAAGTGTTGTAACGAGGACCCTTTCGTTTTTTTTCGCTCTCCTTTTTATTTCCCTCATCAAGTCATCTATCTGATTTTTTGTTGGACGAACCTCTATTTCGGGATCGACAAGACCTGTCGGACGAATAATCTGTTCTACTATCTGGCTGCTTATGTCCTTTTCGTATTCCGAAGGTGTTGCAGAAACAAATATGCACTGATTTATGTGATTTAGGAATTCCGAAAACCGCAACGGTCTGTTGTCCAATGCGGATGGCAATCGGAATCCGTAATTCACCAGTGTGAGTTTTCTCTGGTGATCTCCATGGTACATAGCCCGTATCTGGGGCAGAGTGATATGGGATTCATCTATAAACATGAGGAAGTCATCCGGGAAGAAATTTAAAAGCGTGAATGGTTCTTCACCGGCTTTCCGTCCGGAGAAGTACCTGGAGTAATTTTCAATTCCCGGACAGTATCCCGTTTGTTCGAGCATCTCAAGATCATAATTTGTTCGCTCTTCCAATCTTTGTGCTTCCAATAATTTTCCCCTTTTTCGGAAAAATTCCACCCTCAATGCAAGTTCTTTTCTTATTTCGTCTGCATATCTGTGAATTCTTTCAAGTGTCGTCAGAAATTGAGATGCCGGAAAAAATGTAAAATTTGAATGTTTTTTTATAAGTTTTCCGGTAAGAGGATCAAATTCTATAATGCTGTCTATTTCGTCTCCAAAAAGTTCTATTCTTATTGCTGTTTCCGATTCTTTGGGAAAAACATCAATTATGTCTCCTCGCATTCTGAATCTACCCGGTCTGAAATCAAAGTCATTCCTTTCGTATTGAAGACGTGCAAGACCCAGCGCTATGTTGCCTCTTTTAATTTTTTCTCCGACACTTACCGTAAACAGCTGTTCTTTATACTCTTCCGGAGAATCCCATCCGTATATGCAGGATACCGAAGCAACTACTATTACGTCTCTTCTTTCAAGCAATGCTCTTACCGTTGCATGCCTCAAGCGAGCGATGTCTTCATTCACATCGGCTGTTTTATCTATATGCAAGTCGAGTTGCGGAACATACGCCTCCGGCCTGTAAAAATCATAATAGCTTACAAAATATCTTACGGCATTTTCCGGAAAGAAGTGTTTAAATTCCGAGTAAAGTTGCGCTGCCAATGTTTTATTATGGGAAATAACAAGCGTTGGCTTTTGCACGTTTTGTATGACATTTGCCATCGTAAAAGTTTTTCCGGAGCCGGTTACCCCAAGCAATGTTTGAAATTTGTATTCTTTTTTTATCCCTTCTGTGAGTTTTTCGATCGCTTCGGGTTGGTCCCCTGTAGGCTTAAAATCGGAAACAAGCTTAAATTTGTTCATTATCCAATTTTAATTTTATAGGTATGTTTTCTATGAGTTTTGCGTAGCCGTTAACCGTTCTTATAAAATTTAGTTTCTCTTCCGAAATATGAGTCTCTTCTATAATTTCTTTATCACTTTTGTTATTTTCAATCGATAGTAAAACTTTATCAAGTATGGCATAACTCATTCCTATCGCCATTTCATCCGTAATTCCCGGAATAATGTCCGGTGCCGGGTGCCTGTTAAAAACAATTTCGGGCACGTTTATATATTTTGCAAGCGTATACACTTCGCTTTTGTAAAGTCCCGCAAGGGGCATGATATCGCCTGCCTCTCCGTATCTTGCATAGTAACCTATGGAAAGTTCCGTTTTATTGCCACTATCCATAACAAGTTTGTTTTCAATGTTTGCAAAGTAATACAAAGTCATTGTTATTGCACGGGCTTTTGTTTCGTAGTATGCGATGTCTTTTCTAAACTTTTTATCTCCTTTTCCTAAAAGATGTTTAAGGTATAAATTACCGCTTTTGTTTAGCTCGTTTTTTCTCTTTTGCGCATATTTCTCTTTTACTTTTTCCGGAGCTATAAATCCGAGGAACGGTTGAAGATGGTATATGCCGAATGTTTCAAGCATGAGTGTGATTCGCTTTTTCTTTAACGGTAGTCCTACGTCTTCCGCAACTTTCTCTGCGCAAATCGTGCTTTCTTTTAATGTATCCCGCTCTAATACATGAACCAAACTGACCTTATCTTTCCCCAATGCATTCACTGAAATTTTGGTAAGCACGGCACTGTCTATTCCTCCGCTTACGCCTATTACTATTCCTTCTTTGCCAAATTTTTCTATGTATTTTTTTATAAAGTTTTCGATTAAAGCATTAACTTTGCTTATCTCTTTATATGTGAAAAATTTTTTTCTCATTTTGTTTTTTCAATGAACTTTTCGACATCGGAGCGTTTCGGTATGTAAACCCCTTTTTTCGTTATGGAAAGTGCTGCTGCATAGTTTGCAAATTTCAAGGATTCAGCGATTGTTTTATCGGAAAGGATTTCCGAAAGAAATGCCGCGTTGAAAATATCTCCTGCCCCTGTTGTGTCCGCTACGTTTACTTTAATTCCTTTTACGGATATTCTCTTTGAATTGTAAAATACCACTGCACCTTTTTCTCCCTTTTTGTCTACTATGAATCCCTCTTGAGGTATGTCCATTGCTTTAAGTTCTTCGCTATTTGCAAAGATAATATCACTTATTTCGGAGAGTTGGATTGCACTGTTTAAAAAACCTGGGATATCTTTTCCTATTCTTATCTGCGGGTCGAAAAACACTTTTATCCTGTTTAATTTCGCTTCTTCAGCTATTTTTAGGATTTCCCTTTGCACTTTTTGTGTCGTGCAGATACCGCAACTTATATATATTGCATCAAAACCCTCTTTAATTTTCTCAAATTCCTTGAAACTAATATCTTCGTAAGAAGCGTTTTTAAGAAGGGCAAATGTGCTCCTTTCTCCTGTATTATTCACTATTGCGATTATTAAAGCGGTATTTTTGTCCGTTTCTTTTCCCAACAATTTTACGTTATTTGCGATTAAAAACTGTTTTATTTCATTACCGAAACTATCTTTTGATATCGGAGTAAAGTAGTATGATTCACCGAAAAATACTCCGAATGCTGCAGCAAAATTAACCCCCGTTCCTGCGGGCAGTGCTTTGTAGTTTTCCGGTATGAAGTTTTTGTCACTTTCGAATTTAAATTTACCCTTTATTGTGATGTCAAAGCAATTATCACCTATTGTGAGTAATTTATGTTTCAATTTTGCGCACCTTCCTTACGAATAGTTCCACTTTTTTAATATCTTTCTTACCGAAACCGTCTGGTAAATCAAGTGATGTTTTTGCATCAACTCCATGAGGACGAACTTTTTCGATTGCATTTATAACGTTTTCCGGGGAAAGCCCTCCACCCAATATCACCGGTTTTTTAACCGAATTTACGATTTCTGTGCTGATATTCCAATCGTGTGTTTTTCCGGTTGCACCAATGAACCCGTTCATCTGTTTGCTTTTGAAGGGTGAATCAAGTATGATAAAATCTACAAATCTTTCTACTTCTTTTGCCGAATTGATACTATTTTTGTCTATAACGGGTATTGCATACATAAGTTTAATGTTTAGTTTTTTCAAAAATTCCTTTAGTTTTTTTAACTCTTCCGAAGGCATTTTATGGCATATGTGCAAAATATCCATTTTTAATTCTTCTGCGTAGTGCATTATTTCTTGCAAATTTGCAGTATCTACAATAACAGTTGAAATTTTTCCGTATTTTCTGACTGTTTTGATAATTTCTTTTGCTCTGCCAACCGAAACTATTCCACGCTTTTTATCTCCGTTCCAGCTCACTACCGTTCCGATATGATCCACTCCTAATTTGCACAGAGCTGTGGCATCTTCAATTGAAACTATTGCATAGATTTGAATAATCATCGTTCGCTATCCTGCTTCTTGATAAATAAAGCAAAATGGGAGGCAAAAGCCTCCCTCAAAAATTTTCATAGACTATTTGTTTATTTGTCTTCTTTTTCCGTATCGGATTGTGCTGCACTTTCTTCTTTTTCTTCCGGTTTTACTTCCGGTGTGCTTTCCTCTTTCGTTTCTTGTACATTTTCTTCTCTTTTCTCTTCCGCTACTTTGGGTTTTTCTTCCTCGACTTTCGCTTCTTCTTTTTTCTCGTTCATTTCTTTTTTGATGTCTTCTATTTCTTTTTTCTTATCGGCAATTTTCTTTTCAATTTCTTCTATTCCCGCAATGAATTCTTTAATCTCATCCTGAACCGCATCGCCCAATTTACCTTCTTTGTAAAGGGTGTAAACTTTTTCTCCGAGAGAAACTATTTTCTCCTTACGTGTCGTTCCAAGTCCCGTTATTTCCGCTTGAATTTTTGCTATTTTTGCAAGTTGTGCGGCTTTTTCTCCTGCTTCTTGGGCTCCTTTTTTGAGTTTATCCCAAAATCCTGCCATATTACTCACCTCCGATTTCATTTTTTTTACATTATATCATAATTTTCCTAGTTTTATAATCCCTTTATTTTGCTAAGAAACTTTCCTATCTCGAAAAAGCTTTCACATTTCAAACTCGCGCCGCCAACAAGTCCTCCGTCTATATCTTTCATTTTTGCAAGAGATTCTATGTTTGCAGGTTTGACACTTCCGCCGTAAAGTATTGTTGTATTCTCTCCGACGTTATCACCAAATCTTTCATCGAGTAAATTCCTTATAAATTTATGGACTTCTTCCGCTTGCTCCGGTTTTGCCGATACGCCTGTCCCGATTGCCCATATCGGTTCGTATGCAATGATAATATTAGTAATATCTTTGCTGCTAAGCCCGTCTAAATCCTTTTTGAGTTCGTTTTCTATTACTTCCTCTGTTTTTCCTGCGTTTCGCTCTTCCAATTTTTCTCCTATGCACAGCACAACCTTTAAGCCGTTTTCCAGTGCGGAATGTACTTTTTTATTTATTAGTTCGTCTTTTTCTCCGAAAATATTTCGTCTTTCGGAGTGCCCTATAATTACGTATTCCGCCCCGGCTTCTTTGAGCATAATAGGAGATACTTCTCCGGTAAAGGCGCCTTCTTTTTCAAAATACATGTTTTGTCCGCCAACTTTAATCTTTTTTGCTATTTTTGCCGTTGCGTTGATCGCGGTAAATGGCGGAAAAACGATCACTTTTAAAGGCGAGTCTTTAAATTTTTCTTCAAGGCATTTTACAAGAGACTCTCCTTCTTCTATTGTTTTGTGCATTTTCCAATTTCCTGCAAGTATTATTTCTCTCATCTGTTTCCTCCCAAATCTTTTTTTGTAAATGCGTAGGGAAGCAAATCTTTTAATGTTGTTTCCCTTACATCACCGTTTAAATTTGCTGCGTATATTTTAATATCCAAAGAGAATTCCGACAATACTTGCCTGCATAATCCGCATGGCATTGCCGGCTCTTTCGTATCCGTAACCACGGCAATTGCTTGAAATTCCCTTTCTCCTTCACTTACTGCTTTGAAAACGGCCACTCTTTCGGCACACATACTTGCTCCGAAGC
>Ga0256833_1001892_pt1 | contig 15102 bp, 14 predicted proteins | sample 356284metaG_FD_190535 | JGI IMG/M metagenome (GOLD analysis project Ga0256833, IMG submission 190535) | Hydrothermal vent microbial communities from Mid Atlantic Ridge, Atlantic Ocean - 356-284 | ecosystem: Environmental > Aquatic > Marine > Hydrothermal vents | place: Atlantic Ocean: Mid...
GAATGGGGAACTTTAGCAAAGTATTAATTGTTTACTACTTACAGTTGGTAGAGATAAAAGAAGTGGAATTACTGGAAATAATAGAAAAAATTCCTCCAAAAGTAAAAAAAGATTTTATGAGTACTTATGAAATGATAGCAAAAAATCACGAACAAAAAGGTATCGAGAAAGGCATTGAGAAGGGTATTGAGAAGGGTATTGAGAAAGGTGTCAAAAGAAAGACTATTGATGTCATAGTAAAGGGATACCAAAAACTACCATCGATTTCCTTGCAGATATTACCGGTTTAAGCAGGGAAAAAGTTAAAAAAATCATAAAAGAAAATAGCAACTGATAAATTGCAAGAAACGCTATTCAGTCTCAAATAAATTTGCGGTATATACATAAGATATTTCAAATGCATTTGAAATATTTAAATAAAAATGTAAAATAGAACTTGAAAGCACGCTTTAGCGTGACTTCAAAGCCGATCCAATAAATCAACATTCGTAATTGATTGTCTTTTTACATTACCTTGCTTAATATGTCATTTATATATCACTCAATTTCAATATCTCTCCCACCCCGTACCTGCCTTTAGCATCCTTGCTTAAAGTAAAAATTTCATTGATGGGGTCATGTTCAAGAAACAAGTAACTATTTTCATCAATTGCCCGCTCGTAAAAAGATTTTCTCTCGGTCAAAGTATTCAAAGGTCTTATATCATAAGACATTACGTATGGCAATCGCACATGTGCAGTAGAAGGCATTAAATCTGCCATATATATAAGTTTTTGTCCATTATCCATAATAAATTCAGGTACTGTCATTGCCTCCGTATGTCCGTAATAAAACCCGAATTCAATCCTATCCATCCAATTAAACCTATCTTTTGCATCTATTAATTCCAAAACTCCGGCATCCATCAAAGGAACAAAATTTTCTTTAAGAAAACTGGCTTTTTCGCGCATATTAGGATTCATTGCCCAATCATAATGTTTTTTATTTGTCCAATACCTTGCATTAGGGAAAGTAGGCACTAAATTGCCGGATTCATCATATTTCACAGCTCCTCCCACATGATCAAAATGCAAGTGTGTGATAATCACATCGGTAATATCCTCGAATTTAAATCCTTTTAGTTTCAGTGCACGTACAATATTCGTTTCGCCATGAGGGAAAAAATGTGACCGGAATTTTTCATCCTGTTTTGAGCCCATACCGGTGTCAACAAGGATTTTTCTATCTTCATATTCCACCAAGAGACATCTTAATGACCAAGTACACATATTATTATCATCTGCAGGATTGAGTTTGTTCCATAACATTTTCGGTACGACACCAAACATAGCTCCTCCATCCAACTTAAATTTCCCCGCTTCTATTACATGAAATTTCATCTGTTTCATCTATTATAAATTATATTAAAAAAAATCATAACTACTCAAGCAGAAGCATTTTGGTAGAAAATTCTATTTTTTATTTCAAAAGCAGTCTACCGGAATAGTTATCTCAAAAATATTTTATATCAATAGCTTCAAATTTCATCAAAAAAATCTTCAAATAGTTCTTTTATTTCCGATTCATGATAAAACTCGTTATTATTTTCATTGTACACATAATCTTTTCCCCATTCTTCAAAATTTTGTGATAATTGCTCAATAGCGTCCAATATATATTCTATTTCTTCATTCAACATAGTAGGGTGTATAGACATTCTTATCCATCCCGGTTTATATGACAATTTTCCTTGACTGACTTTAACTGTAATTTCATGAGATTTTTTTTCATCGATATTCAACAAATAATGCCCATAAGTACCTGCACACGAGCAACCACCACGGGTTTGAATTCCAAATTTATCGTTTAATAATTTCACTCCGAGATTGTAATGCAGACCTTCTATATAAAATGAAAAAACACCCAATCTGTCTTTTATATCGGGAGCCAGAATATGTAATTTATCAATTTTAGTTAAGCGCTTCCAGATTATTTCCACTTGTTCTTTTTCCCGCACAAGAATATTTTCAACTCCCATTTCTTCCTTTAGTCTTATTGCCAATCCAGCCTTGATAGTTTGTAAAAACGCAGGAGTTCCTCCATCTTCTCTCAATTCTATATCATCATGATATTTGTGCTCACCCCATGGATTTGTCCAATCTACAGTGCCACCTCCGGGATGATCGGGAATTCTATTTTTATATAATTTTTTATTAAAAATAAGAATTCCTGTAGAACCGGGTCCACCTAAAAATTTATGTGGAGAAAAATATATGGCATCTAAATGTGATTTATCTTGTTCCGGATGCATATCAATATTGACATACGGAGCAGAACAAGCAAAATCAACAAAACATAAACCTCCGTATCCATGTACCATTTCTGCAATTTTATGATATGGAGCTTTGATACCCGTTACATTAGAACAAGCAGTTACCGAAGCAATCTTATAAGGTCTGCTTTTATATTTTTCCAATAAATCTGCAAAATGATTCAAATCAACCAAACCTTTTTTATCGGGGTTAATCAAAACTATATCGGATATGGTTTCCAACCATGAAGTCTGGTTGGAATGATGTTCCATGTGAGTTAAGAATACAACAGGTTTTTCCTCTTCATTAAAATATATTTTATTTTTAAATTTTTCATGTATTTTCAACCCTAAAATTCTTTGAAACTTATTAACAACTCCCGTCATTCCTGCTCCGGAAGCTATCAGTACATCATCTTCCGAAGCATGTACATGTTTTTTTATTATTTCTTTCGATTTATTATATATATTGGTCATCGTTTTACCTGTCAATGTAGTTTCGGTATGAGTATTTCCAAGATACTTTCCCAAATCAAAAAGTTTTTTTTCAATTGGAGCATATAGTCTTCCACTGGCTGTCCAATCTGCATATATTATCTTTTTATTACCAAAAGGCGAATCAAATTTTGTATCTATACCTACAATTTCATTCCTAAACCTATCGAAATAGTTTTTCATTTGTTCCTATTTAATTTTTATTTTTCATTATCAAATATTCCATTCATCTAAATACTTAATAAATATTTTACTTAAATTATAAGCATCAACATAAGCACTATGCTGATCGCCTTCAAATTCAAATCCCTCCGATTCCACAATATGCTTGAGACCCGATTTTTTCCTGTTTCCATTAAACCTAATATATTTTTCTCTCATGTCAACAAATGGAGACAACCAATCTGTATCGATATCATGCAGTTTGCAGTTAGACATCAAATACGGTTTATCATTATTGCCCCAACTAAACAGTACATAATCCTTATAATCCAGCTCTATGAAATCCTGAAACTGCTCAATAACTCTTACAAAATCATCAGCCGTATTCAAATGTTCCTGCTTAATCCCCGTCAACTTCTTACAAAATCCTGATAACCTCGGATTAACGGATGGCTTTATAAGTTTTGAAAAATAGTCTTTCACTTCACCATATCCATTTATTTTTACAGCTCCTATTTCAATAACTTCATTGATTCCTTTTGGTGGTTTCCCCATCCAACATGTTGCTTCAAGATCTAAAACTATATAATTCAAAATTCAATATTTTTCGTACAAATAAAACCCTTTCTTTTTTTAAATATTTATTTCAATATCACCTCCTAACATTTACATTTTAAGGCTTGTATGAAATAACTTTAAATTAAGTATTCGATATAGCCTTTATGTATTTTTTTTTTAATTTAAAAAAGATAATCTGTTCGAATAATAATATAATAATCCGAAATCTTCCGTTTTAATCATATTCTTTTTATGGAAATATAGTACCTTAACATCATGAAAACCCCCTAATTTATCAATACCTGATGAAATCACTTTTCCCAATGGTTGCTTAAGAGCATCCGATAATATTATTTTATTGTTTTTTTCCTTTTTCAATAAATTCTGCAAAATACTCTTAACTTTAATTTCCAAATCACATAATTCAATAAATTCATTTTTTTCAACATACTTCATTAAATCATATATATCGTTTAACTCCAATTTTTCCATAAAACATTTATATGCAGCATAAGCGACCAAGTGACTGCTTAAAACCGTATTGTACTTTAAATAACTTTTAGCAACGCTTTTAGATAACAACTTGGTATATACCATATTCCTTTGCGAATCATGAACAATCTCTCCCTCTGTCTTAAAATAATCGGAAATTTCAATATTATCGCCTTTACTATCAATACTTTTTCCATTGCTATCAATGTTATTTCCAAAAACATCCATAGGTTTTCCTATAGACAAAATAAATTCAGAAGAAGAAGAAAAAATTCTATAGATAGTCTTTATTACACTTAAAGATCTCATCATTTTATCCCTGTACTTTGATCTTGAAATAAATTTTTTCTTCCCCTTGGCTTTAAGATAAGAATAAATTAAAGGTTTTGCTTCCAATACAGAATGATAATTATAAATAACAGGTACTATAAAAATTTTATGGTCATCACCATTAATGATTTTCTCAAATTGTGCATCAACCAAAGAACTCATTAGACCTGTTTTCAAATCGACTTCTATCTTGCCTGACCTTGATCTTGTACCCCCAGGATAAAAGATGCTATTAATATTATTAAGAACTGTATATTTGGAGAATGCTAAAAGTGAAGCCAAATAAATACTGTTTTTCTTCCTCCTATCTACCTTATACGCACCTAAACGGTCCATAAAATATGCAGCAATCTCCGAATTATATAAATTTAGCCCTGCCCCATAAGAAAATGCCGGTAAACCCAATTTGTAATCAATAATATAACCGAGCAAAATCGAATCAAGATTACTTTGATGAGTAGGTAAAAAGATAATCACTCCCTTATTAAATAAATCTCTGACTTCATCGATATATCCGGTCATTAAAAGCTTATTTTTTAAAGTATGTCTTTTCCATAGGTTAAACATACTCCCTTTAATAATTCCACTAAACAGCCTGTTGAAAAGATAAGTCAATATTGATCTTGCAAATTTAAAAGCACTTATTTTAAAATTTCCGAAAATCTCCTGTACATATCTGTTAATAATTCTTCGTAAAATAAACTGACAATATTTTTCATCATCACATTCATTACGTTCCAACACATCTCTTCTTATTTCCGTCCAAAACTTTTTTTCATCAGGAGGATCAACTTTCCAAGGATTAAGTTTAATTCTTTTTAATTCCGAATATGCACATTTTGAAATTTCATTTTTCAAATTGTCTCCATATTTTTCAATTAGTTCATCAAATATTATCTGAACCAATTTATTTTTATGCTCTTGATTTTTTAATGCAAATTTATAAATAGGCCAATTTTTTAAATCGGGAATTATATTTTTGTATTTTTTATTCGTTATTTCCATTTTATTTAACTCTTAATTGACTTATTCAAATAATCAATATATTTCATAATATTTTCCCTTCCTATTTTTTTTACTGAAGACACTTCAAATAATTCAGGTAATTCTTCCCAATTAAGCAATAAATCATTTTTAATACTTTCTATATTTTCAGCTTTCTTTAATGGTTTCACTGCGTCTATTTTAGTAAAAACAATAGAAAATGGAATTCCCTTTGAACCAAGCCAATTAATAAAATTTCTATCTATATCCTGTAAAGTATGCCTGCTATCCAGGAGAACAAAACAGTTTATCAGATTCATTCTATTCTCCAGATAATCATATATCATTTTCATCCATGAGATTCTTTTCTTTCTGGCTATCGAAGCATAGCCGTATCCGGGCAAATCAACCAGAGACCACGCATTTTTTACTTCAAATAAATTTATCAGCTTGGTTTTACCCGGTTTTTTTGATATTTTTGCAATACTTTTTCTTAAACTCAAATAGTTTATCAAAGATGATTTACCTACATTTGATCTTCCAATAAAAGCATATTCAGGAATTTTGTTTTCCGGCATTTTTTCAAAAGAAGGAAAACTTCCAATAAAATTAATATCAATAAAGCTTTTTTCCATTTCCACGAATTCTGTATATTTCAAAAATTACTTTTGTTCAATCAAATACTTTGTGATAAAATCCGGTTAGATCAACCAGAAATCACTATCCGGGTAGTTACGCAAATATTAAAAATATGTTAACACCACAATTTTAACTAAAAAAAACAGTTAAAATAAATATGCAAATCTAATAAAAATCAACGGGAGAAAAAAATTAATTTATGTAGAAAATAATACACTGTATTTCTATTCATTAATTTAAAGCCAAATGTTATGAAAAAGACTTTTTTGTTTATTTTTATATTAATTGTTTCAATTAATTATTCGTTTTCTCAAAGTGAGTTCGGTATTAAAATCGGTATGGCAACTTATGATATACCAAAAGATAATATTCAAAACTCATCCGATTTAAAATTGAGTATTAAAAGTGCTTCGTATGGATTTCAAGCAGGTGTTTATGGTAGATTAGGATTATTAGGTATAAATATTCAACCGGAAATATTATTCAATTCCAATACCTATAATTATAAAATAAGTAATTTAGGTAATGTGGATAGCCTTGATCAAATAAGATCTACCAAATATCAAAATCTGGATATTCCTGTAATGGTAATGATATCCCCTGCATTTTTCAAATTATACTTAGGACCGGTTGGTCATTATCATATAAACAACATTTCTGATTTTAAAGATACTGACAAAATAAAGGAAGAATTTAAAAATTTTACATTCGGATATCAATTAGGCGCAGGTATTACTTTCAATAGTTTAACTTTTGATGTAAGATATGAAGGAAATTTTTCGAAAAATATTAAATCCTTTAAAATAGACGGACAAACTTATAATATAGATGACTCTCCTTCCAGAGTTATATTTTCATTATGGTTTAAATTATAAAATCCAGAACAATTGAGTCCATGCTAATGCAACATTTAAAGATCAAAGTTTAAATGTTTTTAATAAAATATTTTTTTTGAATTCGGGGACAACTTAATTCACGACGGCTCAATAGTTCTGAACTTATAAGTCACAAAAAAAGGGAAACAAAATGTTTCCCTTTTTTTATTATTTAAAAATCTTTTTCTCTTTGATTCTTGCTTTTTTACCAGTAAGACCTCTCAAATAATAAAGTTTTGCTCTTCTTACTTTACCTCTTTTATTTACAACAACGCCCCCAATATTGGGTGAATTAAAAGGAAATGTCCTTTCTACACCAACACCGCTTGCAATCCTTCTTACAGTAAAGGTTTTCGTAGCACCTTCCCCTTGTATTTTAATTACATCTCCTCTGAAAATCTGAGTTCTTTCTTTGTCTCCCTCGATTATTTTATAGCTAACGGAAACATTATCTCCGGGACGAAAATCAGGCAATTCATTATTTTTAATCAATTGATCTTGAACATATTTTATAGGATCCATATTATGATATTTCTTCGTTATTTAAAAATAGACCGCAAAGGTACTATTTTATTATTTTAATTTAAAATATTTTCCAAATAATATTAAATATTTTTTTTTTTGCACCCACTCAGGTATTAAAATCTATACACAAGTGCGTTAATATTCATACCTGCTCCAACAGAAGCCCACAATGTTACATCCCCCGGCTCTATATTATTACCTTTATAGTTTTCTTTAAGCACCATATCTATCAAAGTCGGAATAGTAGCAACCGAACTATTTCCCAACTCATTTATACTCATTGGCATAACATCACTTGCTATTTCTTTAATACCGTATAATCTAAAAAACCTCTTGATTATTGCCTCATCCATTTTTTCATTCGCCTGATGGATAAAAACTTTTTTCACATCAGCAATATCAATCCCGCTTTTATCAAGAGCTTCTTTCATTGCATTTGGGACATTTAAAAGAGAATATTCATATATTTTTCTTCCCAACATTTTTATATATCTATTGTTATCTTCAATATTAGGATTATATGTTTTATCCATATAAAGATAATCAGCTTCCACCAGAGTATGTGATGCTATGGAATGCGATAATATTCCTCTTTTAAAATCCTCATGAACCATTTCGAAAATTGTAGCACCTGCTCCATCAGCAAATATCATTGAATCCCTATCATAAGGATCGACAACTCTGGATAATGTTTCAGAACCAATAACCAAAACACGTTTCGCCATACCGGTTTTCAAAAATGCTGTCATATTAATAACACCCTGTAACCAACCGGGGCAACCAAACATAATATCATAAGGAATGGTATTTGGATTTTTTATCTTTAGTTTTTGCTTTACCCTGGAAGCTATACTTGGAATCATATCGGATTGATGAGAACCTTTGATTACTTCTCCTGCATTTTGTCCCACTATAATAAAATCAATAGTTTCAGGATCTATTCCTGCATCATCAATAGCTTTTTCAGCTGCAATTGCTGCCATATCGGAGTTATTCATTTCAATATCAAGATATCTACGTTCATAAACACCGGTTATATCCTTTAATTTTTCAATAACAATGTGATTATCCACATCGAATTTATTTCCATTTTCATCATAGAATTCCTGATTTAGGAAATCTTCATTTTTCACAACTCTATTCGGAACATAACTTCCGGTACCTATCAATATTATATTTTCCATAATCTAATATATTTATAAAAAGAACAACTATTCGTTTATAATGTTCTAATTAAAATCAATAATAAACTTATTTTTTTTACCATTCTCCACCATTAAAAAGCGGTCATGAATCAAAATATCTTTTGTCAACATATATTCAAAATCCGAAATTTTAATCTTATTGACAGACAATGCGTTTCCTTTAATTGCCCTTCGGGCATCACTTTTCGAATTTACAATTTTGGTACGATCCGCTATCAAGTCTATAATGTTCAATCCATTGTCAAGTATTTGTTTAGATACTTTAAATGAAGGTATTTCACTCTCGATAGTTTCAAGTTCTTCAACAGTCAAACTTTGGAGCTTATCCGCACCGGCTTTTTTATTAAATAAAATCTCCGAGACATTCATTACTGAATTGAAAGATGCATCGGAATGAATCCTTCTCGTCAATTCTTCAGCCAGAATTTTTTTATATTCCTGTGGGTTATCAGCATTTTCAGATTCAATAGCCTCTATTTCATCCTTTGTTTTCAACGAAAAATACCTCATTAAAACAGGGACCATTGCATCATCAACATTAATAAAAAATTGATAAAATTTATACGGTGTAGTTAACTTGGGGTCTAACCAAATATTGCCTTCTTCAGATTTACCGAATTTCTTACCATCGGATTTAGTTAATAGCGGTGTAGTGACAGCATACGCTTTACCGTCAGGAATATTCCTTCTGATAAACTCTGTTCCTGTCGTAATATTTCCCCATTGATCCGAGCCACCCATTTGTAAAATACAATCATGATTTTTATACAAATATAAAAAATCGTATGCTTGAAGCAATTGATAGCTAAATTCAGTAAATGACAATCCTGTCTCCATTCTGTTCTTGACAGAATCTTTGGACAGCATATAATTTATTGTCAGATTCTTTCCAACATCTCTAAGAAAATCAAGGATATTCATATTTTTATAAAAATCAAAATTATTGATTAATATCGCTTTATTTTCACCCGAATCAAAATCCAACAATTTTTTCATCTGATGTATTTGATGCTCGAGATTTTTATCTAATTCCTCTTCCGTCTTAAGTTTTCGTTCTTTATCTTTTCCTGACGGATCACCTATCCTCCCTGTAGCTCCTCCCATTAAAACTATTGGAGTGTGTCCATGCTTTTGAAATATTTTCAAAATCATTATCTGGACCAAATTGCCAATTGTCAAAGAAGGTGCAGTAGGATCAAAACCAATATATCCTGATATTTTTTGTGTTCTCAACAATTCTTCTGTTCCGGGAGTCATATCATAAAGCATTCCCCTCCAACGTAATTCTTCTATAAAATTCATTTGTCTATAAAATTTTTGCAAAAATATATTATTAATATGATTCTAATATTATTTTAATTAATATTTATGAAGATTAAGAAAAAATTATTGGGAATAGTATCTACCTATAAAGTCATTATTCGTTTAAAATTCATCAGAATTAAAACTCATAACATTTTATATTTCTATTCAGATTACGCATATGATGATTTCTTTTACCCATAGGAAAAGGATTGAACTTTATTCCTATAAACAAATCAGATCCAGAATACCGAGCATGATTGGTAAATAAACTATATAAATCATCAGTGCCAATAACAATATAGGCTAACCGGACAGAAGTCCCTAATCTGAAATCTTTCCAATTATACAAAATCAAAGGAGTGGAAAATGAAAACCAACGATGTTCAATTCTTGGTGAAACAGCTAAAAGACTTTCCCGTTTGACAGAATGAGCTCTCCGTGTTAGACCTTGATACAATGTCCCGTTTAAATATATTAATTTGGAAAAAGAATAGTCAAATTGAATACTTAAAGCAACAGGCAACCACATTTTAAAAGAATTTGCTATCAAAGTTTTGTGGGGATCCATAAAAATCTGCCGGCTTAATACTTCATTGATATCCATAAGTGTCATCGATTGAAAAGCATCTGAAAATTCATTCACATCTATTTTTGTTGTGGTATCAACATCAATCATATATTTATAGGAATTCTTATCAAAAGTAATAAAACCTAAATCTAATAAAGAAACCCCAATTCTAAATTTATAATCATTTATGCCTTCTCCGAAAATCATTGTTGCTCCGAGATCAATTGAGGCACCGCTACCGTTATTTCTTAAGGGAAAACTATAAAATTTGAAATTTGAATCTGTGTATCCAAATTGTAAATCGAGTCTATCAATAGCAGCTATAGAATCATGAGGCAATTGTTGAAATTGAAATATCTTTTTATTTTCAAAAAACATCGCATCATTTCCGACAAGATATTTTACTGTAACCCCTAAAAGAGTATTGCTTGAATACCCCTTAATTTTATTTACATAATTTATCCCATATTCTTGCCAGGAAATAAATCCGGAATTAAACGAGGAAATGGGAAAAGACTGATAATAAGGTTTATTATAATAAGAATAAAAACTTAATTCTTTAGGAATATCCCATAAACTTCCAAAAAACCTATATGCAGAGACAAAAGCTATTGAATTATTTTCATTTATTCTAATAAAGAATGAAGGCCCATTTAAAATTCCCGAAAGAGAAAAAAAACTTTTTTTCATCCTATCATAGAAATCTAAAAATACTGTTTTATTCCTGTAAAATTCCTTTGTTTTATTTTTCGAATCATACTCTATATTTATATCACGTATATTTTTAAGCAGTTTAAACGTACTGGTATTTTTCAAATAAAGGTAATTGTTATTAAAAAAAACTCCGGCAGAAATAACATTAACATCCCATGAATAAGGAGTCAGAAAAGAATTAGCTGGATTTGTATAAACTGCATTTATTCCTGAGTAATTTTCTAAACGCAATCCAAGTTGCTCTTGACTTTTCAATGATCCAAAGAGAAAAAAGTATATTAATATAATTGATAAAGCTCGATTCATCCTAATATGTTTTCATTACACTTGCACCAAATACCGTCAATATTATTTTTGTCATTACTCAGATTGAATAATTTTGGTATAAAATAGTTATTTTGTATCTCAAAAGCACTCTAACTGATTAGTTACTTATTTTGATTGCAAAAAGAATGCCATAAGTACTTTCATAAAAAAAAGGATAGTGAAAAAAACACTATCCTTTTTAATACTTCAAAATTTTTACTTATATGCTTTCAGTATCTACCATTTTTGCAAGCAGATCCGAATACTGAACAAAAAGCAAATCTTTGCCACCATATTCAATTTCAGTTCCGGAGAATTTCTTAAAATAAACATAATCTCCAACAGAAATTCCCGGATTTTCAATATTGCCAATGGCAACTACTTTTCCATACTGAGGTTTCTCTTTTGCAGTATCGGGAATAATAATCCCTCCTTCTGTCTTTTCTTCAGTCTCTGCTAATTCAAGCAAAACATATTCTTGCAATGGTTGTAATTCTTTCATGTCTCTCAAAATTTTTTATTAATTAATTTAATCCTAACAATCTATTTATCTTCGGTTTATCAAAACCGACAATTATTTGCCCTTGAATATCGGTTTGCGGAACTCCCATTTGTCCACTTTTTCTTTGCATTTCCTCAGCTCTTGAACGGTTAGCTGCTACATCTACATCCTCAAACTTAACATTTTTCTCCTTTAGATAGTTTTTCAACCTTGTACACCATGGACATGAAGGCGTACTATACACAATAACTCTTTTTTGAGGAGTTTCTTCACCGTTTTTAACCTCACTTTTAAAATAAATCCCTTTTATTAAAGAATTGTAATAATCTTCCGTCATACAACCCTTAATAACATTTTTCAATTCTCCTTTTTCAAATTGAAGCAATGTTGGCACGGAAGTAATTTCATAATAAGGATGAATATCCTTGACTTCCATCACATTAGCTTTCAGTAATAGTATTTTTTCCTCATCTATATCCGATAAAGTTTCTAATCTAGATAATGCACAGTCACTTGATTCAGAGCCTTTCTTATATAACAATAAAAATGCTTTATCTTTGCTCTCTATCATTTCTTGCATTTGACTCAAAGAAAACACATCTATCCACTCCATATTTATTAAATATTAATTTTTACTGTTTTAGTAACTATTCAGGTAGAATCAATTAATATACCAAAACGGAATATATAATAAAAAATGTAATAATTACATAAATATCATACAAAATGTCATTAATTTGTGACTCAACCTTACGTTCAACTAAATACATCAATGCCATTTTGACATAAAAAAAGGCTGTAAAATAAATTACAACCTTTTTTCCAATTGCTATGTTAATTATTTTACTTTTTTACCTTGAACAGGATTTACTCTCACTCCCTTAGGAGCATTTGTCCTATTTACTTTTGCTTTTGCATCTCCTTTCTTATCAATCAACCCCTTAAGAGTTAAAATCACATTTCCTCCTTCAATATTTCCCGTAACGGTAATTCTTTTGTTTTGTGGAGCACCACCCGGACGTCCTCTTCTTTTTGTATCAAATTTAGCATGGATAACACCTTTACCTCCCGGAGGAATAGGTTTTCTAGGCCAAGTAGGAACAGTACAACCACAACTGGCTTTCACTTTTTTCAAAATCAAAGGTTCACTACCTGTATTTGTAAATTTATAGTCATGCTCAACAATTTCCCCATCCATAACCTTACCAAAATCAAAACTTTTTTCTTTAAATTCAACAGTTGTCAAAGGACCAACAGGTTCAGTGCTTTTCTTGTTCAGAATGTCTTTTGCACTTTTGGATGTTTCTGCAATTTTCTTGTCAGTACTATGTAATTTTTCTTTTGCTGACTCTTTTACATCATTATCATTTTTACATGATTGCATTACAAATACTGTAGCTAATAATGCAAAAACCAATACACTTAATTTTTTCATGATTTTCGATATTTTAATTTATAAATATTTTAATAAAATTTCAACTATTTAATCAAAGCCATTTTTAAAAAACTTTACATTTTTATTTTAAAAATGAACCCTGATTGATTAGCCATTCAAGTTATAAGAACGTGCAAAATTATATTATTTTTTAAATTAATAAAATAGAATATAAGTTTTTTTTAATCATTAACATGAAATTAACAAAATAATGTCTGATATTTACATTTTTTATAATATAATAATTATCTAATGGAAGCATATACTCTTAAAAAAGTTAATGAATACATCAAACAAGTAATTGCATTAAACTTTGAAGAAAGTATTTGGGTTGAAGCTGAAATTTCTCAAATAAAAGAAATCAGAGGTCAGATTTATATTGAATTTATTGAGAAAAACGAACAAACCGATACTATCAACGCAAAAGCCCAAGGTGTTATATGGTATAAATCATTAATGTTTATAAAAACCAAATTAAAAGAGCTAACGACATCTATTTTGCAAGAAGGGCAACAGATAAGATTTAAAGCAAAAGTGGAATTTCATGAAATATATGGGCTTAAATTTTCAATCACGGATCTCGATCCATCATTTACTTTGGGAAATGCCGAGTTAAAAAGGCAAAAGACCATTGCCAAACTCAAAAAAGAAAACTTACTTTACAAAAACAAAGAGACGTCATTGCCCTTGATTATAAAAAACATTGCAATCATCAGCTCCCATAAAGCAGCCGGGCTTCAGGATTTTTTCGCTCATCTGAATACTAACCCTTACGGTTATACTTTCAATACAACTCTGTATGATTCCAGTATGCAAGGATATAATGTAGAGAGAGATATAACAAAAAACCTGGATATCATCATTGAAAAAAACAATCGATATGATTGCGTTGTAATAATACGCGGAGGTGGGTCTAAAATGGACCTTTCATATTTTGATAATTATAATATAAGTGCCAAAATCGCAAAATTCCCTATACCCGTATTAACCGGAATAGGACATGACATAGACCAAAATGTCATAGAACTTGTAGCACATACTCCCTTGAAAACCCCAACGGCTGTTGCCGATTTCATTGTTGACCATAATCTAAATTTCGAGATTAAAATAAATGAATTGGAACAAAAAATTAAAGAAAAAGTATCATCCAATATCCATAACCATAATATCAAACTTGAATTACTATTGAGAAACATAAACAACAAAACCTTATCTAAAATTACGGAGAATCATTATTTTATTGATTCTATATACAACTCAATAATAAATCAAACAAACAAACTTTTGCTATTGGAAAATTCCAAAATCCGGGAATTATCCAATTTCATTCATCTGTCAAATCCTGAAAACATATTACAAAAAGGATACTCTATCACCACAAAAAACGGAAAAATAATCAAAAGCATCAAAAACATTGTTACAAATGATATTGTTAAAACCATATTAAATGACGGTGAATTTCATAGTACCGTTAAATGATTTTATACAAAACCCGTAAATGAAAACAAAAAAAGATAAAATAACTTTAATAACGCTTGGATGCTCAAAAAACCTGATTGACTCTGAAAATATAATCACTCATCTAAACAAAAACGGTTTCAATGCAGAACACGAAAAAGGAGATAAAGACACAGATACAGTCGTAATTAATACATGTGGTTTTATACATGATGCCAAACAGGAATCCATAAATACAATCCTGGAATTTGTAGATTTA
>Ga0256833_1001893_pt1 | contig 15099 bp, 14 predicted proteins | sample 356284metaG_FD_190535 | JGI IMG/M metagenome (GOLD analysis project Ga0256833, IMG submission 190535) | Hydrothermal vent microbial communities from Mid Atlantic Ridge, Atlantic Ocean - 356-284 | ecosystem: Environmental > Aquatic > Marine > Hydrothermal vents | place: Atlantic Ocean: Mid...
GATCGTCTCTCTGCTCTCTCTTGGGGTAGGTTCGGTTTTTGCCCTTTTGCTTACCGCTATATTCATGGGGGCCGATCTTGGTTTAGACCCGCTTCTTCTACGCTCCGTGCATGTACGTTTCATGCTGCTTGGCTGGGTTGGAGTTTTGGTTATGGCGGTAGCTTTTCAGGTTATAGAGATGTTTTACGTTACGCCTTCATACCCCAAATATATAAGACTCTTTTTCCCTTTGGGGGTACTCTTTTTACTGCTTCTACATACCGTTTCTCTCTTTTTGGATTCGGCATTGGCAAGCGTTGCCGATATTCTGCTGGCACTCCTTTTTCTTGTTTTCGCGGCAGTTACTATCAAAAGATTGATGCAGAGAAAGCGCCCCGTGGCTGACGCTACGGTATGGCTTTGGCGGAGTGCGATGCTCTCTTTGGCTTTCGCATCTCTCTTTTTTATGCTCCATACCGTTACGGGTTACGGTTGGGCCGGAACCGCATCCGCACTACTGTACGCTTATTTTATCTTGAGCGTGATTTTCGCCATGAGTTACAAGATAGTCCCTTTTCTCGTATGGTTTCATCTCAACGCAAAAGGTGTCATCGAAACACCTATGATGGGAGATATCATACCCTCAAAAAGTGCTATGCTTCATCTATGGCTTCACTGGGCGCTGTTTGCGGCAGGTGTGGGGCTCTTCTTCACACCGTACGCATGGAAAGTGGTAGGTGCGGTGATAGCGGTAGAGTCCATCCTCTACGGTATCAACCTGTTTGGTGCCATGAAGATTTACAATTCACTCAAAGATAAAGGGCACCTCTAACAAGTAGGTAATGCTCACAATGGGTTTTGCAAATGTAAGATTTTGCAAGAGGCTTTCAAGTCCTAGCAATAGCTAAGATGAAGGAAGCATCTTGTGAAAGATTGCGTTTACAAAGCCCACCCTGCGGGCCTTGCCGGCTTTTACCTATGCGTCGTTACTCTTTTTTGACTTAGCTACAGCTAGGCCTTCAAAAGAGTGCCTAGCCTAGACAAAAGCCGGAAATGTTGTGAATATCACCTATTATTAGAGGTGCCCTAAAGGAATATTATGAGATACCCCGATTTTTTCGACGATGTAGAGCCTATAGAGACCTACGATCCTCTTGCCGAACTGCTTGGAGCGGTAGAGGGAGGTTTGATAACGTACAGTTATATAGATATGGTCAAGCTGGCCGGCCACTCCTGCCCGACGGTTGCCGGAGCCTGGCTTATGACTACCATAGGTCTTGAGAAACTTTATGAAGGTGAGCTGCCGGTAAGGGGAGATATCAAGGTGGAGATCAAGGGTAAGATAGATGAGGGGGTTGAAGGTGTTATCGGAAGCTGCATAGGGCTTGTCACCGGTGCCGCGAACGAAGGAGGATTCAAAGGGCTTGGCGGCAGGTTCGCAAGAAATAGCCGTCTTAGCTTCGGCGCCGAGATAGAGGGCGATGTAAAGTTTACACGTCTTGATAACGGCGATAGCGTAGAGCTCTCATATAATCCGTCGGTCGTTCCGGGCAATCCCGATCAGCAGATGTTGATGCAAAAAGTGCTGCAGGGTGTAGCAACCGAAGATGAGAAGCTTCGTTTCGGCGAAGTGTGGCAGGAGAGGGTTAAAAAGATACTTCTTTCCAAAGAGTTGTGGCCTCAGATGGTCAAGGTTTTTCATTACCGCACCGACTAATCACCTTTATCTTTGATGCCGCGGTTTCGTTCATAGGCAAGGCGGATTTTTGCAGGACTAGCCTTAGCTAATTCAAGAAAATTCAACGCAGTCATATGGGTGAAAGCACTGCACCCTTCGGGGAGAACGATAAGAGGCAACCTGCGAGCAGATAAATCTTTGAATTTCCTACGGGGAGTCCTTCAGATTTCTCTACCCACATCTCACCTCTTCTCGTTCTCTCAAATATTCAGGGTATTAGTCGGTGCGGTAATAAATGTAGGTCAGAAACTCTCCATCATCCGTTTCCGACGAATAGACTTCAAGGCCTTTCTCTTTGAAGGTCTCTATGAGCGGAGCGGGAAGGAAGTCGCTCTTTAGAAGGAGTGTCTCACCGCTTTTTAACTCTCTTAAAGCTTTCGTCGCTTCTGCGAGCGGGTTCTTCTCTTCATCCAGAAGTTTAGTTACGTCAAGAACTTTTTTTGGAGGGTTTTGCAGCCAAAGAGGGGCCTCCTTCGACTCCTCTTCGCTCTCTTGTGCTCCACTTTCCAGCGGCGCCTCTCCTACCTCTTTTCGCAACATGTTTACAAGTTTCACCGGGTCGTAGCCCCCAATTTTGGCGACCTGCGTCAGAGTGGCAATTTTTGCGACTGTACGGCGCAAAACGGGGTTTTTCAACTTCTTGTATTTAGGGTTGAGTCTCATTAGAAACTCTTCAAGCTCAGGGTAGTCGTTCAAAAGGTCGTCGACCTTTGTCTTAGGCGTTATCTCTCTCATCCTCTTTCTCCTTTTTCTCTGTGCATCTACCCTTGTCGCAGTAACTTTTTTTTAACACAGTCCATACATAAAGATCTTTTAAAACCAGTATCAGGCACCACACCCATAACGCATCTATGATCCAGTTATCGGGATAGTCGAGGTAAAATCTAAGAATCGGCCATCCGAGAAGAATTGGCCATTTGGCATAGTAGAAGAGTAGAATCCCGGCACCGTAGAGGTGACGGAGCTCGTGCATCCAGCTATCTCTGTTCAAAAGGGCCTCTTTGCAGCGCTTTCCACTCTTATGCGCCTCCGCCAAGGGCCTTTTTGACATGCTCTTCGGCCATGGAGATGTTCCACTCCGGCTCCCAGACTATCTCGACCTCCACATCATTGACACCCGGAATCTCTTTTACCGCATCCTTTACCCACTGCATAAGCAGCTGATGGAGCGGACAGCCGCGTGTAGATAGCGTCATCACTACCTTGACGTTATTCTGCTCATCTATTATGGCATCGTAAATGAGCCCCATCTCTACAAGGTTGAAACCGACTTCCGGGTCTACCACCTTTCTTATAGCGTCAAATACCTGCTCTTTCGTTATCTTCTTACTCATACTCAATCCTCCAAACCCTCTGTAAAGTTGATCATCCATCTTATCGAATAGAACATGAAAACCGCACCGGTAGCCATAAAAGCGGCACCGCCTTTGAAGAGTTCATCGCTTCCAAATAGAAGTCCGACTCCGGCCGTTACCAGCCCTGCTGCGGTGAACCAAAACTGAAACTCCGCAGCTTTTTTGGGAACCATATCTGCAAGCATAGGCACTTTTCTTTTTCCAACAAGCGGACTATAGCGCTCAAACCATACCAAAAAGGGGACAATTTTGTAGAGATGCCCGTTTATCAGAAAAGTGAAAAAACCCATCACAAGAAACCATGTAGCCGTCAGGGCCAGAGTCTCAAGACGGCCTATAAGAGCTATCGGTGCAAGAATGAGTGCGATTGCCAAAGAGCCGTATCCTACGACCATCGATTTGAACCATATATCGCTCTCTTTGCGAGCTCTCGTTTTATATATCAGCCATATCTGCCACAAATATAGCCCCGTTCCAATGAAAAGAGCGATAAGCGAGAGAAAACGTATGGAGTCCGAATCTAAAAGGGCTCCTAAAAAGTAGGCGGCCACACCTGCGCTCATTATCTTGAAAGCCCTGTTGACCGGAGTCTCGTCAAATCCGTGGGAGAGTCCGAACATCGGCAGAAGAACCATGCTCATACCGACTATAGTCAGAGTCACGTAACCTCCAAGAACCATGACGATGTGGGCTCCCAGCCACTTCTCTATATCGACTCCTACTCCGGCGCCTATGGCAAGAGACATTGCAAATCCTATCAAAATGCCAAGAAGCAAAAAAGCGTTGGTGACGGCGATGGTTTTTACGGTCAACGAGATGCGCTCCACCTTTTTAAGAGTCAAAATGGTATCGGCCAGGAATATGAGCATAGAAACGAGTACCATCAAGCCTCCGAATGGAAGAAGCGAAGGCAAAAAGGCGAAGCCTACAGCCATAAAAGCCGTTCCTACCGCTAGAAGAGGCCAAATGAGATAGTAGAAATCTACACTGAAGTGCCCAACCTCAAGAACCACCGGAACAAGCTGCGCCATCGCTCCGAAAATTATCATCATCACAAAACCGAGCAGGAAAAGATGGGCCCATGCGACGACGCTAATATCGTATCTGACGGAGTCGGCTCCGAAAGTGGGCAAGAGCAGCATCGCTACCAGATAGAGGAGTGACCCTACGGTGAAAAACGGCGAAATAAGAGAGAATGGGGGTGCAAACTCCCTTGAGACCTGAAACATTAAGACTCCCCCTATCTTGTCAGCCGTGGCAGGTCGTATCGCTCAGATCGGCAGAGGCGCTTGCTCCCTCTTTGTACCCAAATATAAGCTTTACGCGTCCATCTTCGAGACTCTCGGTCTCGATATCGTATTTATCTCCGATCTTATCCAAAAGTCCCATAGGTTTTTTATGGTTGATCATCACCAGTTTTTTATCCGGAGAGTCTATGAGTTTCAATCCGCTCATAGCGTTTACCATAGGCTCCGGCGGGCCGCATCTGGATGTATCGAACTGGTAGTATGTCACTCCATCTTTAACATATTTATAAAAGTCTACCGTAGCACCTTCGACATCGATTTTCTCTGCATCCGGCGGTAAAAGTTCCATATTAAATCCCCTTGTTTAAGGGTGCTGAGAAGATTTTCGGCACCCTGAAGTAATAGAGCGATTATATGGCAAAAGAGGAGAATTTCGTTTGACTTAAATCAAAAGAAGCGAAAAATGTGACACAAAAATGACACTCTCTTCTGTTTTTATAGGGATTGCAGCTCCTTGACAATTTCGGTGAAGACTTCGTACCTCTTTTCGGATGGTGCTATCATCTTCATCACGATATCCCCCGCCTCTTTCGGAAGTGATGAGTTGAGCTTGCAGATATGGGTCGGAGGGCTCTTCTCTATAGGGTTGAAGTTGTGGACTCCCTGGTACGCTTTCTCTTTTGTAACGCTCTTGTATATTTCAAGCCCCAAAATAAATATCTCGTTATGTTCGATGTTTGGTTCCCAATCGGCGCTGAAGCCAAGCGGCTCTAGTCCGTTTGAAGCGGCAACTTCGACATTCCACCGTAGAATGAACTCTATGGCGCCTTTGGAGTAGCGCTTGAAAACTCTGCTTTCGAATCGCTCGAAAGATTCCCTCTCTTTTCGTAGATCTCTATATGCTTTTGCGAGTTCGGCTACATAGTAACGGGCTTTTGTCAGAGGGACCGTCTTCATGATGGTGTAGGCCTCCTCCTGTGTCGCTGAGGATTTTCCGCCTATCTGTATATGTACTCCATAAACGGTCTCTCCGCTCTCTTTCGCTTTACAACCGACAAAACCTATATCTCCGAGCTCATGCACACCGCACCCCTTTACGCAGGCGGACCAGTGCATTCTTATGGAAGCGTCACCCGGCAGAGGAACCTCTTCCCCCAGATACTCGGCCATCTCGATCGCATCGGCTTTGTTGGGTATGACGCCGAAAGGGCAGAGATCTATTCCGGCACAAGCTACCAACTGGTTGAAGTAGGGGGTAGAGATGCAGTGGTATCTGTCGTAAGGTTTCTGCTCCAACGCTTTTGGTATATCGCTCTCCTCCACTCCAAGGATATAGAGATTCTGAGTGGTCGAGATATTCAACATCCCCTCGCCGTACTCCGAGGCAAGCTCTGCAGCTTCTATCATGGCCGAGCCGCTGAAGATGCCTGAAGGTACTACCATGTGAAGAGCGAACTTCCCGTTTTGAAGGCGTATACGTCCGTCGCGCTCTTCGGTTCTGGGCTGCTTTACCATCGTCTCTCCGGCCCTTTGAAACTCCCGGCCCGCTCTCTTTTTGACAACCTCCGTGAGAGCATCCATACCGGCCTCTTTTATAAGAAAGTGGAGGCGATTTTTATTTCTGTTGTCTCTGAAACCGTAATCTCTATATGTGGTTACCAGAGCTTCGTAGAATGGGATGATCTCCTCCTCTTTCAGAAAGATATCGGCCGATTCGGCTATAGCTCCCACTTTTCCGCCAAGATATACGTTGAAGCCGTACTCACCATCTTTGACGGCCAGAGCGAAGCAGCAGTCGTGGGCGAAAAGGTTGCAGCGGTTTGTCATAGAGCCGCTTATAGAGGTGTTGAACTTTCTTGGAAGTGCCGCGATCCACTCCTCCTTTTTGAGCCAAAGGTTCTGAAGCTCTTTTACTATCGGAGCGGTTTCGATTATGGAGTCGTAGGCAACTCCGTCAAGCGGGTCGCAGACGATGTTTCTGAAGTTGTCGACACCGGTCTGCCAGCTCGTTATGCCGACACTCTCCAACTCCTCTATAATGTAAGGGATATTCTCTATCTCAAGATATCTCAGTTGAACCTGCATTCTGGTAGTCAGGTCCATATAGTCCTCTCCATACTCTTTGGCCATGCGTCCCAAAACGGCAGCCTGTTCGCTGCTTAATCTGCCTCCGGGGACCCTTACGCGCATCATGAACTTTCCAGGAGTTGCAGGCCTGTCGAAAATACCGAAACACTTCAGAAAGTAGTCGATATCCTCTTTCATGATGGAGTCGTAACCCTCTTTGGAGTACCTTTGAAGCGCTTCCCACGCCTCTTTCCAGGTTCTTCTCTCTTTGAGTTTCTCTATTTTGTTCACTTTTGTATGTCTTGCCGAAACCTCTTCGAGCTTCATGCTTTCTCCTAATCTAGATAATTGTGTACTCTGAAAATCACGAAATCTCTCTCAGGCGAGATGAGATTTTTAGCGAAGCCAACGTTTGAAAACTACACTAAAAAGTGCGAACGCAAGCGCCCCTCCGGGGTTGGGCGCACTTTTTTCACTAAAAGCGATCGTTTCGTTTTCAAACTAAAATCTCAAAGCCTTCGATCGATTTGTAATTTTTCAGAGGGTTGTATTGAATTTTCGAAAGTCTACCAGATCTTTTTTTGTAAAGTTGCCTGTTTTTTAATCAGGCATAATTTGCCATTAAATTGATTAAAAAATAGACAACAATGCTTACGTTTCGTAGGTACAATTACCGCATCAAAACTTTCTCAAGGAGCTTTTATGAAGTTTGGCGAATTGAAGAAGGCGGGTCACTGGCCTACGCTTCTGGCAGCCTTTTTGTATTTCGACTTCAGTTTTATGGTGTGGACGATGTTGGGGCCGCTATCTACGGAGATATCCGAGTCGCTTGCCGCGAACGGTTTTATACTCTCTCCCGATCAGAAGGCGACTCTTCTGGCTATTCCTATACTTTCCGGAGCGATTTTGAGGATCGTACTCGGTTTCGGCGTGGACAAGTTCGGAGCCAAACGCACTGCTTTGACGGCGCAGGCGGTTGTCATAGCTTCACTCTTTTATGCATACTTCAGGGGTGAGGGAATTACATATAATGAACTTCTGCTTGTCGCATTCGGGCTCGGTTTTGCCGGTGCATCTTTCGCCGTCGCTCTTCCTCAGGCAGGGCAGTGGTACCCTCCAAGGCTACAAGGGCTTGTTCTGGGGCTTGCGGGTGCAGGTAACATAGGTGTCGTCATAGACTTTCTCTTCGCTCCAAAAATTGCCGAACTTTGGGGGTGGGATTCGGTCTTTTTGGTAGGTGCGGTTCTCTCTACCTTCATTTTTGTAGTGTATACATTTATGGCAAAAGATGCTCCGCCGGAAGTCTACAAGCCGAACCCCAAAAAGCTCTCAGACTATATGAAGCTTCTAAAAGATAGAGACACATGGTGGTTCAGCCTCTTTTACGCAGTGAGTTTCGGAGGGTTCGTAGGGTTCGCCAACTATATGAAGGTTTACCTGATGAACAACTACCAGGTCGATATGAGCGCCTTTGGAGTTGAGTATCTCGGTGAGAGCAACGTAAAGGTCGTCGCGGGATACTTCGGAGCCCTCTGTATATTCGCAGGTGCGGTTTTAAGGCCTGTAGGGGGAAGCGTAGCCGACAAGCTCGGCGGAGTCAAGTCGCTCTACATCTTTTTCGGAGCGGTTGCGGTGCTTGCGGTCATAAACGCTACACTGGTGAACAGCTTCTACGTCGCTATTTTGGTTCTCTTTCTTATCATGGCGAACCTGGGTATGGCAAACGGAGCCGTTTTCCAGCTCGTACCGCAGCGCTTCGGTAAAGATATGGGAATCATGACGGGAATCGTCGGGTGCGCCGGAGGCCTCGGCGGTACCGCTCTGGTCAAAACTCTTGGATGGTCCAAAGGTGCGTTCGACAGCTACACGGCAGGTTTCTTTATCTTCGCAGGAGTCGTTTTGGTGGCTCTGATAGGAATCAGTCTGGTCAAGACGCGCTGGAGAACTACATGGGGAGTTACCGCCGGGGGGAGAATATAGGTTTTAGTTAAAAATTAAAAGTTAAAAATTAAAAGTTAGATGGTGAGATGGTGAGATGGTGTGCTTTGCGGTTTTGAGTATAATGTCGAAAATTTTCATTGGAAGGATTTAAAGATGGGACGGGCGTTTGAATACCGCAAGGCTGCCAAACTCAAAAGATGGGGGGCGATGTCGCGCATATTCCCCAAACTGGGTAGGGTCATTACGATGGCTGCTAAAGAGGGCGGCCCCGACCCAGAGATGAACCCCAAACTGCGAACCGCCATTTTGAATGCCAAAGCGCAGAATATGCCGAAAGATAATATAGAGGCGGCTATAAAGAGGGCACAGGGTAAAGATGCGGCGGATATTAAAGAGATAGCATACGAAGCGAAAGGGCCCTACGGTACTTTGATGTATATAGAGTGTGCCACCGACAACGGTACCAGAACCGTGGCAAACATTAGGGCTGTTTTGGTAAGAAACGGCGGTGAGCTTCTTACAAGCGGCTCTTTGGATTTCATGTTTACTCGAAAGGCAGTTTTCGAGTTCGACAAAGATGAGAGTATAGACCTCGAAGAGCTTGAGCTCGAGCTGATCGATGCGGGTCTTGAGGAGCTTGAAGAGGACAGAGTTCCGCAAGAGAGCGGTGAAGATAGAGAGATAGTTCGCATATATGGCGAGTTTACATCTTTCGGAGAGCTTGGAAAGGCTCTTGAGGAGAGGGGTGTTGAGATCAAAAAGGCCTCTTTGCAACGCATCGCAAACGTACCTTTGGAGCTGAGTGAAGAGCAGATGGATGAGGTTTCGGAGCTTATAGATAAGCTTGAGGATGATGAAGATGTGCAGGCGGTTTATACGAATCTGAGTTAGGTTGCAGGTGTTGGGTTTAAGGTTTAAGGTGCAAGGTTTAAGGTGCAAGGTTTAAGGTTTAAGATTTTTAGTTGGTGGTTGAAAGATCGGAGTTTTCATGAGCAGTGAGCTTTTCAAAGTTTCCAGTTTCTCTCTTGCAAAAGGGAAAGAGCTTGTCAGCGAAGATTTCGCTGCCGTTAAAGTTATAGAGGAGCTCTGTATCGGTATAGTCTGCGACGGTGTCGGAAGTGCCGAAGCGGGCGGTGAGGCTGCGCGAAGAGTCGTCAACTACCTTATGAACAATTTCAAAACCAGGCCCAAAAGCTGGAGTATAGAGAAGTCTTTGAAACACTTCATCTCCGGCATAAACGCCATTTTGTACCGTGAAGGGGTAGATGAGTACGAGAGGCCCGAGTACCTGACCACTCTTAGTATCGTAGTGATAGAGGGAAATCGTCTTTATGGAGCCAATGTTGGCGACTCACCCATATATCTTCAAAGAGGTGGCCATCTTCAGCAGATATCTTTCAGCCATACCAGCGACGAGCCGGGGATGGAGCATGTTTTGACACAGGCTATAGGTATGGCCGAAACGGTAGATCCATACCTTTTCGAGAACAACCTCGAAACCGGAGATATACTGCTGCTTGCAAGCGACGGACTCGAGAAGGTTCTGAGCCTGGAAGAGACGCAAAAGAGGCTTAAAATGGGAGCCTCCTCTTTGATCAAGGCTGCAAGCAAAAAGGTAGACGACGATCTGCCTGACGACACTACCGCCGTCGTCATAGAGATATTGGGAGAGAGTAGAAGAGAGAAGCTTAAAAAGATAGAGCTTCCTATACCCAAATCTTTGAAAGCAGATGATACGATAGACGGCTACAGACTCATAAAGCCTCTTATACAGAACGAAAGAACGTGGCTTGTAGAAAAGAAGGGGGTAAAGTACGTTCTCAAATTCCCTCCCGTAGAGGCGGCCGATGATGAGAAGCTTTTGGATCTTTTCGTGAAAGAGGCTTGGAACGCTTCGCGTCTGAAAGCCGGTTTCTTCCCAAAAGCTGTCATTCCCAAAAACAGAAGTGCCCGTTACTATGTCATGGAGTATCTGGATGGCCCAAGCCTGAAAGAGGCCATATCGAAAAAGCCGCTGCCTGTAGAAGATGCCATCCAGCTTGGAAAGTTTCTGCTTCACGCCTGCAGCTACCTTCTGAAATATGACCTAGTTCACGGCGACATAAAGCCTGAAAACGTGATAGTTCTTCAAAGACACGGCAAACGTGTCTACAAGTTGGTCGATTTCGGCTCGATTGTAGAGATATTCTCCATAGCTTCAAGAGCCGGTACCCCAAGCTATCTGGCACCGGAGCGTTTTATGGGTGAACCCATAAGCGAGCAGACCGAAATATTCGCTATAGGCGTTACACTTTATGAAGCGCTCACCGGAAAGTTTCCGTATGGGGAAATAGAGCCTTTTCAGACTCCGACTTTCAAAGAGCCGAAGGGCCTGCGCCATTTCAATAAAGCCGTGCCGGCGTGGCTTGAATCTGTCGTCATGAGAGCAATAGAGCGGAACAAGGATAGGCGCTACGAAGTATACAGCGAAATGGAGTACGAGCTTACCCATCCCGAAAAGGTAAAGCCTTACTATCCGGAAGGTGTTACTCTCTTTGAGAGGGAGCCTGTAAAAACATATAGACTCCTTTTCATAATATCACTTCTTTTCAACATGCTTTTCATAGCACTGCTTTTGAGATAGTCTCCTTTTATATAAAAAAATCAACACCTCTTTAAATCATAAGAATTTATAATAAAAAGCCTAACCGTGTTATAGGAAAATATTAATTTTATTAATACAGAAAATGGTATTGAGATTAAAAAATAAGCAATCAAGTCAATAATTGATTAAATTTTATACAAAAATAGATTCTATATCTAACCATTTCCAAATTTTTCTTGACCAAGATCAAGAAGAGAAAAAAGTCCCCTATGTATACTTCTTTTTGAAATAAACTAATTAAGGAGTCAAAGATGAGTTTCAAGACTTCGGTGGAACTGTTGAGTTTCCACTGGATGGCATACACGATCTACGCTTTGCTGATCATATCGATCATAGCGTGGTTTGCGTACAACCTGACACGAAAAGAGAGAGTCAAGTCGATCGTAAGAATCCCTTTCTACGGCTATATCGCCTTTCTCGTTGCCGGAGGAGTCGGACACCATATCTTCACGTACAATACGATTCCCTGGGTCTCAGAAGATATAATGCGCCACGAGATCAAACCTAACCAAACTTTCGACATAACCATCGAAAACCATAAATGGACTCTTCCTTCGCAAAAGATGGTTGTTCGAAAAGGCGAGAAGGTGCTTTTCAACGTCGGTAGCAAAGATCTTACCTATGGTTTTGGCCTATTCAGAAAAGATGGCACTATGGTCACGCAGATGCAGGTGCTCCCTAACCATAAGAACGATCTTTTGTGGACGTTTCACGAGTGTGGAAGTTTCGACCTGACATCTACGGAGTATGCAGGTCCCGACCAGTATGACGAGCATACCGGTAAAGATCTTATGATGGTTAAAGATGCGGTCGAAGTTATAGGCTGCGATGAAAAAGTGGCAAGTAAGTAGGAGGCTAAGATGAGTTTTGTAAAAACGTTGATAAACGGTACAGATTTTGACCATACCAAGCTGAATGCGCTTCAGAAGGTGACGCTTAGAGCGGTCGTAATGTCTTTTCTATTCTATGGTCTTGTAGCCATAGAGGGTATGATCATGAGAATGGTTCAGACAGGACCTTCGGCACCGATTCCAAAGATGTTCTTCGAGCCCGATCACTACTTCTCCATAATGACCGTGCATCCGATCGTCGGAATTTTCGGCTCTACTTACCAGTTGGTTTTCGCTGCGTTCATGTTTCTGGTCCCTTATTTGACTAAAAAACCTCTGTACAGCGTGAAGCTTGCCAACGCCGTATGGCTGCTTATAACGATAGGTACGGCACTTGCATGGATAGCCGGTTTCATTTGGCAGTATGCACCCCTTTATACGCTCTATTGGCCTCTACCGGCAGATACCGAGCAGTTTAAAATAGTCGGCGGCTTCGTATTCGTTATCGGAGTGGCTCTTATAATGGTCGGAACGATGGGGTTCATATACAACATATATGCAACTATATTCGCCAGAGTAGGAGTACATAAAAACAAGACGACAAAAGAGCTTTTGATCTCCGGTTTCGGAATAGATGGCCTTATGAACCTCATTCACAAACTGACCGGAAAACCGCCATACAGCAAAGAGCCTGCACTCTCCCTTCCGGTTGTCGCCATATTCAGAGGAACCGTAGATACATTTCTGGATGCCATAGTGATTCTTAGTGCGGGTATTCTGGTGCTTGTCTATCTGATAGCCGAGTCTGCCGGAGTAAGCTGGGATGTGCATGCCGTCGATGCACTTCTTTACAAAAACTGGTTCTGGTGGGGGCTTGACCTGGTCGCCGACGGTCTCGTACTGATATATGTAGCCGGTTCATGGTATCTTTTGGCGACTATCATCACGGGGCAGAAGCTCTTCATGGAGAATGTGGCGCGTGCCGCACTTCTGCTTGAGCTGTTTGTATCGTGGATGGTATGGTCCCACCACCTGCTTGCAGATCAGCCTCAGCCTGAGATGATGAAACTGGTTTCCGGAGAGATGGTTACCGCTTTCGAGCTGCTTACACAGGGGCTTGCACTCTTCATAACACTCGTTACGCTCTGGAAAGCGCGACCTCTTAAAATGACACCGCCTCTTGCCTATCTGCTCGGTGGTCTCATAGGTTTCGGGTTGGCAGTTCCTGCAGGAATCATACAGGCCGATATGGGTATGAACCGTGTTCTGCACAATACTCAGTGGATCAGCTTCGCGCACTTCCATATAGCTTTGATAGTTGGTCTTTACATGACCCTGTATAGTGCGCTATATGTTCTTTGGCCGCTGGTCACCAACAATACGACCCTCTTTTCCAAAAAACTTACGTGGGCCCACTTCTGGCTCTATCTGATAGGCGGAGTAGGAATGGGTGCGCTCGGCGGAATGGCCGGTCTGGACGGTATGCTCAGGCGACACCTATATGTGGACGGAGAGTTCAACACTCTTATGGTCGGAGCCGCAATATTTGGTTCTATGGTTTTGATAGCGTGGGTGATCTTCCTCTTCAATATCGTGATGAGCGTAGGTCTAAAAGGTCTTGTAGGTATATTCATGCCCGCAAAAGATCCAACGGCAAGTTACGGTATAGAGCCGGAACCGGCGGCCGTAAAGGCATGATATTTCGGTTTTCTGGGCGTACTTCGGTACGCCCTACAAAGCCGAAAGATAGCCAAAAGTTGCGGTGAAACGTATCCTGTTTTTAGTTATGCGGGATCGAGGAGAGGAGTGAAGTTTTGGGTATAGCCAAATCGGAGTTTGGAATTTTTGGTAAATCATTTGACGGGGAGGATGGATTGACAAATCTTGAGCGTGTCGCCATGGAGATCAAAACGGTCGGTCTGTACGATCTTATTCTTCAGGATGTTCAGAAGCTTCTTGGAAAGAGCAGGCCGACAAAGGAAGAGATTTTAGAGGTTCTGAAGGAGCATCCGGAGATATTGAGAGACTATAAGCAGACCAATGTCGAGTACAATCTGAGCAATATACATCTAAAAGATATTCCACTCGAAAATCTTGATGAAGAGTGTCTTGAAGAGGCTAAAAAGATAAACGATAATCTATCGATTTTAAGGGAGATAGAGAAGTATACTCTCGATTTTGCCCAAAGTTCGACACTCGTCATCATCTTTTCCGTGGAGTTTTTCGTTCTCTTTTCCGTACAGTACTTTATAGTTCTTTTGAATCTTAAAGAGTATCAGTGGTGGATATATGGAGTTTTCGCACTCTCTATTGCAGCGGCATGGTGGTATGCCAAGCGTGAACAGAAAAAGTATGAGAGAGAGAATCTGCGTTTTGAGAAACTCTATGATGAAACTCTTGGGCTTCTTGAAGATCTAGAAAAAAGAGGGTGTGTAAAAAAGAGTGCGCTTTGGATAATGGAGAGCGATGAGCATGTCTGATCTGCCGGTGCTGACACTGGAGTGGAACGAAGGTACCTTCCTGAAAGGGGCCAAGCTCGTTTACGACTACGACATGCGAAACAGTTGGCGCCGCTACGTTGGGTGGGGGTTCATAGCACTTACGCAGTTCGGTGTCGTCGGTGCCGTTCGTCACGGTGCCATAGGGCTGCTTCTTCTTTCCACTTTTCTGGTGATATACTGGTATTTTCTTCGCTGGCCTTTAAGGAAGCGGGCACTTCTTCGTTTTTTCAGGAAGTCGCAGCCTGGAGAGAAAAGATTGAAGCTTGAAGTAGAAGAGGGAGGATTGTGCATCGATGACAGGTGTGTACCCTGGCATCAGTTTCGACGCGTCATAGCTGCGAAAGAGGGGTACCTGCTCGATATGGGCGACGCTTTTTTGTTTGTTCCTAGAAATATTTTTCCGGATAGCGAAAGCCGCAACTCTTTCGTTGCACTTTTGAAAGAGAAGATAGAACGCTATAATACGTTCGAAATTTAAGAACCGGTGTTACGCATACAAGAGGAGAGCACTCTTCTCAAAGGACTCTTTAACTCTTCTGTTTGCGTTACACGGTTTGTGATGAAAGGAAAAACATGTCTATACCGAAGTGCCCAAAGTGTGGCAGTGAATATGTCTACGAAGATGGCGAGCTCTATGTCTGCCCCGAGTGCGGATACGAGTTTGGAAAGGGTGACCTTGGGAGTGAAGAGGAGGGGCTTGTCGTAAAAGATGCCCACAGCAACAGACTTAGCGACGGAGACGACGTTATAGTTATAAAAGATCTCAAGATAAAAGGGAGCTCTTCGACTATAAAGGG
>Ga0256833_1001894_pt1 | contig 15098 bp, 9 predicted proteins | sample 356284metaG_FD_190535 | JGI IMG/M metagenome (GOLD analysis project Ga0256833, IMG submission 190535) | Hydrothermal vent microbial communities from Mid Atlantic Ridge, Atlantic Ocean - 356-284 | ecosystem: Environmental > Aquatic > Marine > Hydrothermal vents | place: Atlantic Ocean: Mid...
CGACTCATACCGTAACACAAGCGGATATTGATGCTGGACAAGTATCCAATCAGGCTGTTGGAACTACTCTATTCGGAAGTACACAGGTAACGGATTTATCCGATGATACCGATGTTGCTTCTCCTTCCGGAGATGATGATCCTACTGTTACTCATATTGTTCAAAATCCTTCAATGGAAGTAACCAAGGATGATCAATTGAACTATGTTCCGCATTATATGGAGTTAAATGATATCATTACTTATAGAATTTACGTTAAAAATACAGGTAATGTTACCCTTACCAATATTAATATCATTGATCCTAATGCAGTAATTCCGAATGGTAACCCGATTGTAAGTATTGCACCGGGTAGCACACAAGTTGTTATTGCTCAACATACGATTACGCAAGCAGACTTGGATGCCGGAGTAGTTTCCAATTCTGCTACGGCTCAAACAACTTTCAATAATGTAATTTATCAAGATGTTTCGGACGATACCGACCCGGATTCTCCGACACCCGGTACCGGGGACGATCCTACCCTAACATTCTTGGAACAAAATCCCGAAGTTGTTTTAACCAAAGATGATCAATTGTCATACAATCCGCATAATATGCAATTGAATGATGTAATAACTTATCATATTGAAGCAACCAATACGGGAAATGTTACTTTAAATGTTTTAACCGTAACAGATGATAACGCCACCTTCACCGGAGCCAATACTATTGTTAGTTTGGCACCGGGACAAAGTGAAACTTTAGTTGCAACCCATACCATAACTCAAGCGGATTTGGATGCAGGTGTAGTTTCAAACTCGGCTACAATAACTACAAGTTTCAATGGTGTAGATATTTCCGATGTGTCGGACGATACCGATCCTTTCTCGCCGGGTGGAGACGATGATCCTACACTGACGTTTTTAATTCAAAATCCGGGTGTTACTTTATACAAGACAGACCAACTGCCCTATTCGGCACAAAATTTGGCAGTAGGAGATGTTATTCACTATCAAATAATTGTAGAAAATACCGGAAATATTACTTTGGGACAAATTGACGTTACCGATGATAATGCTGTCATACTTTCAGGGACACCGATACATAATTTAGCTCCGGGAGATCAAGCTGTTGTGTTGGCTGACCATATCGTTACACAAGCTGATATTGATGCTACTCAGATAATAAATCAAGCCGTAGGTACATTTACTTACCAAAATCAACAATATCAAGATCTATCAGATGATTTGGATCCTTTATCTCCTCCGGGACCTGACGATCCAACCGTTACATCTATTGTAGCACATCCCGGTATAGAAGTAACCAAAGATGACAATCTCCAATTGATACCGCAAGAATTGGAAGTTGGTGATGTAATTACTTATACGGTTACTGTTTCCAATACCGGAAATATTACATTAACCGATATAAATTTGACAGATTATAATGCCGAGCCCCAGGTAACAACTATTCCTTTATTGGAAATTGGTCAATCCGAGCAAATTACATTGACACATACTGTTACACAAGCTGATATTGATGCAGGTCAAATAGTGAATTCGGCAGAAGCAACCACTACTTTTGCTAGTCAAATAATCTCAGATGTTTCCGACGATTTGGATCCGGATTCTTCTACACCCGGTGTTGGAGATGATCCTACGGTTACCTTAATTGCTCAACATCCTAGTATCGAAGTGGTTAAAGATGATCAATTACCCTATGATCCTCAACTTTTAACTGTCGGAACAATCATTGATTATAATATAATCGTAATTAATACCGGAAATGTTACATTTACCAATATCAATGTAACCGATAGTAATGCTAATATTCAAGGTGGTGTCCCCATTGCAACTATTGCACCTGATGCTTCGGTAACTATTCATGCACAACATACAGTTACTCAAGCGGATATTGACACCGGACAAATTATCAATTCTGCTACAGTTAAGACAACATTTAACGGAGTTTTATATTCGGATATTTCTGATGATAATGATCCGGATTCTCCTACACCCGGAGTAGGTAATGATGCTACGGTTACTAGTCTGGTTCAAATTCCGGAATTAACCGTAACTAAAGATGATAATTTTCCTTATAGTGATCAAAATTTAAATGTTGGTAATTTAATTAATTATACAATTGTTGTTGAGAATTCTGGAAATGTCACTTTAAATAATATTTTTGTAAGTGACCAAAATGCTCAGATAACCGGTAATAATTTAATCAATCAATTATTGCCTGGAGAAACTGCCACTTTAACTGCTGTTCACCAAGTAACGCAACAAGATATTGATGCTGGAATGGTTGAAAATCAAGCAATAGCTCAAAGTGTATTTAACAATGCAGATGTGATTGATCTTTCCGATGATACAGATCAAATGTCCCCTCCAGGCCCTGATGATCCGACGATTACTCACATTACACAGCATATTACTTATACAGTAACCAAAGATGATGGTTTACAATATGTTCCTCAAAACTTGGTAGTAGGAGATCCTATAAATTATGATATTGTAATAACTAATACGGGAAATGTGAGTTTGGTATCGGTTGATGTAAATGATCCCAATGCCTTTATTATGTCGCCTCTTCCTATATCAATTATAGGACCGGGTCAATCCGTTACCATACAAGCCGTACATACGGTTACCCAACAAGATATTGACAATGAGAAAGTTGAAAATCAAGCAATCGTAACTGTTGTTAAAGATGGGGTTACTTATACTGTTCTTTCCGATGATGCAGATCCTTTATCTCCGATAGGAAATGAAGATCCAACTATTACATTTCTTGTTAAACAATATGATTTTGAATTGAAAAAGCATGGTATTATAATTTCGGTTGATCCGGATCAGCCCATGCCGGGAGAAAAAATTCAATATATTTTTGAACTTTACAATACCGGTCGTCAAACTATTAGTAATATTAATATTTCAGATCCACTACTTAATGGAAATATAATATATCAAAGTGGTGATGTTAACGGAGACGGAATGCTTAATACAGATGAGATTTGGGTTTATTATGCCGACCTTATATTGACACAAAATATGATAGATAACGGATTTGTAGATAACCGAGCTATTGTTGTAGGTTCTAATCCTTCCGGTACTACGCTTTCCGATGTTTCAGATGATCCAAATGATCCAACAGATGTTGATATTGAAGGTGATGGAGAACCTGATGATATTACCCACACGCCAATTCCTCAAGTAAAACAATTGGAATTGTTAAAAACAGGTGTGTTTAATGATGAAAATGGTGACGGATTAGCAGATGTGGGTGAAACCATAACCTATTCTTTCATTGTTAAAAATACAGGAAATGTTACCATTCATGACATTCAGGTTCAGGATCCATTGATTCCTGTCGTTGGAGGAGCATTTAATTTGGAAGCAGGCGAAACAAATGCTCATAATTTTACAGCGACCTATTTTATTACTCAAAATGATATAGAAAACGGTTTTGTAATAAATACTGCCACCGTAACGGGTAAAGACCCTAACGGTTATCAAATTTCCGATATTTCCGATGATCCCAACAATGATAATGATGTGGATGTTGAAGGAGACGGTGAACCTGATGATCCTACGATAGTTAAAACGGCTAATATTATTCCTTTTGAAATTTTGACACCTAATGCAGATGGATTAAATGATTTCTTCAGAATAATAGGAATCGAAAGTTTTCCTGATAATCAAGTTCGTATATACAATCGTTGGGGTAATTTGGTATTTACGGCTTATGGATATAATAATACAGACAATTACTGGAAGGGCACAAATATGTATGATAACGATAAGGAATTACCGGTAGGCGTCTATTATTATGTTATAGATTTGGGAGATGGAAATATTGACAAAATATTTACCGGTTCGGTTTATTTAAATAAATAAAAAAAATTTTCAAATGAAATTAAACAAATTATTTGTAAAAATTCTATCAATTGTTGCTATATTATTTAACTTACGAGAGTTAAATGCACAGCAATCGCCAATGTTTTCTCAAAACATGTATAATCCTTTGGCTGTTAATGCTGCTTATGCGGGAACCAAAGAAGGTTTTGTGTTTGTAGGAATGGGAAGAATGCAGTGGTTGGGAGTGGAAGATTCTCCGAAAACCGCTACACTTTCTTTACATGGACCGATTTTTGAAAATATGGGATTAGGCTTGACACTAACTAACGATGTAATCGGACCCATCCAACAAACTATGGCTTATATCAATTATTCTTATCAGGTGGATGTAAGTTTCGAAACCCGTTTGAGTTTTGGAATTCGAGCCGGTTTTAATTTGATGAATATCGATTGGACCAAAAAAGATGCTTATGATTCCGGAGACCCGCAAATCTATTCTTTGGATAATCAGTTTTTTCCTAATGTAGGTGTTGGACTTTATTATTATTCTTATAATGGATATCTAGGAATTTCCGCTCCCAGATTATTACAACCGAAATTGGATCCGAATAGTGTAGGGAAAGCCGAATTGGTTAGGGATTATTTCCTAATGGGAGGTTATATTTTTGATCTGGATGAAGTGATAAAAATAAAACCGGCTTTTATCATTAGATATTTACCTAATGCTCCTTTATCTATTGATATTTCAACCAATGTCTATTATGAAAGGTGGGGTTTTGGTGTAGGATACCGTTATCAGGATGCTATAACCGGGCTTTTCCAATTATTTTTGACACAACAATTTTCTATCGGATATTCTTACGATTATACTTTAACCGAATTACGTCATGATAGTTGGGGTTCACATGAAATAATGTTTCGTTATGATTTTTCTAAAAACGAACGTTGTCGTCCGGCTAAATATTTTTAAATTTTTGAGTTTCAAATTGGGTATGAAGTAATAAAACTTCAAATAACAAAAATTTACCAAAAAGTTTTCTTTTTTTAAGAATAGTTTGTATTTTCGCAAACTAACGAAAATGAAAGTAAACTAAATATTATTAAAATGGCAATTTTAGGACAAATACAAAGAAGATCGGGAGTTTTAATAGGAATTATTGCTTTGGCTTTATTTGCCTTTGTTATTCAAGGACTTATTAAAAATTCATCCAAAATAGGAACAGGTAATAGCAGTGTGATAGCAGAAGTAGGGGACAAAAGTATTCCTACGAGAGAATTTCAGCAAAGAGTGGCGCTTTTACAAAAACAAAATCCTCGATTAAGCAATATGCAAGCCATGAAAGCTGTATGGGATCAAGTGATAAAAGAGGCAGTCCTTAATAATCAATATGAAAAGTTAGGAATTAAAGTAGGAAAAGATCGGTTAAGAGAATTAATTGTCAATAATCCTTCAATCAAACAAGCTTTCACTAATCAACAAGGTATTTTTGATGAAAATGCTTTGTTGGATTACATCGAAAATATAGAAAAATCTCAAAAAAGTAATCCTGACGCTTATTTGGGATGGAAAAGATTTGAAAACAATTTAATTGAAGCCGAAAAGGAAAAAATTTATATGGATTTGGTTAAAGCATCTATCAATCCGACTTTGAAAGAAGGTGAGTGGCTATATCATTTTGAAAATGATGCTGTTGATTTTAGATATGCAGCCGTTCCATATAATACTGTTCCTGACTCTTTGGTCAATGTTAGCAAAAGTGATATTGAAGCTTATATAAAATCACATCCTGACCAATATAAAATGGAAGAAAGTAGGGATATGGAATATGTTTTTATTCCGATAAAACCCTCCACAGATGATTTTAAAACAATTGAGAATGATTTAAAAAATCTTATAAAGGACAGAGAGGTTTTTGATAAAGCTACTAAACAAACAATAGTAAAAAAAGGCTTCAAAAATACTGATAAACCGGAAGATTTTGTTGCAGAACATTCCGATGTAAATGTACCTGCACGTTTTTATTTTAAAAATGAATTACCCAAAGAATTTGCCGATACATTGATACAAATGAATGCAGGTGATGTCTTCGGTCCTTATAAAGTTGGCGAACAAGTATATTTGTCGAAAGTATTGGAAACCAAAAAAATTCCGGATTCAGCAAAAGCTTCCCATATTTTGATTGCTTATAAAGGAGCTTTAAGAGCTAATCCTGATGTTAACCGAACAGAAGAACAGGCGAAGAAAATGGCAGATAGTTTATTAAAGGTAGTTAAAAGAAACCCTGCTAAATTTGCAGATATAGCTAAAAAATATTCAGATGGTCCTACTAAAACAAAAGGAGGTGATTTGGGATGGTTTACTTACGGAAGAATGGTTCCGGAGTTTAATGATTTTGTCTTCAATGGGAAAAAAGGAAAAATCGGAGTGGTTAAAACAAATTTTGGATACCATGTTATTAAAATTAATGAATTAACTGCACCTGAAAAAGCAGTTAAAATGATATCAATAATCAAAAATGTAGAACCCACCGAAAAAACTGAAAATAAAATTTTTGGAGACGTTTCTAAAATGACTTCGGAAGCCATGCAAGCTGACGATTTTGATAAATTTTTCAAAGAAAAAGGTTATACACCGAAGCCTGTTAGAAAAATTGGACGTTTTGAAGATAATATTCCCGGATTAGGCATCAATAGACCTGTTATAAAATGGCTTTATGAAAAAGATAGAAAAATTGGTGATATCAACAAATTTGATTTAAACAAGGGTTATGTTATAGTGAAACTTACCGGAAAACATAATAAAGGATTGATGAGTCCGGAAGAAGCTTCTGCATTAATAAAACCTATCTTAATTAAAGAAAAAAAAGCAGAAATAATTAAGAAAAAAATGACCGGTGGTACTTTGGAAGAAATCGCTAAAAATGCGAAAGCCAAACTTGGAACTGCTACTGGCGTTACATTAAAAAATCCCATTATACCAGGATTTGGAAGAGAACCGAAAGTTGTAGCAATTGCTTTTGTATTGGAGCCCAAAACAATTTCTTCGCCAATAGATGGAAATAGAGCGGTTTACGTTGTTCAAACCCTTAAAGTAATCAAAGCCGAAGATATCAAGAATTATATTCCTTATGTTGAACAATTGAAAAAACAACGAGAAGCAGGTATCAATAACAAAGTTACAAAAGCTTTGAAAAAAGCCAATGAGATCGAAGATAAAAGAAACCTGATTTATTAATAAGTATTTAACAAAATTTTTTATTGAGCCGCTTTTGCGGCTTTTTTTATACGATGAGATTGTTGTATTTTTGTATAAAAATATAGATGATGAAAACATTAAATGATATAAATTTCGAAAATAAAAAAGCTTTGGTCAGGGTGGATTTTAACGTCCCTGTGGAAAATGATAAAGTTACCGATAATACACGTATAAAAGCTGCGCTCCCAACCATTAATAAAATTTTAAAGGAAGGCGGTTCAGTTGTATTAATGAGTCATAGAGGACGTCCCAAAGGAAAGAATGAAAAACTATCAATGCAGATTATAGTCCCTGAAGTCGAAAGAGTTCTAGATAAAGAAGTAAAATTTGTAGATGATGTAATAGGAGACAAAGTAGTTAAAGCCATAAATAACTTAAAGCCAGGTGAAATAATTCTTTTGGAAAATTTACGTTTTTATCCCGAAGAAACCAAAGGAGATGAAAATTTTGCCAAAGAATTGGCTAAAAATGGAGAAATTTATGTCAATGATGCTTTCGGAACCGCTCATCGTGCACATGCTTCTACTGCAATAGTTGCCCATTATTTCGATAAAGATCACAAAGCTTTGGGAAAGTTGATGGAACAAGAGGTTAAAAGTATAAATAAAGCTTTGAATGAAGGAGAAAAACCGATAACGGCAATTATTGGTGGTGCCAAAGTTTCTTCCAAAATAGATGTAATTAAAAATTTATTGAACAAAGTAGATAACCTTATAATTGTCGGAGGAATGGCTTATACTTTTTTAAAAGCACTTGGCAATAAAATTGGTGATTCAATCGTTGAAGATGATAAGATTGATGTTGCAAAGGAAATCATGGAGGAAGCTAAAAATAAAGGTGTTAATCTTATATTACCGGTTGACTTTGTTGTGGCTGATGCTTTTAGTCCGGATGCACAAATACAGATAGTTCCGGCAGATAAAATTCCTTACGGTTGGCAGGGTTTGGATATTGGTCCCGAAACTTTGAAAAATATCTCTCAAATCATAGAAAATTCTAAAACTATTATATGGAATGGGCCTGCCGGTGTTTTTGAATTTGAAAAATTTGCCAAAGGAACAGAAGGAATAGGAAAAGCCATTGGAAAAGCTACAGAAAAAGGTGCTTATTCATTAGTTGGTGGTGGAGATTCTGTTGCTGCCGTGCAAAAATTGGGATTGGAAAATAAAATTAGTTATATTTCAACCGGTGGAGGAGTATTATTGGATATGTTGGCGGGTAAAAAATTACCGGCTTTGGAAGCTTTAAAGTAAAATAACAAAAAAGTTTAGATGAGAAAAGTATTTATTTATATAATTTTATTTAGTTTTTTTTCAATAAAAGCACAGCAAAACAACCTCTCTAAAATCAAAGATAGTGTTTTGGTTTGTGTGGATACAATCAATGGAATTCCGATTTATAAACGTCTTGCAAGAGATAAGGTTAAAAAAGGAATGAAGACAGTTGAAATCTCTGCAAATTTGAATAGTGAAAAAAAATTGGATACATTGGATATATCCGCTATTGAAGAGATGATTTTGAGAGATTTGCCGCGCGCCAAAGCTATGGATAGTTTATGGTATTATAGTTTATATCAGCCGGTTTTGTTTGATAGTATAAACGAGCTCACTCAACAGGATTCCTTATCGGATTTTGTGAAATTGGATTCGGTAAAATTAAAAAAACAATTGGAAATACTTAATCAAAAGACACAATTGGAGATAGTTTATCATCCGGCTTTGGAACGAACGATCAAAGTTTTTCTTAAAAATCGTAAAAAAAGTTTAAAAAGATTATTTTCAATTGCACATTATTATTTTCCGTTGTTCGAGGAAAAGTTAGCAAAGTATGATATTCCATTGGAAATGAAATATTTGGCAATTGTGGAATCGGCTTTAAATCCAAGAGCTGTTTCGCCTGCCGGTGCCGGTGGTCTTTGGCAATTTATGTATTCTACCGGAAAGATGTATGGATTGGAAATCAATAATTATGTAGATGAACGCTTTGATCCTTTAAAATCCACTGAAGCGGCTTGCAAGCATATGCAGGATCTGTATAAAATTTTCAAAGATTGGAATTTGGTTTTGGCGGCTTATAATTCGGGAGCTGGGAATGTAACCAAAGCCATCAGACGTTCGGGCGGTTATACAAATTATTGGAATATAAGACCTTATCTGCCACGCGAAACCGCAGGTTATGTTCCGCTTTTTCAAGCTACCCTTTTCTTGGGTGAATACGCAAAAGAATATGGCTTGGAACCGGATTCATCATTGAATTTGAAATATATTTTAACCGATACCATTCAAGTTAAACAAACCCTTACGTTTGATCAAATTTCCAAATTGTTAAAAATAAAAATCGATGAACTTGAGTTTTTGAATCCACAATATAAATTGGATATTATTCCTTATATCAAGGATAAAAATTATGCTTTGAAATTACCTGTAAATTTGGCAGGAGTTTTTGTCAATAATGAAAATCTTATTTATACTTATGCCAAAAAGGAATTAGATAAAAAAGAAAAGCCTTTACCTAAATTTTATAAGTTTAATAATTATGTGATTTACAGGGTTCGTCAAGGAGATTATTTAGGAAAAATTGCCAGAAAATACCATGTGAGCGTTTCTAAAATTAAACGTTGGAATGGTTTGCGTTCCAGCCGGTTGAGAATTGGACAAAAACTTAAAATTTATTCGAGACATGCTGTGGCTCAATCTTTTAAATCATATAATAAAAATAGAAAAAAAATTAAAAATGCATTAAAAGGAAAAAAAACAATAACTTATCAAGTTAAGCCGGGTGATACACTATGGAATATTTCCAGAAAATATCAAATTACGGTTTCCGAAATAAGAAAATGGAATAACTTGAAAATAAAAGATAAACTTAAACCCGGAATGAAATTAAAAATTATTAAATCTTAACTTCAACAGGTATAATTTTTGATACGCATATTAAAAAACAATTACGAAACGAACATAAATTCTATCAATCAAAAAATTTATGTAAGAGTGAAGCGTTTCCATCTGTGTAGGAATTTTGGAGTTGCTTCAAGATTAATAAATTACAAAATTTTAAATACATGAAAAAAATAGTATATTTTTTAGTAAGCATTTTTCTTTTGATAAATTTCTCTTCTTGCAAAGATGATTACAACAAAGTTTTACCTGAATCCCATGGTAAGGTCAATCATCTTTTGTTAATTATTAATGACAAACAATGGAAAGGTGCTTTGGGGGATACCATCAGAAAATATTTTACTCCCGAATTTCCTGATTTGCCCCAGTCAGAACCTCTATTTACCATCAATCAAGCTTCACCGGATTTATTTACCGGTTCTTATAAAAAAATGAAAACCATTGTTGTGGTTAAAACCGGAAATGAGAATAAAATTCAATACTTTACCGATCGATATGCTTCTCCACAATTAATAGTAGAAATAGAAGGTAAAAATGAAGAAGATTTAAAAAAGATTATTTCCGAACATGCCAAAGAAATCGTAGATAAAATATATAATTTTGAAATCCGTTTATTGCAAGAACATCATAGGAAAGCTTTAAGAGATAATAGTGACATAGAAAAAGAGTTAGGCATTAGCATAGAAATTCCGGATTTCTTTGTTTTAGTGGATCATCAAAAAGGTTTTTTCTGGTTTAGAAGAGACATTAAAAACGGCGAACAAGATATCCTATTGTATGAAGTTCCATTAAAAAATGATATGCAAAAACAACGAAATTGGGTAACGCATTACAGGGATTCCATAGGAGCTAAATATATTCCAGGTGCTATCGATTCCAGTTATATGAAAACGGTAAAAGGGATTTCACCTTCGCAAAATCTATTGAAAATAGGCAATTTATCTGCAATAGAAACCAGAGGACTTTGGGATATGGAAAATGATTTTATGGGTGGTCCTTATATCAATTATACTTTGATAGATAAAAAACACAACAGAGCTATTGTAGGAGAAGGTTTTGTTTATGCGCCGGCTTTGGATAAAAGAGATTATATGGTGCAACTGGAAGCTATTCTAAAAACTATGAAATTAAAAAAATAAAGGAAGATTTTAATCTTCCTTTTTTTCTATGTTTTCTTTTGGTTTGTCGTCTTCTTCCGATGTAGCTTTTTTGAATTCTTTGATGCCTTTTCCCAAACCGCTCATCAATTCGGGGATCTTTTTGCCGCCAAACAATAATAATACTATGATTACTATCAATATCAATTGTTGCGGTCCTATTACTCCTAATGGTAAAATATAAGCGTTCATAATTTTATTTTTAATTTTAATACGAAATTAACGCTTATTTTTGAATAAATAAAAAAAAATTGAACTAATTTTGACTGCAAAAATTATATCATATGAAAAAATACAGTTTTACTTCCATTTTACTAACCTTTTTAATAAGTTATTCTATTTCAGCACAGAAAATAAGAATCCCCAAATCATATTCAAATATCAAATATCAGAAGGGAATATTGGGTATAAAAGACGGGAAACTTTTTCATCCCGAAGAAAAAGTAAATCCGCTTTATACTTATTCCCGAATAGTTGAAGCAGAAAAAACAGGTGATAAAGAAGGCGTTGTATTTGATTTTAAAAATCCCGATATCAACGGAACATTGGTTTACGGATTGATAAAAACTGAAGGAGTAAAATATCCCGCTCCCATATTCTTTAAACGGACAGCCAAAGTAAAAAACGGAAAAGCAAAAATCCCGGTAGTCAGATTAAAAGGAAAATATGATTTCGTCGATTGGGAAAATACTGGAAAATTACAATTGGGATATCGTTATATTAATGAAAAAGGACAAATTATATTTGATGGGAAAGTAAATTTGAAATGGGATAAAGAAAAAGGATTTACACCGGATGTTACACTAATTGAAGGACCGTTCGTTACTTTACCCCGTGAGGATGGCGTTACCATTAGTATGAAAACGGATAAACCCGTAATGATGCAAGTTAAAGTAGGAGAGGAGGTCTATTCGGATATTGTGCCTTTAACCGAACACGAAATCCAAATCTCAAGTTTAAAACCCGGAACCGAGTATCAATATACGGTGCTTTATGGCGACTGGAAAGAAACATATAGTTTTAAAACCAAACCGAAAAAAGGTTGCAGAAGTCCTTTTACGTTTGCTTATGCTTCGGATAGTAGAGCAGGAAACGGTGGCGGTGAAAGAAATTTATATGGAACTAATGCTTATGTAGTAGGAAAAATTTTCAATTACGCTAATCACAGAAATGTTTCTTTTTTCCAATTTACCGGCGATATGATAAACGGATATTCCGGTAGCCCCGACGAAATGAACTTGGAATATATGAATTGGAAACATACCATTGAAAATTTTTGGCAAAATAAACCGGTTTTCATTGGCGTAGGAAATCATGAAAATGTTGAGCGTATTTTTAAACGGGACGGATACAAAGGACATAGTTTTTATCTCGGACATATTTTTGTTGATCGTTTTCCGTTTGAAACACAAAGTCAAGAAGCTGTTTTTGCTAAAAATTTTACGCTTCCCAAAAGCGATTTAACATCTGAAGACGGAGCAGTTTATGACCCTTCCAAAAGAACAATAGATTTTCCTCCTTATAACGAAACGGTTTATGATTATACTTATGGAAATTTGGCAGTAATTGTGATGAATTCCAATTATTGGTATGCATCTTCCACCAAAGATATCCCATTGACTTCTGGAAATGTGCACGGATATATTATGGATAATCAATTGAAATGGTTAAAGAAAACTTTGGAAAAATACGAAAATGATAAGGATATTGACCACATAATCGTAACCCTACATACTCCGGCTTTTCCCAATGCAGGACATTCGGGAGATGATATGTGGTATAAGGGAAATAATGAAATTCGTCCTTATGTAGCGGGGAAACCGGTGGAAAAAGGAATTATTGAACGAAGAGACGAATTTTTGGATTTATTAGTCAATAAAAGTTCCAAATTTGTTGCTTTGCTTACCGGTGACGAACATAACTACAGCCGTTTGGTTGTAGATAATAACACTAAAATATACCCTGAAAATTGGACAGGAAAAAGATTGAAATTCAAACGTCCGTTTATTCAAATTACCAATGGAAGTGCCGGAGCGCCTTATTATTCATTGGAAAAACTGCCTTGGACATCTTCGGTTAAAAAGTTTTCTACTTTATATGCCTTAATGATTTTTACTGTGGATGGACAACATATTGATTTGGAAGTAATTAACCCCGAAACTTTTGAAGAAATTGAAAAAGTGCGTTTGAAATAAATCTTTTAAGAATCTTTAAAAAAATCGGTGCCTAACTCACCGATTTTTTTATGGAATAGCTTTTTCTGCTAAATATTCACCGGCTTTTATCAATTGCCGGGCTTTTAAAAAATCAAAAGTTCCTGCAATCTTTCTAGGAATTTCTATCAGATAATCCGGTGGATAGTTATTGATAATATTTTTGGAATTTTGTTCAATCATCAGGTGAAGGGTTTGATCTAAAATATCATAATATCCCGGAGACTTTTCATCTTTTTTCTTTTTAAGAAATTTATTTAAATAGGTCTCTATAATACTTTTTTTCTCCTTGTATTTCTTTTGCGGTTGTAAAATATCCGGCGGTAAAATATCCATACCAATGGATGCATTGGCACATACGGCAACCGTCATTAGTTCACAATTGATATGATTAAGAGGGATATTATTAACCACTCCGCCATCTACTAAAAATTTTTCCTGAAATTGAACCGGATCAAAAACAAAAGGAATAGCAAATGAAGAATGAACAGCTGTTAAAAGATCTCCCGATTTCCAAACCAGTTCTTTTTGATTATATAAGTCCGTGGCAATACATAGAAAATTTTTATTTAATTTTTCGATGGAATCCACCGGTAAAAACTCTTTTAGTTTTTTAAGAATTTTTTTTCCTTCGATAATTCCGGGACGATTTAATGAAAAGTCGAGTAGTTTAATAATGGTTTTAGCATCCAAATTAAGTAAGAAATTTTCAAACTCTTTTAATTTTCCGGCAGAATAAATGGCACCTACTATTGCCCCCATTGAAGTTCCTGCAACATTTTCAATAACATAGCCTTTGCTTTCCAAATAATTTATTACGCCAATATGAGCAATTCCTCTGGCACCGCCACCTGATAATATTAATGATATTTTTTTCATTATTTATTTTCTTATGATTATCCCCCCACTTTCTTCACCTTAAAACCTTTGGCTTGTAAAATTTCCACCACTTTATCACGGTTATTTCCCTGAATGATAATTTCACCGTCTTTGACACTGCCGCCGACTCCGATTGTGTTTTTGAGTTCTTTAGCCAATTTTTTGAGCTCTTGAATACTCCCTTCAAAACCTTTGATAACGGTAACTGTCTTTCCGCCACGTCCTTTTTTGGAAAAATGCGCCTCCAAATATTGTTCTTTCGGGTCCGTTTCAAATTCTTTTTCTTTTTCCGGTTCGGGAACATAATCGGGATTTTGTTCAAAAATATGTTTGGCTAAATCCGAAAAATCCGAAAATTTTTTTTGTTTGCTCATAATTCCTGTTTAAAATACAAATGTAGAATAAAAAATAATAATTTGTAAAAAGAAAATCGGTTGAATTAATTATATATACATCTCGATACAATTTTTTTCGCATACTCAAAAAATCACTCGATGTGACAGCGCATTGTAAATTTACGCTAAGTCAGTTCGAGTGTTTTTACCGACGTAGGAGGTAAAAATGTATCGAGAACCATGTCAGTTCGAGTGAAAATACGACGATAGGAGTATTTTTGTATCGAGAACTTGTATCGAGAACTCTTTAATAACAAAGCATCTCGATACAATTTTTATTCGCTCACTCATAAAAATCACTCGATGTGACAGCGCATTGTAAAACAACGTAATGTCAGTTCGAGTGTTTTTACCGACATAGGAGGTAAAAATGTATCGAGAACTCTTTAATAACAAAGCATCTCAATACAATTTTTATTCGCTCACTCAAAAAATCACTCGATGTGACAGCGCATTGTA
>Ga0256833_1001895_pt1 | contig 15098 bp, 11 predicted proteins | sample 356284metaG_FD_190535 | JGI IMG/M metagenome (GOLD analysis project Ga0256833, IMG submission 190535) | Hydrothermal vent microbial communities from Mid Atlantic Ridge, Atlantic Ocean - 356-284 | ecosystem: Environmental > Aquatic > Marine > Hydrothermal vents | place: Atlantic Ocean: Mid...
ACGCATTCGAGATCTCCACCACCAGTTTCAAGGCCTCGTCGAAATTCCCCGCCACCTGGATCACTTCCGCCCCGTGCATCATGGCCTGGGAGAGTTTTCCCAGGGCGATCTTTCCCTCCGGAATCAAGACATAGGCCTTCAGCCCCCCCTTGGCCGCGTAGGCCGCCGCGGAGGCGGAGGTGTTGCCGGTGGAGGCGCAGATAACCGCCTCGGCGCCATCCTCCACCGCCTTGGAGATAGCCATGGTCATGCCGCGGTCCTTGAAGGAGCCCGTGGGGTTGACCCCCTCAAACTTCAAGTAGAGGTCGATATCCAGCCCGATGGCCGCCGCGAGCTTCCTCGCGGGGACGAGCGGGGTATTCCCCTCCAGGAGGGTCACCACGTTTTTGTCGTCGTCGAGGGGCAGGTAGCCCCGGTAGTGTCGAATCACGCCTTCCCAGTGCATGGTCATTTTCCTATTTCAGGTCGGTTTCAATGTGGAGGGCGAGGGTGGGTTCCATGACCACATCCAGGCGGTCGATGACCTCAAGCGCCTCGTCGATCTGTTTCTGCGTCGTCTCGTGCGTGACCATCACGATGGCCACGGGTTCCTCCCCCTTGCCTTTCTGGATGACCGACGCGAGGCTTATCTTTTTTTCGCCCAGGATCCCCGAGATCTTCGAGAGAACCCCCGGCCGGTCCACCGTCATCATCCGGAGGTAGTAGGTCCCCGTCACCTTGCTGGCGTCCCGGATTCCCGTCTCCCTGAAGGCCTTCAGGGGATAGCCCAGCGGCGGGACGTCGTAGGTGCTTTCCTTCGCCACCTGCCGGGCGATGGCCACGATATCGCTGACCACGGCGCTGCCCGTGGGGTTCATCCCCGCCCCCTTGCCGTAGTAGAGGGTGCTCCCCACGAAGTCCCCGATCACGTGAACGGCGTTATACACCCCGTTCACCTTCGCCAGCATGTGACTCTGTGGGATCATAGCCGGAGCCACCCGGATCTCCAGCTCGTTCTCCCGCCACACACCGGTCGCCAGAAGCTTGATGACGAACCCCAGTTCCCGGGCGTGGAGGATATCCAGCTGGCTTATCTCCTTGATGCCCTTGATGGGAATCGCGTCGAACGGAACCCGCACCCCGAAGGCCATACTAGACAGGATAGCGATCTTGTGGGCCGCGTCGATGCCCTCGATGTCAAACGTGGGATCCGCCTCCGCGTAGCCCTTCTGTTGGGCCTCCTTCAGGGCGCCTTCGAAATCCATTCCCGCGGCGTCCATGCGGCTAAGGATATAGTTTGCCGTCCCGTTCAGGATGCCGTGGATCGACCGGAACCGGTTGGCGCAAAGCCCCTCCCGGACGCTTCGAAGGACGGGGATCCCCCCGCCCACGCTGGCCTCGAAGGCGATGGATGTATTGTTCTTCTCTGCCGCCTCGAAGAGTTCCCAGCCCCGCGTGGCCAGCAGGGCCTTGTTGGCCGTGACCACGTATTTCCCGTGTTCGAGGGCCTCCCGGATAAACGTGGCGGCCGGCTCGTAACCGCCGATGAGCTCCACCACGATGTCCACCGCGGGGTCGGCGATCAGGGCCCTCGCGTCGTCGGTCATGACGGACGCGTCGAGGGGAATCCCTCGGTCTGTTTCCAGGTCGATATCCGCGACCCGCGCCACGTCCAGGTAGAACCCCGTGCGGCGGTGTATGAGATCCCGGTTCTCCAGGAGGATCTTCACCGTCCCGACGCCCACCGTTCCGAAGCCAATCACGCCAACGCCTATGTGTTCTTTCACCTCCGCCTCCTATAGAATCGACCGCATCCCGCGGATTGCCTGTTTGATTCTCTGCTCATTCTCCACGAGGGCGAAACGAACATATCCCTCCCCCTCGTCACCGAAACCGATCCCGGGAGAAACCGCCACCTTCGCCTTTTCGATCAGCATCTTGGAAAACTCCAGCGACCCCATCTTCCGGTACGGCTCCGGCATCTTCGCCCAGACGAACATGGTAGCCTTCGGTTTCTCTATCTCCCACCCGATACGGTTCAGGCCGTCCACCAGGGCGTCCCGGCGTTTCTGGTAGGTCTCCGCAATCTCGGCCACGCACGACTGGTCCTCGTTCAATGCGATGATGGCGGCAATCTGGATAGGCTGGAAGATCCCGTAATCGAAGTAGCTCTTCAGCTTCTTCAGTGCCCCGATAATCTCCCGGTTGCCCACCGCGAACCCCACGCGCCACCCCGGCATGCTGTAACTCTTCGAGAGGGTGAAAAACTCAACGCCCACGTCCTTCGCCCCCGGAATCGCCATCATGCTGGGGGGCTGATACCCGTCGAGGCCCAGGTCCGCGTAGGCGAAATCGTGCACGACCATCAGGTCGTGTTCCCTGGCGAAATCGACCAGATTCTGGAAGAAGGCCTTGTCCACGACCCGCGTCGTGGGGTTGTGGGGAAAACTGACGATGACCATCTTGGGCTGGGGCCACATGTGCCGGGCCGCGTGGGTCAGCCGGTCGAAAAAATCGCCCTCCCCGTCCAGGGGAATCGTCCGGAGATCCGCCCCCGCCATCACCACCGAGTAGATGTGAATCGGGTAGGTGGGCGTGGGAACGAAAACCACCTCTCCCGTTCCCAGGGTGGCCAGGGCCAGGTGAGCCAATCCCTCCTTGGACCCGATGGTCACGATGGCCTCTTCCTCCGGGTCGATATAGACATCAAACCGGCGCTTGTACCAGTCCGCGATGGCCAGGCGCAGCTTGTAGATCCCCCGGGAAACCGAGTAACGGTGATTCCGGGGATTCTGCGCCGCCTCGACCAGCTTATCCACGATATGCTTCGGGGTCGGGATATCGGGGTTTCCCATCCCCAGGTCGATGATATCCTCTCCCCTGCGGCGCGCAGACAGCTTCAGATCATTGACGATATTGAAGACATAAGGCGGAAGCCGCTTGATACGATGGAATTCCCTCATGAAAAACCCTTTCTCCTCGATGTATTGGCATTAATTTGTAACATACACCCTCTTTCTTTTCAACGCCGTTACGGATTTTCCGCGATTCTGGATTTAACAACAGCCTTCTCACAGCGCTGTAGCGCATCACCATATTTAACAACAGCCTTCTCACAGCGCTGTAGCGCATCACCATAGATAAAAAGAGAATTTACGTGCGCGTTCAGGGAGAATTTATACGTCTAAATCGATCAATCCGATTCTTGCCGCGTAACGAATCAGTTCGACGGTGCGGTGAATCCCGAGTTTGTTCATGATGTTGGCCCGGTGATTGTCCACGGTCTTGACGCTGATGAAGAGCCTCTCCGAAATTTCCCTCGTGGTGTATCCCTCCGCGACCAGCCGCATGACCTCCTGCTCCCGCCGCGTGAGGCGCTTGTAGGCGACGTCGATCACCCTGAGTTCCCCCGGCGTGGATTTTGTTACATCCGGGCCGATCTCGTCCGAAAGGGACGGGTCCAGGAAGATCCGCCCCTCGGAAACGGCCTTCAATCCCGACAAGAGCGTCTCCGACGTAGATTCCTTGACCAGGTATCCCACGGCCCCCATCCGCAAGGCCTCGGTCACGTAGTATATCTTGGTATGCATGCTCACGATCACGATCTTGCACCCGGGTAAAAGCCGCAGGATCTCACGCGTCAGTTCGATGCCGTTCTTGTCGGGAAGGGAGATATCGACGATCATGAAATCGGGTGCCGACTTTTCCAGGAGTGCCAAGGCCTCCGCCGCCGTTCCCGCTTCTCCGACGACCTCGTAGGTCTCGTCACGGGCCAGGATACTCCGAAGCCCCACCCGGAAAAGGGGGTGGTCATCGACGATGAAGACCGTCCGCTTATCCCCCAGCACGTTCGCCCCCAGGGTTCATGGGAATCCGAACGTAGAGCTTGGTTCCCGCTCCCTTTCGTGAATGGACGTGGAAATCGCCCCCGAGGAGCTGAACCCGCTCCCGCATCCCCTGCAGACCCATGCACTTTTTGGCGAGGAAGGCATCAAAAGACGCCGGAACCTCGAAGCCTACCCCGTCGTCTTCCACCCGGAGGATGATGTCGGGATACGAAGCGACGAGCCGGATCTTCACCCTGCCCGCGCCGGCGTGCTTGCGGACGTTGTTCAAGGCCTCCTGGACAATCCGGTAGAGGTTTATCTGCAGGTTGAAGTCGGCGTCCATTTCCTCCATCCCCGCGGAGAGGAAATCCACCTCGATCCCCTCCCGCGTTTTGAACTCCTCGCAGAAGGAATAGACGGCGTTGGAAATCCCCATCTTTTCGAAATGCGGGGGACGCAGGTCATACGACAGGCGCCGTATCTGGGCGACGGACTCCCTGAGGATGCGGGACAGGGCCTCAAACCGGGATAGGATTTCGGACGACGCGCCGGCATATTCGTCGAGAAAGATGTTGCAGTCGATGAGGGCCCTGGACAGGTTCTGCGCCACGGTATCGTGCAGGTAGCGCGAGATGCGCAGGCGCTCGATCTCCTCTGCCTCCGTGAGCCTCTTGTTCAGGGAAAAGATGAGTTCCTCCGCGTTCTTGAAGTCGGAGATGTCCAGGGCGAACCCGATGATCCCGATGATCGCCCCGTTCCCGTCGCGGTAGGGAATCTTGTCGATGACCAGCCAACGGGGCGTATTTTTGACCACGACCTTGGCGACGGCCTGGCGTATCGGCTCCCCCGTCTCCATGATGAGCGCATCTTCCCGCGTGAACTCCTCCGCGCCGTAACGCCCGAATCCCAGGTCGAAGTAGGTCTTTCCCCGGAACGCCTCCTTGGTTCCGCCGAAAAACTCGGCAAAGGCCCGGTTCACCCGGATGAACCGGTGATCAAGGTCCTTGTAGAATATCTGGGCGGGAACCGAATCGAGGATGACCTCCAGTTCCCCAACGAGCCGGTCGATCCTCCTCTTCGCCTCCTCGTACTGCCTGACCTTCGCCACGAGGGCCTCGTTCATCCGGTTGAGCCGGACCGTCCGCTCCTCGACCATGCGTTCCAGCTCGTCCTTCCGCCGCCGGATCAGTTCCTCGTACTTTTTCCTCGCCGTAATATTGTGCGCCATTCCCTCCACGGCGACGACCTTCCCGGCCGCGTATTCAACCGAGATTTCCGAAACTTCCAGGGTCACGATCTTCCCATCCTTACAGAGGACCTCGACCTCGTAGGGGTCCTGTCGGATCCCACGAATACTCAACTGGGTGGCTTTTACCGCTTCACTGTTGATGGGGCTGTCCGTCAGGTACTTGGCGTAGTGGCCGAGAAATTCCCCGGGTTCATAACCCAGGACGTTCCTGACGGAATCGCTGACATGGGTGAAAATGCCATTCGTGTCGTGGCGATAGAAGAAATAGTCGTCGCTCAACCGCTCGATGAGGGTCTCCATCTTCCGCTCGCTGCTCGCGAGGGAGTCGCTCGCCCTCCGGTGTTCCAACACGTTGGCAATCATCTTTGCGACGATGCCCAAAAACGACCTTTCGATCCGCGTCAGGGGCTCGCGTGACACCCGTCTCGAACCGCAGAAGAGAAACCCGAAGGTTCCCCTTCCTGCGCTCAACGGGACGACGATCCCCTCGACAAAGCCCAGGGCTGCGAGGAGACGCCCCTCAGGGCTTACATCCCCGGAAAGATGCCCCACTTGGGGGATATCCCCGGCGGCAAGGTCAGCCATCTTCGTGACAAGTTCCCGCGAACCGTCCACGTCGAGTCCCAAGGAACCCTTCGGGGCGGTGCCGTCCGACGCGTGGCTCCCGTAAACACCGGTGCCGTCCCCGGAAAACTGGAAGATACCGCACCATTCTTGTCTCACGGAGCCTGAAACGATTTTCAAGACCTCGACGAGATGTGTGCTGATTCCCTCATCATCCACGTTCATCAGGCTGATGGAGATATCCGCGACAAGCCTCGCGAGGTCCTCGTGTGTCTTCAAGGAATCCCTTTCCATGAACGATACGCTAAAAAGATCGGTCATTTTTTATGCCAACATACCCTGAAAGTTAACAGAAAAGCCTTGCAACCGCAACGCGCCGACTGCTTACATTTTGCCCGGAAGCCAGAGAACAAGAGAGGGAAAAATCATCACGAGGAATAAGACGATGAGCTGCATGGTGACGAAGGGGGGAACGGAACGCCAGATGTCGCGGGTGTGGATCTCCGGAGGCGCCACGCCTTTCATGAGAATCAGGGCCCAGCCGAAGGGAGGCGTAAGGTAGGCCACCTGCATGTTCAGAATAAAAAGGATCGCGAACCAAAGGGGGTTGAATCCAAGAAGTTTCGCAATGGGGATGAAGATGGGCGCGCAAATCGTGATGATGGCGTAATCGTCCATGAACATGCCGAAGATCAGAAGAATCACCTGCATAACGGCGAGAATGACCCAGCGGCTGACGTGGAGGCCCTGCACGATATCCATGACCATGTCCTGTGCGCCGGCGCTGGTATAGACGATCCCGAAAAGGGTGGCCGCGATCAGGATCCAAAGGGCCATGCCACTGATCTTCATGGTCTCGACGCACGATTCCAAAAAGACCCTCCACGAAAGTTTCCCGTAGATAAGGCAGATGAGGAACGCCCCCGCCGCGCCGATGCCGGCGGCCTCCGTTGGCGTGGCCATCCCCAGGAAGATGGACCCCAAAACGGACACCACGAGCAGCCCGGGCAAAACGATCTCCTTCAGGGCCATGAGCCGCATCTTCCAGGTCACCTCTTCCGTGTCCCTCGGGGCGATTTCGGGCTGGAAATAACTCCGTATCAGAACGTAAGCCATGTAAAAGAATGCGCATATGAATCCGGGAATCGCTCCCGCGAAGAAGAGCTTTCCGATGGAAATCCTCGCGATATACCCGAAGACGATCATGATGATGCTGGGGGGAATGATGATTCCCAGGACGCCCCCCGCCATGACGCTCCCCAGGGCCAGGGACTTATTGTACCGGTGCTTGAGCATGGCGGGCACCGCGATGAGGCCCATGGTCAGGATTCCCGGACCGAACCCGCCGCACATGGCCAGGGCCACGCACACCCCGATGGAGACCACGGCAAGCCCGCCACGTATACCCGTCAACCAGTAGTTCAAGGCGTTGAAAAGACGGTCGGAGATCCCGGAATAGACGAGGAAATTCCCCATGAGGAGAAAGAGGGGGATGGTCATGAGAGAAGGATCGGTTACCTCCATGTAGGTGGTGGTGGCGACCACGTAGAGGCTGTTCATCCCGAAAAGCAGGAAGCTCACAACGATACTGATACTGCCCAGGGCGAATACGACGGGCACCCCGACGGCGAGAAGGACAAGAAGGCCCCCGAAGAGGAGAATCGTCACCAGTTCAATGCTCATTACCCCTTCCCTCTGTCGGCATCATCTTTCAGGAGAACCACGATGCCCACGACAAAAAAGAGAAGCGCGGCGATCGGCACGAGGAGCTTGAAGGGATAGATGGGCAACTGGAACGCCCCGGGCGCCCTTTCGTGCATCTTCAGGGAATTCAGCCCCATCCAGGCCGCCTGCCAGACCAGGACCCCCATGAAAATCAAGAAAGATGCCAGCGTTATGATCTTCGAAAGGCGTTTCATCACGGGCGGAAAATGCTCGTAAAAAATCTCAATCCGGATGTGTGCCCGCTCCGCCATGGCATACACCCCGGCAAAGAGGATGAAGACCCCGAAGAGCAAACGATTTGTCAGCCACGTCCAGACGAGGGGATGATTGAAGACATACCGCGCGATCACCGCGATGGTCGTGATGGCCATGAAAAGGGAGACAACGAGACTGATCCCCCCGCAAACCCTCTTTGTAATACCAAGAAACACATCGGACAAATCATTTCTTGAACCTGTCGCCATGTCCCGCTCCCAAGTTGCCGCCTGGGCGCGGTCGCCCAGACGGCACAGAAATTTATTGCCAGGGAAAACGTTATTCGTTATTTCAAGGACTTACGCCACTTCTTGATCATCCCGATGGCCTGGGCGGAAACCGGGTCCTTTTTCGCGACCTCATCCCAGAGCTTGTAGGCCACCGCCCGGCACTGCTCCTCGCACGCTTTGTCGATGGGGCTCTTGATGACCTTTCCTGCCTTGACCAGCTTGTCCACCTTTTTCATCTCTTTCTCGTAAACCTCGAGCAGGACCTTGTAGTAATCCGCCGCGGCGTCGCTCAGGACCTTCTTCAGGTCGTCGGGAAGGGATTTCCAGGTCTTCAAGTTGACGAGGATGTTTCCCTCGACCGCATCGTTCTGTCCCCCGACGATCCAATAAGGCGCTACCTCGTACCACTTGAGACCGGTGATACAGCTCACGTCCCACTGGGAGGCATCGATCGTCCCCAGCTTCAGGCCCATGTAGGCGTCCGACCCGGGAATGAACATGCCGCGCGCACCCAGCATATCATAAAACTTCTGTTTGATCCCTTCGACCCTGACCTTCATCCCCTTGAAATCCTTGCATGACGTGACCTTTTTCCTGGAAACGGTGAATACCTTTCCGTAGGAATGCATGTCCAGCCAGTAGAGTCCCTGTTTCGCGTAGACCTCGCGCAACAGTTTGACAAAGCCGCTGGAATAGAAAAACTTCCGGACGGCATCGCTCGCCTCCGTGATCGACCTGCTCCCGGGAACACGGTAGGCGTAAGGGAGGCCGAATTCCACCTCGCCCACGGGGATGATCCCGGCCCACATGGCGGGCACGGCGTGAAGCATGTCCACCGTCCCCTTCTGGGTCGCCTCGAACAACTGTTCCCCGGGCACCAGCTCCGGGTCCGCGAAGACGGAGATGAGGAGCCGGCCGTGGCTCTTTTTCCGGGCGTAATCGGCGAAATGTTTCAGCAACCCCATGGAGATGTCGCCCCGGGGATAGGCCGACTGTATCTTCAGGCGGTAAACCTTCTTCGCCTGGAGCGCGGAAGGTGCGCCCAGGACGAGGAAGAAAAGCGCCACCGCGATGAAGACCCCTCCCCACGTTTTCAAATCTTGGCCTCGTTTCATCTCTACTCCCTCCTTGTTATAGGGTTTTCTGGTGGTTATCACCCGATGCCACCCTTTTCACCGGTAGATGGCATCGATTTCCTCCTGCGGCACGTCAAAGACACTGCCGTTCGTGTCCAGCTTTTCCTCGTAGAAGAAGTCCGGCAGGCGGTCGTCCGCCTCCGTAAAGCCCGCGGCCTCGTTGAAGCGCCGCTCCACGCTCATCACCCGTGTCCCGAGGGCCATCAGGAAGCCGTCTCCCAACTCTTCCCCGGTCTTGGCCGACACGGCGGCGATGAGGTCCTTCTGAAGGTCCGGCATGTCCAGCATGGGAAGCGACGCGAAGAGGCACATGCCGAGGGAATCGATGGCCGCGAAAAAGGCCTGGAGAAATTGGGAGACGGGGCCCTGGCCGGTGGACGCGCCGGGATCGTAATCCGGGTTGGCCGGGCTCGGCAAGGCGTTGCCGCAGGTATGGTCCGCGCCCATGGTGGACGACGCATAGGTCACCCCTGTCCCCTTCAAGACCCTTGGGTCGTAGGAGGGGATGGACTGCCCCTTGACCACGGGCACCCGCTTTACGCCGAGGGATTCCCCCGTGAAACGGCAGCCGTTTCCGATAAGGGCCCCGTTTTCTCCTCCCGCGCCGATCTCCCTGACCCACCGCAGCGCCGTTTTCCCGTCTCCCCAGGGAAGCCTTCCCGCCTCCATGGCGACGGCGAGGGCGTCTCCCACGTCGATGGTATCCACGCCGTAATCGTCGCATAGATGGTCGATCTCGGCGATGATATCCAGGTCGTCGATCATGCAGTTCGCCCCGACGAGACCCAGGGTCTCGTATTCCAGCCCGGAGGTCACGACCTTCCCGGCCGCGTTCGTGTAGACGTTCGAGCAGCTGAGGAGACACCCGGGCATGCACCGGTGGCTGGCCTGGGCGTTGGGGCGCTTCGCCAGCAGTTCCGCCATATGCTCCCCGGAGATCTTCGCCGCGTTTTCTAATCTTCCCCGGGAGAAATTCCTTGTGGGAAGGGCCCCCAGCTCGTTGATCATATTGACCAAAAAGGCCGTGCCCAAGCCCTTGAAGGCCGGCACCAGCGGGTGGCCCATGATGCCCTTCGCAAGGGCCTTCGCGGCGGCCTTCAACCCTTCGGGATCCGCAACCTCCACGCCGTCGCCGCCCGCCCCGTCGAGGACAATGGCCTTGAGTTTTTTTGAGCCCATGACGGTGCCCAGTCCGCCGCGCCCCGCCATCCTGGGAAAGAAATCGGGCGTCGTGCCCGCGATGGCCGAGGCGAGCATCCGTTTTTCTCCCGCCTGCCCGATGGAGAGAATCGAGACATCCTCCCCGTGCTTCTCCCTCAAGATCCCGATGGTTTCGTAGTTCCCGCGTTCCTGCAGCCCGTTCGCGGGGAGGAAGTCCACGCGGTCAGCGGTGATCTTCAAGTAAACGAAGGCCTCCGCGACCCCCTCCACGATGAGGGCCTTTATCCCCATTTTCGCCAGGGTCTGGCCGGCGGTTCCTCCCATGTTGCTCTCCTTGATGGCACCGGTCAGCGGGCTCTTTGCCCCGACGGACAACCGCCCGTTGTTGGGAAAGACAGTCCCCGCCATCGTCCCGGGGGCAAAAATCAACTTGTTTTTATCCCCCAGCGGTTCGCAGGCGGGATCTACCTCCTCGGAAATCATCGTGGAGGTCAGCCCGCGTCCCCCAAGCGATATGTATTCCGGCTTGACATCTTCAAAAAACGCCGTCCTCTTCGTAAGGTTCACCCTCAAAATATTCACCACGCGCCTCCCTTTCGTCCCGGGCTCGCAGAACGCCGCGGCGTTCCCGCGAACCCGCTTCAAGATGTTTGACCCTATTTCTTCCCCGCGATCACGTCTTTCAGTTCATCGAGGGTTTCGATGATGATATCGAGAGACTTGTCCAGGTGTTTTCTCGTAATCACGAGGGGCGGCATGAAACGGAGAACGTTCCCGTAACGCCCGCAGGGAATCAAAAGCAATCCCTTTGAAAAAGCCCTTCCCAGCACCTCGCCCATTGCCTTCTGGCCGGCGGGTTCTTTCGTTCCGGGATCCTTCACCAGCTCGATGGACTGCCAGAGGCCGATTCCCCGGATATCCCCGATCTGTTCGATGGATTTTTGCGCCTCCCTGAACCTGTCCTGCATGTGTTCGCCAAGCGCCAGCGCGCGCCCCATCAGGTCCATTTCGGGGTCAAGAACGATCTTGTAATTGGCCAATGCCGTCGCAAGGGCGATGGCGTTCCCCGTAAAGGTATTCGGCTGCGATTGGGGCACCAGCTTGTCATGGTACTTCATATCCGTCATTACGCCGGCCAGCGGCTGGTCGTTTCCAACGCCCTTCCCGAAAACGATCATGTCCGGTTCGAAGTCGTACCACTCCGAGGCCCACAACTTCCCGCTGCGCCCGAAGCCCGACTGAACCTCGTCACAGACGCAGATGGCCCCCGCCTTTTCGCAGGCCTTCTTCACCATGGGCCACCACTCCTTCGGCGGAACGATGTAGCCGCCCTCCCCCTGGAGCCCCTCACAGATGACCGCAGCCACGTTGTCGAGGCCCGTGTAAGGCGTGTTCAACTTGTAGTCCAGGTACTTGGCGCATTCTACCTCACACTTGGGGTATTCCATGTTGAACGGGCAGCGATAGCAGTAGGCGTAGGGCATGTGGTAAACGTAGGGCATGAGGGGATCATACCCCTTCCGGTAACCCTCTCCCGTCGTCATGGCGTTGGTCGTTCCGAAAACCCCGTGATAGGCGCCCTCGAAAACCACCACCTGGTTTCTGGGCTGCTGGATCATTCGGCACTGTTTCACGCAGGCCTCCGCCGCTCCCGTCCCGCTCTGGAAAAACGACAGGAAACAGTTGTCCTTCAAGTTATGGGGGGCGGTTGAACGCATCATTTCCACCAGCTCGACCTTCAAGGGGCTTAACGAATCGATATGATGCGCCATTTTCGGTGCCTGTTCCCGGATCGCCTCCACCACCTTGGGATGGCAGCTTCCCGTGCTCTTGACACCCACACCTGCCACGAAATCAATGAAAATATTCCCATCCACATCTTTGATCGTCGCCCCTTTCGCATCATCCGCGCACAAGGGAATCACCGACCCGGCCGGGCGTTGCGGCGTTTCATACCGAAGAAGTTTTTGGAATATCTCACCCGCCTTCGGCCCTGGAATTTCTGTTACAACCTTGGGCGCTTCGGGATAACTTAATTTTTCAAGCTCCCTCTCCCGCGCCTCGTTATCCAACACGCTTTCGTTTTTCTTATTTGCCGTCATGTTTCCCTCCTTGTTTTTGTGTTCCTGATCATTTTTACCCCCTGCCGACGATTTCACTCGGGTCTACGCATTCCCGCCCTTGCGATTTGGCCACGGAGGGACAGGTCAACCTTCCGTCGTGCACGTTCAACCCCTTAAGGAATCCCTCGTCGCTTCTCAAAGCCTCCACCCACCCCAAGTCCGCAATCTTCAGGGCATAGGGAAAGATGGCGTTGGTCAGGGCGATCGTGGAGGTTCTCGGAACCGCCCCCGGCATGTTGGCCACGCAATAGTGAATCACGCCGTCGACGACAAAAACGGGATCGCTGTGGGTCGTGGGCCTCGAGGTCTCGAAACATCCTCCCTGGTCGATCGCCACGTCCACAATGACAGCGCCCTTTTTCATGGTGGCCAGCATGTCCCTTGTAACCAGCTTCGGGGCCCTTTCCCCCGCCACCAGGACCGCCCCAATGACCAGGTCGGCATCCCTGATATATTTTCTTATGTTTGAAGGGCTCGACATGCAGACAACACAGTTCTTGGGCATCACGTCGGAAAGATAGCGCAGCCTTTCCAGGTCAATGCCGAGGATACAAACCTTCGCCCCCATCCCGGAAGCAACCTTCGCGGCGTTAGTGCCGACCGTCCCATCCCCGATGACTAGGACGTTCGCGGGTTCGACCCCCGGGACCCCTCCCAGGAGAACCCCGAATCCCCCGAATTCCCGTTCCAGGTACTTCGCCCCCTCCTGGACGGACATCTTCCCCGCCACCTCGCTCATGGGAATCAAGAGGGGAAGCCGGCCGTTTTTCTCCACGGTTTCATAGGCGATTCCCGTCACCTTTGAGGCCAGGAGCCGGTCCGTCAGCTCGCGGTTCGGCGCCAGGTGGAGATACGTAAACAGGACGAGGCCCTCCCGCAACAAGGGGTATTCCGGCGGAAGGGGCTCCTTGACCTTGAGAATCATCTCCGCCCTTTCATAAACCTCCTCGAGGGTGTCAAGCATCACCGCGCCCGCCCTTTCATACGCCTCGTCGGTAAACCCCGCCCCTACGCCTGCCGATCTCTGGACGAAAACCTCGTGGCCCCTTTCCGTGAAATCGCTAACATTGTTTGGGGTAGCGGAAACCCTGAACTCCATTTCCTTTATCTCTTTGGGTATCCCGATAATCATAGGGCAACTCCTATTTCATGGTTCTCAAACAATGTTTGTCATTATTTGCACCATCCCGCGCCTCTTTTCAATAGGGGAAATTACCTATTTTTCATTCTATGTGTGACTCCCTCATTGTTAAACACGCTTCATTCAAAAAGGTGCATTTGGAAATTGCGTATTTATTAAGATGGGGTGGGCTTATTCGCAATTACCTTTTTATAGGATATTTCGCAGGGAATTGGGGGCTACCCGTCAGGCGTGAGTTAACGAATTTGCGAATACAAGAAAGCACTGAATCTCCTCCCGCAGAGCCGGAGGAGATTCACTAAAACGATTTAACCCTTACTTGACCCGTCGAAGGACATACTTTTGTTTGTCTTCCTGGTCGAAGAGGGCCAGTTTCCCGCCGTTGTCATACAGGACGGCCTTGTCGGGCGGCTGTCCCTCCATCCCTTGATCTTACCTATTCATGGAATTTTTTCTTATGGCCGATTTCAATGCAGATTTTTTATTTCCCATGCTCCTGTTTATGTTTATGTAATAAGCGTTGCCATCAGTTGGTTGCGCGGAGTTGGTAAATCTTCAATTGGGCACCACGTCCAGATGCTTTGGATAGAACATAGGCTGCATCATCACCGGCAGCTCTTAGTTTCAGCTTAAGGATACCTTTTTTTACATTCAACCTACTTGTATCGAGAGGGATCTCGACAATTTCAGATTTCGATACCTTGCCGATCTTACCGACAACTCCATTGTTGCTGTAAATAATAAACCCGTCACCGGAAGCGGCAGATTTAACGGAAGAAATTTCAAGTCTCAGCCTAACAGATTTATCGGCAATTGAGTATAAAATCTTATCCCTGAATAAAAGCCAGACCCAACCTTTTGACTGGTTCCCATCAATCACAAAATTATTGGAGTCAGCCTGATCATCTTTCACTCCAGGGTCAGGAAATAGGTTTTGGTCACGAGACACGAATATTGTTTTTAGGAGGATATATCGTTTGTTCTTTTTGCCTGATATACTTTTTCTTGGCGTGTAGAGTCGGATATCTTCCGCGTCGAACCAACCGTGGCCGTAAAATTCCAGCCGAAAGGCGGTGGCGCGGACGGGAGGTAAGATATTCTTGGTGTAGGGGGGGATGGAGACGCCGATCCTGCCGTTGGAGAGTTTCGAGCGGTTGATGTTGGTGTCGTGGAGTTCATCCACCTTGACCCAGGTCCCGTCGGGACGCCGGAGCTTGAGGATCAGGCGGAACCCCCGCGTGGTCACGTCGGTGCTTGCCCGCTTGATGTAGATCTTCGAGATGGGAATGACGCGGCCGAAATTCCTCTGGATCCAGTCGCTGCCCCCGCGGGCGCCGACCCAGTGTCCCTTCCTGAAGACGTCCCCCCTGGAATTGGCCTTGAATTTCGAACTGGCGCGGGTTTTCATCCCGGAGGGTCGGGACGCGGGTTGCTCTCCCGCCTGGGAAGGAGGCGCGGCTGTGATGCTGGTCTTTGGCAGCGGCGTGCCCGCCGGGACCCACCGGTAATGGTATTTCCAGCCATGGGGCGTCTCATAGGAGACGCCTGACCAGCAGAAACGAAGCGTCAGCTTCTTACCGGACCGCCCTTCGGGGACCGTCCAGCGGAAGGTTTTTTTGACGGTGGGGTTTTTCGGGCTGTGCACGGAATAGACACCGACGCCCCCTATGGACTCGCCGGCACGAATGCCGCCGCAGTCCAAATCCGA
>Ga0256833_1001896_pt1 | contig 15092 bp, 12 predicted proteins | sample 356284metaG_FD_190535 | JGI IMG/M metagenome (GOLD analysis project Ga0256833, IMG submission 190535) | Hydrothermal vent microbial communities from Mid Atlantic Ridge, Atlantic Ocean - 356-284 | ecosystem: Environmental > Aquatic > Marine > Hydrothermal vents | place: Atlantic Ocean: Mid...
TCGCCCAGCGCTTCCATCACGGCCCGCACCCGGCGGTACAGCTCGGGCAGGCTTTCGACCTCGTTGTAGACGGGCACGACCACCGAAAAAGTGGGCGCGGCGGCATCACGATGGGCCATAGGAAGCCTCCTGGGGCGTCAGGGCTGCTGACTTCAATTGTACTGCATAACGAAAAGGCCCCCGGTGGGGGCCGAAGGTTTTTGGCGGGGCCGGCGCAGGTCTATTCCACCTGCAAGATGCGCACCTTGAAGGTCGCGCCCGGCGCGTGGACCTCCACCACATCGCCGGGTTTGTGACCCAGCAGGGCCTTGCCCAAGGGCGATTCGTTGGAAATGTAACCTTTCGCGGGGTCGGCTTCGGCCGCGCCCACGATGGTGTAAGTCTCTTCGGGGCCGCCGTCTTCGTCCTGGATGACCACCCGGGAGCCCACTTGCACCACATCGCTCGCGGCGGGCTTTTCGATGACCCGGGCGGTGGCCAGGAGGCGTTCCAGTTCTTGAATGCGGCCTTCGACGAAGGCCTGCTCCTGCTTGGCGGCTTCGTACTCGGTGTTTTCGATGAGGTCCCCGCCCTCTTGCAGCGCTTCGTGCAAACGCTGGGCCACTTCCTGCCGTTTCACCGTGCGTAAGTAGTCCAGTTCTTCCTTGAGCTTGCGGAAGCCTTCGGGGGTGAGGTAAGTGACGCTCATAGCCTCTCCTCGAGCAATACCCGGGGGCGGGGCCGGTTCCCCTCCCCCCGGTATGGATGGCAAAACCCCGGCCTCCCCGGGCCGGGTCACGGGCATTATACAGAAAAGCCCGGCCCGATGCAAGCCCCCAACCCTCACCCCTCAGGGCTTTTTCGTTCTGAACACCAGCGACCCAACAACGCCAAGGGGTATAATGTAAATGTCGCGCCCTCATACCACGCTGCGCGCCGCGGCGTTCCGCGGCCTGGAGGTTCCCCATGACCATGGAAAACATCCCCCTCATTCCCCTGGAAGTGCTCTTCGGCAACCCCGAGTATGCCAGTGTGCGCATCGCGCCCGATGGGCGGCGCATCGCCTACCTGCGTCCCTGGGAGGGCGTGCTCAACCTGTGGGTGCAGGACCTGACCACAGGCGAGACGCGCCGGGTGACCAGTGACCGGGGCCGCGGCATCTTGGCATACCGCTGGGCCTACAACGGCGACTTGCTCTACATCCAGGACAAAGACGGCGACGAGAACTGGCGCATCTACGCCGTGGGCCCCGAGGGCGGCGAACCCCGTCTGCTCACCCCCGGCGAGGGCGTCCAGGCGCGCTTCGTCCGGGTGCACCCCGACTTCCCCGACGACATCCTCATCGCCCTCAACGACCGTAACCCGGCGTTGCACGATGTCTATCGGGTGAACCTGCGCACCGGGGAGCGCACCCTGGTGGTGCAAAACGACATCGCCGCGGTGAGCTTTCTGGCCGATGACCGGCTGCAGGTGCAGGTAGCCGAGCGCATGACCGACGACGGCGGCGGCGAACTGCTGCGCCGCACGGAGGACGGCTGGGAGGGGTTTTACCGCTGGGGCCTGGAGGACGTGTTCGTGGAACCCGCGGAGCTCCGGGGCAACACCCTGTACCTGTTCAGCAGCGTGGGCCGCGATACCTCCGCCCTGCGCGCCTACGACCTGGGCACCGACGAGGAGCGCATCCTGGCCGAAGACCCGGTCTACGACATGGGGGTGGGCGACTGGACCCTGGGCCCGGCGTTCCTTTTCCACCCCCGCGCCAAGCGCCCGGAAGCCGTGGCCGTGTACCGCGACAAGCAGGAATGGGTGGTGCTCGACCCCGCGCTGGAACCCCACTTCGACCGCCTGGCCCAGGTGGAGCCCGGACGCCAGTTCGGCGTCACCAGCCGGGATTTGGCCAACCGTCGCTGGGTAGTGGCCTACGACGGCGATCGGCAGTCGGTCCACTATTACCTTTACGACCGGGAGACCGGCGAGGCACGGATGTTGTTCGTTTCACGCCCGGAGGTGGAGAAGTATCCTCTGGCCGAGCGGAAGCCGGTGCGCATTCGGGCCCGGGATGGCCTCATCCTGCACGGCTACCTCACCCTGCCGCCCGGGGTGGAACCCCGCAACCTACCGGCGGTCATCTACCCCCACGGCGGGCCCTGGGCGCGGGACTTTTGGGGCTGGGAGCCCATCGCCCAGTGGCTGGCCAACCGGGGCTACGCGGTGCTGCAGGTCAACTTCCGGGGCTCGGTGGGCTACGGCAAGGCCTTCCTCAACGCCGGCAACAAGCAGTGGGGCCGCAAGATGCAGGACGACCTGACCGACGCCGCGCGGTGGCTCATCGCGCAGGGCATCGCGGACCCGCGACGCATTGGCATCATGGGCGGCTCCTACGGCGGTTATGCCACCTTGGCCGGGCTGACCTTCACGCCCGAGCTCTACGCCTGCGGGGTGGACATCGTGGGCCCCTCCAACCTGTTCACTTTGCTGGAAAGCATCCCGCCCTACTGGAAACCCATGGTGGCCGTCTTCCACACCCGCATGGGCCACCCCGAGAAGGACGCGGACCTGCTGCGGGCTGTTTCCCCCTTGTTCCACGCGGAGAACATTCGTGCCCCGCTGCTCATCGGCCAGGGCGCCAACGACCCCCGGGTCAAGCGCCAGGAAAGCCTGCAGATTGTGGAGGCCCTGCGCCAACTGGGGCGCGAAGTGGAATATGTGGAATACCCCGACGAGGGGCACGGCTTCTACCGGCCTGAGAACCGGCTCGACTTCTTTCGCCGCGCGGAGCGTTTTTTGGCCCGGCACCTGGGCGGGCGGGCGGAAGCGACGGAAGGATGAGCCACGCCCGGCAAATACGGTAGGGATGCGGGGGTTGGCGCGCGGCACATCGAAGCCGTTTTCCTTTGCGACGCCCCCGCGCTGCGACTCACTTTCACACCCATCCTCTCTACCCTTGTTAGAGGCGGGCTGTTGGTGCGGCCATGCGGTTCAAAATCCCCCTCCCCAACCCCTCCCCCTTCGTAAGGGGGAGGGGCCGAGCGCGGCCCTGGCCTCTCGCGGCGGCCAAGTTCCCCCTCCCCTATGAGGAGCGGGGGTTAGGAGGTGGGGCTTTGAAGCAAGCCGCACCCGTCCCTTTGGCCTTAGCAAACGAACTTGGTCCGCCATGGTACGATGTGTATAAAAGCAAGGCGCTGCGACTGGGGATGCAACGATGCCGACGCACCCTGGACCGCGGCGGAAACCCTGAACCACCCTACCCACCTCAGGAGGCGGACGATGCGCAGGCTCGTTTTGTGGTTGCTTGTGGCCGGGGCGCTGGCCGCGTGCAGCGCGCCGCGGGCGACGGCCACGCCCACCCCCAGCGATGCCACGGCCCAGTGCAGGTTGGAAGCCGCGCGGCGGGCCGTGCAGCTGGAGCTGGCGCGCTATCGTGGCTGGCTGGACAACGAGACCGACCCGGCCCGTCGCCAGGCGTTCACGGCCGCGATACGCCACCTGGAGAAGCTGCAGGCCAACCTGGCCGCGGCCACGCCGGCGACTTTCGATGTGGCCCAAACCTGGCAGGCGGTGCCGGGCGACATGTTCCCCTTCGACGCCGGGGCGACGCGGCCGGAGCCCATCACCCTGGACGAGGCCTGGCTCGATGCCGGCGACCCGCCCCAGGTGCATTTCCCCCAGCAGAGCCGCTCGGGGCCCTTCTACCTGGTCACGGCCACCGCGGTAACCCCCGTGCCGCCGGCCGGCGAACACCACACCATGGTGCTACACCCGGTGATGCCCCAATCGTACCCCTTCCCCGCGTTTTATGTGTGCCTGGCCGAAGTGCGCTGACCCGGCCGCGGCTCACATGACCTCGGGGGCTTCGATGCCCAACAGGTGCAGCGCGTTGGCCAGGGTTTGCTTGGTCGCGGCCACCAAACGCAGGCGAAAGTCCCGCACCTGGGGGTCCTCCGCGGCCAACACGGGGCAGCGGTCGTAGAAATCGTTGAAGGCCCGGGCCAGCGCGAAGGCCGCGTTGGTGATGTGCAGGGGCTTGTATTCGGCCGCGGCCCGTAACACCACCCCCGGGAAGGCAGCCAGCTGGGAGATGAGCGCTACTTCCGCGGGGTGTAGCTCGTGCTGCGGGGTCACCGAGGCCTCGGGCGCGCCCCCGGCCTTGCGCAGCAGGCTGGCGCAGCGCACATGCGCGTACTGAATGGTCGGCGAAGCGTTGCCGTTGAAATCCAGGGCCTGTTGCCAGTTGAAGACGAAGAAGCGGGTGTTTTCTCGGGCCAACATGCTGTATTTCAGCGCGCCCAACGCCACCTGCCACGCGACCCGGTCCTTGGTCGCCGCGGGCAAGGATGGGTTCTTCTCGTCCACAATGGCCCGGGCCCGGCGGTGGGCTTCCTGAAAGAGCTGGTCCAGCAGCACCGCGCCTTCCCGGGAGCTGGCGGCTTTGGCCTGCGGTTTGCCCTCGGCTTCGGCAGGGGCCTCGGCCTCCAGGTCCACTTCCTGCACCTCTTGAATCAGGTTGGCCGGCAGCAGCACCAGCTCATACGCTAAGTGATAGAGCCGGTCGGCCCACTCGTAGCCCATGAGCTCCAGGGTCTTGAAAATCTGCTTCATGTAGAGGGACTGACGCACATCAATGACATAGATGCTCTGCACCAGGTCGGGGTATTCGCGGAATTTCTGGATGGCCAGGGGCAAATCTTTGGTGGCGTAGAGGCTGGTGCCGTCGGAGCGCAAGACCACATAGGTGCGGTAGGTTTCCTTGTCCAGGCCCAAGAGCTCGTCCAGGGGCACGATGACCGGGCCGTTGGGCCGCAGGTCCCGGGCGATGCCCCGGCGAATGAGCTCTTCCACCAGGGCTTTGCCGGGCTCTTCCATTTCGCTTTCGTAGTAAACTCGGTCGAAGTGCACATCCAGCAGGCGGTAGATTTCCTCGAAGCCCTCGATGGACCACTGGCGGGTCTTTTCCCACAGGGCCAGCAGTTCGGGGTCCCGGGCCTCCCAGCGGTGGAACAGGGCCCGCACCTGGGGCTCCAGGTCGGGGTTCTCTTTGAGCCGCCGGTTGGCCTCGATGTAGAGCTGGCTAATCCAGGTGGTCTTGTCTTCCGTGGGGGGTTCCTCACCCTGGTGGTAAGTGAGGTAATTCCACAGCCACTTGATGACATGCCAGCCGATGTCGCCCAAGTAATTGGCCCGCACCACCTCGTAGCCGGCCGCGTCGAGAATGCGGCACACGGCCTCGCCCAAGATGACATTGCGCAGGTGGCCCACATGGAAGGCCTTGTGGGTGTTGGGCTGGGAAAATTCCACCATGAGGCGCTGGCCGCGGCGGGGGGCCCGCCCGAAATTTGGGCCCTGGGCCAGCACGGTGTCGACCACCTGGCGGCCATAGGCGTGGGGGTCGACATAAATGTTGAGGTAGCCCCGCACGGCTTCGACGCGCTGCACGCCGGGCAGGTCGCGCACCCGCTCGGCCGCGGCCTGGGCCAGTTCCTGGGCCCGTTGGGGCACGGGCATTTTCAGCCCTTTGGCCCGCACCTCGGCCGCGGCGATGGGGAAGAAGGGCAGGCTGAAACCCCACACGCCCTCGCCCGGCACCTGGGCAAAGCGCCACGCCTTGGGCTCGGGGATGTGCTGCTCGTGCAGCAGCGCGCGCACCTGTTCGGCCACCTGTTGCTGCAGGGCGTCCAACATGCCTCAGCCTCCGGGAGAAACAACAAAAACGGGAACCCGGCCTTCGAGTTCCCGTCCGGCACCGCGCTGGCGCGACGGGTCAGGCCTCTTGCTGAACCGACATTTCCAGGCGACGCAGGCGCTTGAGCAAGCGGCTCTTACGGCGGGCCACATTGTTGGGGTGCAAAATGCCCTTGGCCGCGGCTTTATCCAGGGCCTTGACGGCCAGCTGGGCGTAATAGCGGGCCTGTTCCACATCGCCCTGGTCCATGGCCTGGCGCGATTTCTTGATGAAGGTCTTGGCCCGCCCGCGGAACCAGCGGTTGCGCAAGCGGCGCTTTTCGTTTTGGCGCAAGCGTTTTTTGGCAGAACGGGTGTTCGGCAAGGGTCGCCTCCTGCGATTTCCCGAGATGATGCACAGAAAAACCGGGCCTGCAGCCTTGGGCTCCAGGCGGGGCCTATTCTACCCCAAGGGGTGGGCTTTGTCCAGGCTGGTCGGGGCGGTGATTCAGGGCTTTTCGTTTTTCTAACACCACTGGCATTCACAACATCGAGCATCGAGTTTAAATTTCACACAGAGACACAGCGAGAATAATTTCTCCCCTTTCTCTGTGTTCACCGTGCCTCCGTGTGATGTTATTTGTATTTGGAAAAGCCCTGCGGTGATTACCCTTGTGCCTTGCACTTTGAGCGAATTGCGGTATAATCGGGGGTGCGTCGGGGCGTGGCGCAGCCCGGATAGCGCACCGCAATGGGGTTGCGGGGGTCGGCGGTTCAAATCCGCCCGCCCCGACTGCTGGCCCGTGGCCGCACAGCCGCGGGCTTTTTTCTGTTCCCTGCGGCCCTGCATCACCACCACGCCGCGAGGTGTGCCTATGCCCAACACCCAAACCCGCTTCGATTTGGCCCAGGCCGTGGCCCGCCAGGTGGGCGCATGGCTGCGCGTCCAATTCCACCCGCAAGGCGTGCCCGCCGACCGCAAGCCCGACCACACCCTGGTCACCCAGGCCGACCGCGAGGCCGACGCCCTGGCCCAACGCTTGCTGCGCGCGGCCGACCCCCACGCGGCCATCATCAGCGAGGAGGCCAACACCGCCTGGCCCCCGAACCGGGACGGCGCCTGGGTGGTGGACCCCTTAGACGGCACCCACAATTTCGCCTTTGGGCTGCCCTTGTGGGGCGTGTCGGTGGCCTATGTCGCAGCCGACGGCTACCCCCTGGTCGCCGCGGCCTATTTCCCCCTGCTGGGCGAGATGTACACGGCCTGGCGCGGCCGCGGGGCCTGGCTCAACGGCCAGCCCTTGCGCACCCGGCCCCAGGCTCCCGAGCACGGCATCGCCCTGGTGGGGGTGTGCTGGCCCCTGCCCCGGCCCTATCGGCAGGCCCGCTGGCCGTGGAAGCTGCGCGCCGTGGGCTCGGGCGTGTGGGCCCAGGCCCTGGTGGCCCGAGGCACCCTGCTGGCCGTGGTGGATTGCGCGCCCAAGGTGTGGGACGCGGCCGCCGGCACTTTGCTGGTGGAAGCCGCGGGCGGCATCGTGCGGCCTTTTGCCGGCGAGGGCTTCTTCCCTTTGCAGCCGGGAACGGACTACGCCCAACCCCGGGCACGGCTGGTGGCCGCGGCGGGGTCCGAGGTGCTGGCCCGGGTGGAGCAGGTGTTGGCTCAGGCCGCGGGGGGTTCGTCTGCGTAAGGCACGGGCAGCCAATTCGCGGGCAACGGCTGGTGGGCGGCCAGCGCGTCGAAGGTCAAATGCCGGGGCGGGGGAACCAGACGGGCGCGCAGGCGCTGGAACAGTGCGGCGTAGCTGTCGCGCAGGCGATGCTCCCAGCGCAGGCCCAAGGCCTGGGCTGCCTGCCGAATGGCTGCCGCGGACGGCCCCTCGATTTCCACAAACGCACCCATGGGGGTATCGTCCAGGGTGATGACGCAATGCTGCCAGGTGTAGGCCGCGCGATATTTTTCGTAAATCAGCGCCACCCGATAGCCCAAGGCTTCCAGCAGTTGCCACGTCGCGTCGAAGTCGCTCACCTCGACTTCGATTTCCCGGCGGACTGCGACGCTGGCTTGTGGGTCGCCGGGGCCTTTGTAGGTCAGGGTGGCGCGGCGGTCCCGGCGCAGGCGCAGCACCTGGCGGCTGCGGGTCAGGCGTCCGTCGGGGGTGTCGAAGCGCAGGTTGTACTCGTGCACCCGGGGCTGGGTTTGACGCGCGCCCAAGGCCGCCAAACGGCGGGCTACCGCGTCTAAGTTCCGCACCCGAAACTTGACTTCCCGCTCTACGGGCTGCGTCGTGCTCATTCCAGCTGCACCAAGGCCGCGCCCTGGTTGACCGATTGGCCGCTTTCGACGAACACCGCGGCCACCACGCCGGCGCGGGGGGCTTTGATTTCGTTTTGCATCTTCATGGATTCCAGAATGAGCAGCGTGTCGCCTTTGCGCACTTCCTGGCCGGGCTGTACCCGCACTTCCACAATCAGGCCCGGCATGGGGGCCTGAATGCGCTGGGGACGCTGGTCTGCAGTTTCGACCCCGGCCCGGGCCCGCAGCGCGCGCTCCCGCTCGTCTTCCACCCGCACCGCGTACAGCCGCCCCCGCAGCAGCACATGCCACAGGTCGTCTTCCTGGTGCACATTGGCCTCGAAGGAGCGCCCCGAAGCCAGCAGGGAATACAGGGGCCGGTCGCCAATGTTGGTGAAGTCCACTTCGTAGACCTGGCCGTTGACTTTCACATGGCGCTCGTCGATGATTTCCACCCGGAACTCGCGGCCGTCGATGGTAGCGATGTAGGTTTTCATCCCTTCTGCTCCTTGGCGGTTTGGCGCCCGTTGAGGGGCAACCCCGCGGCTTTGCGCAAGGCACGAATTTCGTCGGGCGTGAGGTAACGCCAGCCGCCCACTTCCACATCTCTTAACCGCAAAGGGCCGATGCGGGTGCGAAGGAGGCGCACTACGGGCAGGCCCACGGCCCGGCACATTTCGCGAATTTGCCGCTTACGCCCTTCGGTGAGAATCATGCGCAGCCACGCGCCTTTGCCCTGCCGACGCAGCACTTCCACCTGCACCGGACGGGTGCGGTAGCCGTCGGGCAGCACAATGCCGTAACGAAAGGCCTTGAGCTGCTTCTCGTCGGGGACTTTGGCCACCAGCACCCGATATTCCTTCTCGTGCCCATAGCGGGGGTGCATCAGCCGCTGGGCCAGCACGCCGTCGTTGGTCAGCAGCACCAAGCCCTCGCTTTCCAGGTCCAACCGCCCTACAGGGAAGACCCGCTCGGCCACGGGCACCAGGTCCCGCAGGGTGCGGTGTTTGCGGTCCGGCTCCATGGTGGAAAGCACCCAGCGGGGTTTGTTGACCATGATATAGACCAGGGGCTCGATGGTGCGAATGCGCTGCCCATCGAGCCGGATATCATCCCGCAGGGGGTCGGCTTTCATGCCCAGATGGGCCACCTGGCCGTTGACCGTCACCCGGCCCTGGGCGATGAGCTCCTCACATTTGCGGCGGGAACCCAGCCCGGCCCGGGCCAGAATTTTCTGCAAGCGTTCCTCGGGCATAGGGCACCTCTCCCCCACATTGTACCGCGTTAGCCGCGCGCACCCCTGGCGCGCTTTTTGCCTTTTTGGGGCTTGCCCCGCAGCAGCAGGCGAATGGGCGTGCCCACGAAGGGATGCGCGGCCCGTATCTGGTTTTCCAAATAACGCAAATAGGAAAAGTGCGCCAGCTTGGGGTCGTTGACCTGCAAGAGAAAGGTCGGCGGTGCGACGCCCACCTGCGCGGCGAAGTAAATTTTGAGGGCCTTGTTGCCTTTGGCCGGGGGCGGCGGGTGTTTGTCGACCGCATCTTGCAAAATGCGGTTGACGAAGGAAGTGGGCAGGCGGGTGTAGCGGGCTTCGTAGACTTCCAGCGCGGTGGGCAGCACCTTGTGTACCCGCTGCCCGGTCTTGGCCGAAATGAACAGCAAGGGCGCGTAGTCCAGAAAGTTGAGTTCCCGGCGCACATGCTCGGTGTAGCGGTTGATGGTAAACTCGTCCTTGTCGGGCACCGCATCCCACTTGTTGACCAGAAGGACCACGGATTTGCCCGCGTCCTGGATGTAGCCGCCGATGTGCGCGTCCTGGGCGGTCACGCCCTCGGTGGCGTCGAGCACCAGCAGGGCCACATCCGCGCGCTGCAATGCGCGCAGGGCGCGCAGCACGCTGTACTTTTCCACCCCCGGCTCGATGCGCCCTTTGCGACGAATGCCGGCGGTGTCGATGAGCACGATTTCACGGCCAAAGTAGCGCACCCGGGTGTCCACCGCGTCGCGGGTGGTGCCGGGGATGTCGCTGACCAGCACCCGCTCCTGGCCCAGCAAGCGGTTGAGCAGGCTGGATTTGCCCACATTGGGCCGGCCCACGATGGCCAGTTTGGGAATGTCTGCGTCGCCGTCTTCCACCGCGTCGAAGCGGGGGGCCCAGGGCACCAGCGCCAGCACCTGGTCCAGCAAATCACCCACGCCCCGGCCATGCAGCGCGGAAATGGGGATGGGGTCGCCTAAGCCCAGTTCGTAGAAGGCGTAGACATCCTGGGCCTTGCGGTCCGAATCGGCCTTGTTGACCACCAGGAGCACAGGGGGCGCGTCGGGCCCCCGCCGGCGCAACCACTCGGCCACCTGCCGGTCCGCGGGGGTGATGCCGGCTTCGGCATCGACCACGAAGAGCACCACATCCGCGTCGGCCACCGCGGCCGCGGCCTGCCGGCGAATTTCCTCGATGAAGGCCGCGGAATCGACCGACAGGGGCGCCTTGCCCCGCCGGCCCGCGGTGGGGTCCAGACCGCCGGTGTCGACCACATCGAACACCCGGTCGAGCCACTCCGCGGTGCCCACGATGCGGTCCCGGGTGGTACCGGGCACATCGTTGACCACCGCGCGGCGCTCGCCCACCAGGCGGTTGAACAGGGTCGATTTGCCCACATTGGGCCGTCCGACGATGGCCACGATGGGCCGTCGTGCTGCCATAGGGTTTTTCTCCTTGGGCCTGGAGCAGGGTTGAAGCGGGCGTCTGTCGGGCTCCGGCCTCGCGGCCTGCCGGCACGCCTTCCTCTTTATACCCCACCCCGGCCCCCTTGGGAAGGGAAAAAGCGCGGTACAATAAGTTTACCCATCTACGCCAAGGCGCGGCGGTTTCCGCGGCCCAGTGCACATCACCATCGCCTTTTGGGGTCGGGTTGCGGTTTCGTGTTGGGAGTAGGCCCATGTTCCCCCTCATGCTGGTGCTGATTTCCCTGAGCATTTCCACCGTGCTGCCGTGGGTCATCGCGGTGCTCATCTGGCGGCAGCGGCGCTTCATGCCCATCGCCGCGCCGTGGTTCGCGCTCACCAACCTGTTTGCCGGGGGCGAAGCCGCCTTCTCCATGGTGGGCCTCATCTCCCGCAACCCGCGCACCGTGTTTTGGGCCGAGGCCGGGTTGAATATCAGCGCTGCGCTGGCCAGCTGGGCCTTCTTCGTGGGCATGTTGGCCCTGGTGCCCCAGTTCCGGCGCTGGCTGAAGGGGGCCAGCGTGGTGGGTTTCCTCCTCGCGGTGCCGCCGTGGTTCTACGCGGTGCAACGCATGTTGCCGCGCCTGCTGCACCGGGACTACATGATTTACAACCTGGGCGATTACCCGGTCATCCGGTTCCTTGTCCATATCCCCTGGGATGTAGAAATTGCCCTTTTCGTGCTGCCCGGGCTGGTGTTTACCGCGGGCATGCTCATCGCGCTCAAGGTCTATCGGGAATTCTTCATTCGGCGTCACATGCGCCCGGCCGTTCTGGCCGCCCTGTTTCTCGCGACCGGCCTCATCGTCTACTCGCACTACCTTCACCTCCAGGGCAACGGCTTCTTCGCGGCCATCAACCCCATGCCCACGGTCGTCTGGGCCTTTGCCCTGGCCTTGGGCTGGCTGGTGCTCAACCGCAACTTCGGCATGATTATGCCCATCGTCGGCCCCGATATGCTGGAACGCGCTCAGGAAGCCATTTTGGTGGCCGACCGGCAGGCGCGCCTCACCTGGTGGAACCGCAGCGCGCAGGCCTGGCTGCAGGACCCCGCGCCTTTGGGCCGTCCCCTGGATGACTTACTGCGGCCTTACCCGCCGCTGTTGGAAGTCTTTCGCCAGCCCGAAGCCGCGCCCCGAGAGGTGCGGCTGGAACACCCCGACCACGGCGAAATGTTTGTCGAAGCCTACGCGCTGGACATCGAAGGTCGCAGCGGTCTGCAAATCGGGCGCGCGCTCATCGTCTACGACCTCACCCCGTGGCGCAAATTGCAGCAGCGCGATGCCTTTCAGGCCGCGGCCGAACGCTTAGGGCGCGACCTGTTGGCCCTGGTGCTCGAGCCCCAGGGGTTGGAACCGTCGCTGGCCCAGGCCGCGCGCTTGCTGCACCGGGGCCTGGGCGCGCAGCACCCCGCCGCGGTGGGCATCTGGCTTTTGGACGACGACGGGCGCCGCCTGTGGCTGGCCGCGTGGGAAGGCCCCGAGCCTCGGCCCCCCGACGGCGTCGACGCGCAGCCCGGCTGGTGGCAGGCCGACATTTTCGCCGTGGACGAGGCCCTGCGGCCGCCGCAAGCCCAGGCGCAAGGTTGGTCCGGCTGGGCCTTCCCCCTGCGGCAGGGTGAGCGGCCCTTAGGCCTGGTGACCCTCGAGGCCGCCTTCGCCCCCTCCCCCGAAGTGCGGCAGGTGTGGCGCTCGGCTGCGGATTCCATCGCCTTGCTCATCACCCGCCGCCGCGAGGCCCAACACTTGCATCTGCTCCAGGCCGTGCACGAAAACATCCAGGAAATCGTCATCATCTTCGACGCCCATGGCTTCATCGTCGAACACAACCCCGCGGCCGCCATGTGGGTGGGCGTGCCTTCTCTCAAAGGCCAGCTGGTGGCCGAAGTTTTGCCCACCTCGCCGGGGCAGGCGGCCCTCATCGAGCGGGCCCTCACCCAAGAAGGCCGCTGGTTCGATGTTTTCGAGACCACCCTGCCCGACGGTCGTCAGGCTGTGCTGGAAATGAGCTTGGTGGCCCTGCCCGAAAGCATGGGCCGCATGGCCGTGGCCGTCATCCGCGACATCACCGAGCGGGAATTCCTGCGCCGAGACCTGGAACAACAAAAAACCTTCCTGGAAAACCTGCTGCGCATCAGCCGCACTTTGCTGGCCGCGCCCCTCTCGCTGCAGGAAACCTGGCGCGCGGCCCTGCGGGTAGGTCAGGAACTGCTCAACGCCAGCAACGCCTCGCTGATTTTGGTCGACGAAAACTTGCGGGTGACCGACTATTTCGTCGAGGAACACACCGATTTGTCCGACGCGGATTATCGGGCCATGGTGCAAGAGGTCATCGACCGGGGCTTTGCCGGTCGGGCCCTGCGGGCCGGCCGCATGATTTATTCCCCCGACACCGAAACCGACGACCGCTGGATTTTCGCCGACCGGCTGCCCTGGAAGTCGGTGGTCTCGGTGCCCCTCTTCTACCAGGGCAAACCCCTGGGCGTGATGACTTTCTCCTCCGAAGAAAAGCGGCACTTTTCCTACGACCACCTGCGTTTGCTGGAAACCGCGGCCGATATGATTGCCCTGGCCGTGTATCAGGCCCGCCTCTACGAAGAACAATTCCACCTGAGCCAGGAACTGCTGCGGGCCAAGGAAGAGGCCGAAGACCTGCGCCGGCGGCAAGAAGCCTTCTTCGCCAACCTGAGCCACGAAATGCGCACCCCCTTGCAGGCCATCTTGGGCTACCTGGAATGGCTGCGCATGGCCGAAGAGGGCTTTCTGGAATACGACGAAGAGCTGCGCCAAATCGAAACCGCGGCCCAGCGCCTGCTTTCCATCGTCAATTTGGTGCTGGAATATCGCCGCAGCCAGGAAGAGGAAGCCGTCAGCGTCGAGCCCTTTGCTTTGCGCGCTGTGGTGGACGAAGTGCACAGCCTGGTCGCGCCCCTGGCGCAGCGTAACAACGACCGCCTGGAAATCGACATTCAGCCCGCGGACCTGACCTTAGAGACGGACCGGCAAAAGGTACTGCACATTCTGCTCAACCTGGTCAGCAACGCGGTCAAGTTCACCGAAAACGGCCGCGTCGTGGTGCGGGCGCGGCCCGAAACCGACGACCAGGGCCGGGAATGGGTGCGCATCGAAGTCGAAGACACGGGCATCGGCATCCCCGAGGAAGATTTGCCCACCATCTTCGAGCCCTTCCGCCAGGCCGGCGGCGAAGCCCAACGCCACAAAGGCGGCACCGGCCTGGGCCTGGCCCTGGTCAAACGCTATACCGAGCTGCTCGGCGGCACGGTGACCGTGCGCAGCCGGGTGGGCCAGGGCACCACCTTCACCGTGCGCCTGCCCCGGGTGTTTCAGCCCCAGCCTGCCCCGCAGGAGGAAGCCCCATGAACGGCCTCAAAGGTTGGGTGCTGGTGCTCGGCGTGCTGGCCATCATGGCCTGGGGCGTGGCCCGGGTGACGGACCAGGTGAGCCGGCTGCGCCAGGCCCTGCTGCCGGTGCAATCCATGCAGGGCGCGCTCAGCACCCAGGTGGCCCAGGTGTTGCATCCCACCCCCACCGTGGTGCCCGACCCGGTCACCATCGTCCACAAAGTGCAGCGCCTGGCCCGGCTCGAAACGGTGCAATACACCATCGAGAAGGTGGTCACCGCCCAAAGCGGCCAGGAAGGTCTGTGGCAAACCCTCTTCGGCGACCGCCTGCTTTTTGTGGCCCACGGCGTGGTCATCGCCGGGGTGGACCTGAGCCAGCTGGGCCCCGACGACCTGTGGGTGGAAGACGACGTGCTCTATGTGCGCCTGCCCCGGGCCCAGGTCTTCGTCGCCACCTTAGACAACGACAAATCCTATGTCTACGACCGGGAGACCGGCCTGCTGACCAAAGGCCAGGTGGACCTGGAAACCCAGGCCCGGCGGGTCGCGGAGCAGGCCATTTTGGAAGCCGCGCTGGAAGACGGCATCCTGGAGCAGGCCCAGGCCAATGCGGAAGTGTTCCTGGAGCGCCTGTTCGCCCAGCTGGGCTACCCGCAAGTGGTCTTCTTGCCCCCTGAAGCCACCCCCACCCCCACGCCCTGATTACACCCGCGCGGCCAGGGCGGCGAAATGCTCCGCTTCCAGCGCGGCCGCGGTGGTGTCGGGCGTGCGCAAGTGCGCCATCACCGCGGGATACACCGCGCGCAGCCGTTCGGCCATGGCCAGCGCCACCCGCCGCATGGAAAAATGCGCGTTGGCCGCGCTGCGCAATTCCAGCAGATGAAACGCCTGACGCAGGTTCATCACCGCCAGCACCCGGCGGTTGAACGCGTTGGGCACCACATACGCGGCCACATGGGGCCCCAGCGCCTCGGCCAGGCGGCGATAGGTGCGCGCCGCGGCGCGCATGGCCGCGGCAAAATCCTCGTCCAGGCCCACCTCGGCCATCAGCCGCGGCAGCGCGTAGCCCAAATCCACGCC
>Ga0256833_1001897_pt1 | contig 15092 bp, 11 predicted proteins | sample 356284metaG_FD_190535 | JGI IMG/M metagenome (GOLD analysis project Ga0256833, IMG submission 190535) | Hydrothermal vent microbial communities from Mid Atlantic Ridge, Atlantic Ocean - 356-284 | ecosystem: Environmental > Aquatic > Marine > Hydrothermal vents | place: Atlantic Ocean: Mid...
AGAGTAGCCCGATATTGTGTATTATTCTTATAGAGATGTCTCTGTAAAACTCCTTGATACGTGTAGGCGTGTGTTTTGCCGTATACATTGTGTATTTGAAGCTGGGTCTCCATTCAGTCATAACACGCACTCCATTGTTGATTATATGGTTTCTGGGCTATAATTTATTGTCTTGCCTCATTTGAGGGAACGATTATGGCAGCGCTAAGTTCTTGCTCATGGAACAATTACCTGGTTGAGGAAGAAAAAGACTTGTAATGAATGGGATCTACTTCCACTTGGTCAGGTCGAGCTCTCCCTCAGTTTTTGCGACTATTGATGTACCTACTAGGTCTCCCGTGACGTTGACCATTGTTCTGCCCATGTCTAATATGGCATCTATTCCTGCTATCATTGAGTATGCAAGCATCACATTAGGATTCGTCAATGGTAGTCCGACGCTTTGGAGCACCATGGCCAACATTATTAGACCCGCACTAGGTACGCCAGCCGTACCTATAGAGGCTAGAACAGCTGTAAGCACTATCATCAGCTGTTGTGCTAAGGTCAAGTGTATCCCTAGGGCACTGGCTATGAAAAATGTCGCAATTGCTTGGTACATAGCTGTGCCATCCATATTGATAGTAGCTCCTAACGGTAGTGTGAAAGAGTAAACAGTCTTTTTAACGCCGAGATTTTCTTCAGCAACTCTCATCGTTACGGGTAATGTTCCTGAGGAAGACCTAGTTACAAAGGCTGTGAGCATAGCTTCCTTGGCTCCTTTTAGGAATTTTAATATGTTCAGCCTAAAGGCGGCGAGTATTCCTCCATACGTCACGAATATGTGTATGAATAGACCTACATAGAGCGCTATAACGGCGACGGCCAGCGGACCAAGTACTTTTGGCCCATATTTGGCGACAACATAGCCGATCAGAGCGAAAACTCCTATTGGCATGTATTCGAGGATACCTCTAACTATTTTGTACATCGCCTCGGCCAAGCCGTCAAATACTCGGTACACGGTTTCTCCAGCCTTCCTAAGTCTTTCATTCCTACTGTTCATTAGATAGGTGAGGGCTATACCTAGCACTATGGCGAAGAATATGATCTGTAGAACCTTGCCCTCGGTTAGTGCGGCAAATGGGTTTGTAGGTACAATATTTAATAATACATCAACTATGCTTGGTGCTTTACTAACCTTTATGGTTGTCCCAGCAGCTGTTGATATATTCACGCCTGCGCCGACATTGAACAGCCTCGCCATGAATATACCTATTATGACCGCTACTGCTGATGTAGCGAGATAATATATTATGATCTTTGTGCCTATTTTGCCCAGCTTCTTAGGAGCAATACTGGCCGCGCCAACGACTAGTGAGAACAAAACTATCGGTGCAACTATCATCTTTAGTAGTCTTATCAGCAATGTGCCCAGCGGGTACAAGACAGCAATCTGTGGTCCCACGACAATGCCGGCAATGATTCCGAGGACGAAGCCGATAAGTATTTTATATATAACCGGGAATCTCTTATAAGACTCCCATAAGCCCATGTGTATCCACCCGGGCACAAAAAAATATTAAGCCGTAATAATTAATTAAAATTCCCATGATCGTGGGTATAAACTATGGCGACAAACACTTATTCTTCCGAATCTCGTGCTAAGATCTAGATAACTATGGTTACCTTGAATATTTCTCTAGATCTACTTGCCATAACCGTGTATATCGAGTCTAATGGTTTCCTCTATAAAGAAATAGTGCAGGTATAGGTCAGTACAATTAGGCGTATATTTAGCAGTTCTTAATGAGTCTCGATAATTATGATAAAAGGGACAGCCATTCATAAGCAATGATATTTCACTATATCACAAAACACTTCTAGTGCATCTCAGACGACTAGCAAGCGTTTATCTATTTCACATCATTAATACTTAGTAACTATTACTAGTAAAAAACTCATATTCCATCTCTATGAGCTCTTTGATCTCAAACAATGTGTTGACTACATACATTATTCCTATGGAGCCATTGATCCTAATCCTTGCTAACATGCATCTATCATTTCTATTATAAATATCCCTATTTTTTCCTAGAAAAAAGCAACTTTAGATAGCAAATTATTATTGATAAGTCTTCTTACGTGTTCTTTTGTTTTGGATTATTTGTATTCTATCCGTTGTATATCCTACACGGTCTTGTACGTATTTCTTCGAAGGAGGTCAGGAAAGTGCACGATACGATTATGATGTCTCATGTACTGTTTCCAGTTCCGTATGGAACACAACATTTTAAGGAGTGTTTCAATATATGTTGGCACGTATTTTTTAAATATTGATGGTTACTTTAATATCGTTATTCAATTTGTATTTACTGAATTGAATAAATATATAGGAGTATGATTCTTCCTCCCACCTGGTTGGGAAAGTTTATATTTCTGTTCCATTCTCTATACGTGTATAAACAATGTCTCCACGAGAGGCGAGTAAATATGGGTCTAAAGGCACTATCCAAACAGGTAGCAACCGCAATAATCGTTGCGATAGTGATTATAGGTGTGGTAGCTGGCTACTATGCCTTCCAAGCAAGCAAGGCTCCTGCATCGCCTGCAAGTATCTCTCCATCTTCGTCCAATCCTTCAGCAACGACGAGTCGGTCATTCACTTCATCAACCACCACTAGCTCCGCGAGCCCGACGGAGGCCAAAGTGGAGAGCGAGATAGTGATCGGTGTGACGGATAAGGTTACAGATCTTGACCCGGCAAACGCTTATGACTTCTTCACCTGGGAGGTCCTCTACAACGTTATGGAGGGCCTCGTCAAGTACAAGCCAGGCACCACTGAGATCGTGCCTGGACTTGCCGAGAACTGGACGGTAAGCGGTGACGGTAAAGTATGGACTTTCGTACTAAGGCCGAACCTGAAGTTCAGCGATGGAACCCCTCTGACCGCTAAGGATGTTGTTAGGAGCATTGAGCGTGTCATGAAAATCAAGGGGGACCCATCATGGCTCGTGACAAGCTTCGTCGAGAAAGTAGTAGCTAAGGACGACAGGACAGTGGTGTTCTATTTGAAGCAGCCTACAAGCTTCTTCCTAGCACTAGTCGCGACACCACCATACTTCCCGGTTAACCCCAAGTATCCGGGGGACAAGATCGTGAGCGATGCTACCTGGGGAGGAGCAGGGCCTTACAGGATAGTGAGGTTCGTCCGCGACGTAGAGCTGGTGCTCGAGGCCAACCCGTACTATTACGGCCCGAAGCCCAAGACAGAAAAGATAATCATCAAGTTCTACCGCGACGCGTCAGCCCTAAGACTAGCCCTCGAGAGCGGAGAGATCGATATCGCCTGGAGGACTCTGAGGCCAACCGATATACAGTACTTCAAGCAGCAGAGCGGGTTCAAGGTTATCGAGGTACCAGGCAGCTTCATCAGGTATATCTGCTTCAACACCAAGGTCTCCCCAACGGACACTGCCTTGGTCAGGAAGGCTTTAGCCGCAGCGATTGATAGACAGCAGATCATAGACACAGTGTTGCTGGGCGCTGGTGAGCCGCTGTACAGCCTTGTACCCAAGGGGCTCTGGAGCCACGTGGATGCCTTCAAGGTATATGGTGACGCTAACACTGAGCTGGCCAAGAAGCTACTAGAGCAGGCAGGCTACAGCAAGGACAAGCCCCTAGAGATAACGCTCTGGTACACACCGACTCACTACGGAGACACCGAGGCGGATATTGCCCAGCTTATAGCGCAGCAATGGGAGAAGACAGGTCTAGTAAAGGTAACGATCAAGAGCGCTGAGTGGAGCACCTACGTATCATATATAAGGAAGGGGCAGCTACAAGCGTATTTGCTTGGCTGGTATCCAGACTACCTCGACCCCGATGACTACCTGACCCCGTTTCTCGACAGCAATGCCAACGGGTGGAGCGGAACAGGGTTCGCCAATGAGACCGTGAACAAGCTACTCGAGAAAGCGCAGACGATAGTAAATCAGCAGGAGCGCGCCAAGATCTATGAGGAAGTACAGAATATACTTGCCGAGCAGGTACCGTACGTCCCGCTGTTTCAGGGCAAGCTATTCATAGTGACGAGGAGCGATATTGAGGGCATAATACCGAGCCCGACCATGATATTAATGTACGACACGATATACAAGGTGCAGGGCTGAGAACAGTAGATGAAAAGCATCCACCCGGTTTTTAGCTAGGTAATTATAATTCACTGTCTTTTTCCTTCTCTTAATCCCCGCGGCAATAGTGACTACAGGGTCATCGTGGATCAGGGTATTAGGGTGTAATAAATGGCGAAAAAGGGGCTCGGATACTATATAGTGGTAAGGGCGCTCATGATAATTCCCACAATCCTAATCCTCTACACAATAGTATTCGTACTCCTAAGAATCCTTCCCGGCAACCCCATACTAGCAGTAGTGGGCACTAGGAATATTCCGCCTGAACAACTCAGACACCTAGAGCACCTAGCCGGGCTCGACAAGCCCTTGATCGCGCAGTACTTCGACTATCTCTGGAACGTGCTCCACGGCAACTTCGGGGTAACCCTGGCTTCCCCTATGGGTGTACCAGTCATGGACTATATAGCGACAAGGTTCCCGGCGACCCTCGAGCTCGCCATTTGGGGCTTCACGTTCAGCGTCATCATAGGATTGGTGACAGGGATGATAGCGGCTCTGAAGAGAGGAGGCAAAATCGACACGACGATGAGGATCTACAGCATAGTAGCATACACGCTCTTCATACCGTGGCTCGGCATGATACTCCAATACGTGTTCGGAGTCGTATTAGGGGTTCTACCAACCGGTGGAAGAATTGATCCGAGGATAAATCTGCAGACAATAACAGGCCTCTACGTGCTAGACAGTATATTGACCGGCAATCTACCAGCACTAATAAGCAGTATCAAGCACCTGATACTCCCGAGCCTAACCCTGGGGATAGTGCTCAGCGGCGCCTACACCAGGCTCGTCAGGAACAACATGGTGGATGTTCTCAGCATGGACTTCATAAGAAGCTACAAGGCAAGGGGTATACCCGGCTACAAGATAACATGGTATGCCCTCAAGAACGCCTTCATACCCGTGATAACCTTGATGGGCCTCCAGTTCGCGATCCTCCTAGGAGGAGCAATACTTACCGAGACCACTTTCAGCTGGCCCGGCATGGGAACCTTCATAGTGGACAGAATAGAGTACCGTGACTACAACTCCATACAGGGAGCAATAATATTCTTCGCGTTCTTCGTAGCGGTCATAAGCCTAGTAGTAGACGTGATCTACGCCCTACTAGACCCGAGGATCAAGTACTAGGGGTGAACAATCATGGACAGAAGGATCAAGCCCAAGAGCCTCCTATCTCCGCTGGCAAAACAGCTCACCAGCCGCCTCCCAGGCAGAGGCCTATTACTAGCAGGGCTGGCCATAGTCCTCCTATTCATGGGGATGGCGGTCTTCGCCCCGTGGATAAGCCCCTACGATCCCACCAAGATGGTGGACAAGCCCTTCCTACCCCCAAGCCTCAAGCACTTCATGGGGACGAACAGGATAGGCCAGGACGTATTCTCAAGGATTATATGGGGTAGCAGGATAGTTCTCTACGTAGTGTTCAGCGCCACATTACTAAGCATGGCGATAGGCATACCGCTCGGTCTACTGAGCGGCTACAGGGGAGGAAAAATCGACCGTGTATTGAGCATGTTCATGGACAGCATGTACAGTTTCCCAGCACTGATACTAGCAATAGCCATAGCCGCGGTGCTTGGGCCGAGCCCGATGAACACAGCTATAGCAATAGCCTTCGTATATATACCGACATACTTCAGAATGATACGTGGCCAGACACTCAGCATCAAGAGCCAGTTATTCATTGATGCCGCCCATGCCCTGGGAATACCGGACAAGAGAATAATGCTCATACACATACTCCCTAACCTAGCACACACGATACTGGTTGTTTTCAGCCTCAGCGTCGCCGATGCCATATTGACGGAGGCCGGCCTGAGCTTCTTAGGACTCTCGGTGACGCCTCCAACACCTGATTGGGGATACGACCTGAGAGTCGGGCAGCCGTTCTTCCTGAACGGGCAGTGGTGGCTAGTATTCTTCCCAGGATTATCGGTCATGCTTCTCGCAATGGGCTTCGCCTTGATAGGCGAGGCTCTAAGCGAGAGGCTCAGCCTAGCACAGTCGATCTAGAGGTGGGTATGGATGCCTAGATATCTTCTCGAAATAAAGGACCTGGTTGTCAAGTACTATGCATTATCAGGAATAGTTAGGGCAGTAGACCATGTCTCCCTCGCCGTAAAGCCGGGTGAATGGATCAGCGTCGTAGGCGAGAGCGGCTGTGGAAAGAGCACAATGGCTTACAGCATAGCTAGGCTCATAAGCCCCCCGGGAAAAATCGTCGACGGCAAAATAGTCTTTGACGGGAGAGACCTGCTCAGGACGAGCCCGAAAGAATTCAGGAAGATACTTGGACGAGAAATAGGAGTAGTGTTCCAGGATCCTATGACAAGCCTCGACCCCCTCAGGAGAATAGGAGACCAGATAGCCGAGGTATACATGACACACCTAGGAATGAAGAAGAAGGAAGCCATAGAAAAAGCAATTGAGGTCCTGGAGAGAGTAGGGATCCCGCGCGACAAGATCAGTGCCTACCCTCACCAGATGAGCGGTGGCCAGAGACAACGCGTCGCTATAGCGATAGCAGTGGCTCTCAGGCCCAAGCTACTCATAGCCGACGAGCCTACCACGGCGCTGGACGTCATAGTCCAGGACACGATAATGGATCTGCTGCAGAGCTTCAAGAAAGAGGGGACAAGCATATTGTTCATTACACACGACCTAGCACTGGCCGCGGAGCGAAGCGACCGTATAGCGGTCATGTATGCTGGAAAACTCGTCGAGGAAGGCCCCGCAGAGAAAATAGTGGAGAACCCCCTACACCCCTATACCCAGGGACTCCTCAAAAGCGTGCCAGACCTATGGGGCCCTAAGAAGATCGAGAGCATACCAGGCTACCCGCCGGACCTACGGAGCCCGCCGCCGGGATGTAGATTCCACCCACGCTGCCGCTACGCAGGCGAGAGCTGTAGGAGGGAAGAACCTGTCCTAAGGTGTTTTGGTGAACACTGTGTAGCGTGCCATAGGGCTTGGGTCAAGTAAGGCCGAGAGGTGAGCAGATAAGATGGATCCCGTTCTAATCGTTAAGGATCTGAGGAAATACTTCCCGGTAACCAGAACACTGCTCGACATGATCAGGGGGCACAGCCAAGAATACGTTAGAGCAGTAGATGGCATAAGCTTCAAGATCAAGAAAGGCGAGACACTCTCCCTCATAGGCGAGAGCGGATGCGGCAAAACCACGACAGGCAGGCTAGTGCTAAGGCTTGAGGAGCCCAGCGGTGGACAGATAATATTCAAAGGCAGAGACATTACAAAGCTCACCAGGAAGGAGCTCAGCCCCCTCCGCAGATACATGCAGATGATATACCAGGATCCATACGCCAGCCTCAACCCGAGGATCAAGATAGGAGACCAGATCGCAGAACCGCTCATAATACATGGGCTAGCAACACCTAGAGAAGCACGCGAGCAAGCACTAGCGATGTTGAGGCGTGTAGGCCTAACACCCCCCGACGAGTTCTACGGGAGACTACCACACCACCTCAGCGGAGGCCAAAGGCAACGAGTAGTCATCGCTAGAGCCATGATACTAAAGCCGGAGTTCATCGTGGCCGACGAGGCAGTCTCAATGATAGACGTGTCGATGAGGGCATCAATACTAGACCTGCTCGAAAGCTTCCGCAGAGAATACCAGTTATCAACACTCTTCATAACACACGATATAAGCGTGGGGAGAATAGTCAGCGACCGCATAGCCGTCATGTACCTGGGCAAAATAGTTGAGATAGGGCCTACAGAAGAAGTCATAAACAACCCTGCGCATCCCTACACGAAAGCACTCATCGACGCAGTACCAAGCATAAGGAAGAGAGAAAGAGAAAGACTAAAGATCAAGGGCGATGTTCCAGACCCCAGGAACCCGCCTCCAGGTTGCAGGTTCCATACGAGATGCCCGTTCGCAACAAAGGAGTGTAGCTCGTCGGAGCCAGAGATGATAAGGGTAGGGCCGGAACACTATGTTGCTTGTAGATCACCTATTTCCCCATGATCTTATATTTCAGCCGTATGGGCATATAGTTCATTTATTTTATTATTAAATTAAAATTAATTAGTTACACTGTATTTTTAACTTAAACAATATTTACTGCTATCATAAAAGCTTCACGGATTTACAGGAATTCTTATATAGATTCCTTGAAAAAAATAACTGTGAGATGAAATGGGGTATATAGGAAAGCTTCTCTCAATAATACCTGTGATATTAATTCTTCTCATCGGTGCAACCATATCTCTTAGCGGGTCAGGACTCTATGTACTGGGAACTGACGGAAACGTTCCTAGTGAAGAATCCACATATGTTGATGACCTAGTTAACTGGATAAGTAATGCTGCAAATTATGGCTCCCATCATCCCGGCATAATATACTCTGATCCGAGCGCAGTCAAAGACTCGATAATGGATGCCGCATCTCCGCCAGAGGATCCAGCTATCGTATTTTTTGTCGGGCACGGCGAGTTCGGAGCAGTTGCTCTCCATAGGGTTTACCTCATAATAGATAATAATAACAACATAGTAAGTGATAACTCAACATACTCTGCTACCGTAGCAAGGAGGGTTCATTTTGTTTTTCTTCACTCCTGCTTCCTAGGTGCGGAAATAGGCGGGTTCTTCACGATCCCATCAATAACGGGTCCTATACCATATCATTATGGAATGCCGCAGGCCTGGCTTCACACAACAATAATTTCTCCTAATGGATACGAAAACCCGGATCACACCGGTTACGTATTCATTGGATGGAAAGGGCCAGCACCCTTCTTATCAGCCGATATTCTGGGAGCCAACGATACTATGTATAGGTTCATCGGTAATTTCTTCGACAAGTTATTCGGATACTATACATTACCGGCCAGTAGCGTGAACCAGGCGCTGGACTATGCATCACATGCGGTATTTGGAGAATACACTAGATTCGATGAGACGCCACTATATAGTGGTTTCAGCCTGGACGGGATGGATACATCTATGATCGTATATGGTGATGGAAGCTATGATAACTGGTAGAACTGCGATAATATTGTTTGTCATAGCTTTACTAATTATCAGTATACCGGCCTCCCCCCTAGTACTCAGCATTACTGGGGAGGATTACGGGATAAGTGAGAAAGCCTTGACAGAGCAAGTACGCGACATAATTCTCGATATATTCAAGATCAATATAACAAACTATAGGCTTGAAAGCATCGAGCTACAGGACATATACGGTGGAGGCAAGTACTCCGAAGAAATATATATGGTTGTTTTCAAGAACAATGAAAACTACGCTATAAAGACCGAGGCAGACGTGGTGGCCGGCCGAGTAATTGGCGTTGTAATGTATAGTCTTCCTGCCCCAACAGATGTTATTAAAAACATAAATATACGTCTCAAACTTATAAATGACAAATCATATATGGATGGGAAAGCTCTGAGGATGCTCTTAAATGATCTCGCAAGGAGCATCCGTAGGCTATATGGGGGCTTGGCCAAGCCCATCACTGAAGCACTTGTTAAGGCGAGTTCTAGGATACCGGATGCTCTTATGATCACAAAGGGGTGGAACGGGTATACATATCGAATCAATATAACAAGCGAATACTCATTAGTAATACAGGCCTTCTACATGAACGGCGCTAATACACCCCTAGGATTCTCATTATCTATCTGGAAAAGTCTCGCACTTCCGTTCAAGACCAAGGTTAAACGGGGAGTCCTCAACGTGGATTATGATGTGGCCAGTAACAAGACCTATGCTTACAGGTTTGAGATACAGCCTTTCTTCGCGGATGCATATGTAGTTGTCCCAGAGAAAATTAAACATATAAGCCTCGACAGGGTCATAGAGACTGTTGATCAGGCACTCAATAATTATCTTCATGACAAAGGAATAACGGGCTATACTATAGAATCAATCAAGCCTAAATGGATAACCTATAGTCAGCGAATGGATAAAGGCCACCTGGTTATCATCCCTGGTAATAGATTAACGCTGGAAGCCAAGGTAAGAATAGGGCATGAAACAAAATATTATCTAATTTACCTAGACCTAGACTCTATGAAGGCGACCATAAAAGAAAACTACTATTATGGAAGAACTCTCCAATACACAAACTCTGATAATGAGAAAGAAACACCTGGTTCACTACTAGGCCTCGGAACAACTGCGGCGATCATTATATCCATAGCGCTTCTGTTGATAATATTGTTTTACACTAAGAATATGATGAAAGGGAGATCCCAATAATACAGAGTATAATTGATACTAGTAAAATTTTTTCACCTTTCTGCCGACTTCTAAATGATTGGGGTGTCTTCCATGATAATTGTTTTATAAATTTTATCTAGTTTATTTCATATTTGAATAAATATAGATTAAAAAGGATAGGTTTATGGTGTAGGGGTGATGTTGACATATTGATTAGGTATGCTGAGACACTCATGCGTTGTATTGCTGTAACAGCCTTTATTCTTGTTATTATCTTCCCAGCTACACTGCAGGCATCTGCACCATTAGTGTCATCGAAGGAGAAAACTATTATTGGAGAAGCCGAGAATATACTCTCGAAGATATTCTCAATAAATACGACAAGATATAGTTTGGTGAAAATCTATTTTGCTGGTGGAAGCGAGTATTATGGCGCAACAATTAAAAACTACCTTATAATATACAGGGGTATAAATAATCAGTCGCTTATCTTGGATACCTATACTTTGCATGGATACATCGTACGTCTCATGATCATTGGATCCCCCTTATTCTATGGCTGTATAGAAGGAGCCCAGCCGAAAATAAAGACAAGGGCTGGCGGCATTGTCCTAGACACTAGTATCTTGAAGGATATTCTAAACAATACGATCGGATTACTACACGGTATCTATGGATGCCTCGCCAACTCTACGCAACATGTTCTGAGAATCACGCTCCATGAGATCACTTCATCCCAGATAGTATTGTCTGGTAAAACGGGCTATAGATACATGATTATTCTGCCAGGAAACTATATCTTCGAAGTTAGCGGTGATCAGCTTGAACTCTCAATATCGCTTATCAAGCAGCTGAGCCTGCCTCTCGGCATAATTTACCGAGAAAGAGTGCTGTACATTCACTTCTACATTGTGAATGGAAAACTCTGTGGCGACATATTCTCCTACAACCCGCTTCTCCCCGGGGCTAGGGTTTTTATCCCCGAGAAACTATGGAAGGTAAGCGTCAATGCTGTCATCAAAAGAGCTGGGGAGATACTTGAAAAATACCTGGCAAGAAACGGTATTAAGAACTATAGTATAATATCGGTAAAACCCGAACAGATAGGTATTAAAGAGTATGTCGAGAACTGGAGCCTGACAATAGTTCCCAGCACCGACCTTGTTCTAACCGCATCCGTCAAAACAGGATCCGGGATAAGACACTATCTCGTCTACCTAAACCTCGACACGATGGACGGGCTCGTAAAGGGCGAGTATATCAATATTGTACATGAAGGTGAGAACATGGCCGCAGTACCTGAGTCCAACACTGTGAGCCCTTGGAGCCAAGGCGCCCTAACATTGTTGATCGCCTTGATAGCAACAGGGGCTATAATGGGCCTCTGCCTGTACAGCTTGAAGAGAGTACAGAAGAAATAGTTTTCATCAAATTCTAATATGAAGTATTCTATAGCGTATAGTGATCAATACGAATATACCAGGAAATTGCTCGGGAAAATATATAGAGTTAATAAGTAATCTCTAAGCACTATTCTCCACGGTCTGAAATTATGGTTGTCTGGATATGGTTCAACTGTATCCTGTACTATTTGATAGGGCTACAAACGTTATTCAAGCATAATCAATCGAGATCAGGTGTTGCATAAAGGCTATGCGTGCCCTATTCTGGCCAGTGTAGGTGAACACGTATCAAGAAATACTGATAAATAATTATAGAAAAATTCTTGAGGAAGAATATTACTATATATCAAGGAGATATTCATCTTTATAGCTTGATCACCCACTGTAGTGGCTGTAGATGCCTCCCCTACTAGTATGGATTATGACGATCTCATATTGTGCAACATATTATTACATTATATATTATATTAAGGTAATATTACATGCCGGGTTTCCCTCGTGCTTGTCTAGATTATACAGTGTTCATCTTACACCATAATATCTTGCTATTAGGGCAACTATTACCATTATTATCGATAAACCCGTCGTTAAGGTTATTAGTGTGACCAGTTGTAGGTGTGGGAGAGCAGGTTCTTTAGTGTTGCTTGATGTTCCTGAAACGTGTTGCAGAGCAGTGGTTGCAGTGGTTGTAGTGTGGTGCGTGATCATTGGAGATGTTTGGTTGAGTCCGCCGCGTCCTATCGTTCTAGATATCGTGGCTGAAGCGGTGGTCTGGGAAGGCATTGGCTTTATGCAGTAAAGGTAGAAGTCACGGCTTGCTTGTAGGATCTCTAGCATTCCATCGCCGTCTATATCCGCGATGCTTGGAGGCCTCATAAGCGGGCCCTTTGTCTCTAGGAAGTACTCGGGCCCTTTCTTGTAGTTGATTATTACTAGTCGCCCGTCATAGCCCGGAACTATTATCTCTGGTATTCCATCCCCATCAACGTCCGCATAAATAGGAGTTGCATAGCCTTTCGTGTATGGGAAGCTATATATTTGTGTGCCGTTAATGCTGTAGACGTACAACCCCTGACTACTCGTCACGGCTACGTCCGGTATATGGTCTCCATTGAAGTCGCCGATCGCCGGGCTCATTGATATATATCCCGGTACATCGATCTGGCTAATTATTTTTAGGCTTGGCAACAAGAATATAACTACTTGATGCAATGTTGTTGCTACTGCCAGTTTTTCTCCACGATAATCTACTACAGGTATTCCTCCGTGGATTTGATCACCTATTTCGTTGTGAGAGACTATTTTGCCTGTGTATGGGTCTATTAACGCTATGTATCCTCTAGTTTCTCCTATTTCCTGTTCGGATAAGGCTGTTCCAATCAATATATATGGCTTATCATGTATCTTAACAATGGAGGGAGAGTAAATTATGCAATTACCTATCCTTATCTTCCTAATTATCGGCTTGTTATCTTTAATGGTGATTATATAGAGATTACCGTCCCAGCTCCCGATCACTATATCATCGTGCCTTGAATAGATAGGATATAGTGCCGGGGAAGTTATACTAAAATCCCCGTGTATTCTATATTCTAGCTTCCCAGTAGCCGCATCGAGGATCCATAGATCCCCTGGCCCACTCCCTACAACCACATCGATCTGCCCGTCACCATTAATATCGCCCAAGGCTGGTGTATCCATTCCACCACCCGTATTATATGACCATACTAGTTCGCCTCTACTATTAACTACATATAAATGTCCGTCACAGCTTGAGAAATAAATCAGCGTCTTCCCATTTATCTTGGCTATGGCTGGCTGGCTCGCGATACAGAGTTTTGCCTCGAATTTCCACGCGACTTTGAACCTAGTTGCCCTGATTACAGAGTGTCCGGGAAAAGTACCGTTGTGTTGCGGAGTATACATGTACATAGGCCATAGAATTCTTGTTTTATCCGGGTTCTCCGCGGGTTCAGCTATACCTGGCTGAATATAAGGGGAAATTAGGGCGACTAACAGTATTATAAATGCTATAATCTTTATTATATGCAATAATCTACACCTTTACGTTTAATTAATAGCGGCTCGGTATAGTATATGTGATTATCTAGATTAAACACTTATCTGTTTCGAAGGCGTCACAATATGAGCCCTGCTATATTGGCCGTGGAGGATATTTGTAAATCTTTTGGGAGGACAACCGCTTTACGAGATCTTTCCTTTGCTATAGGTAACGGAGAGATCCTCGCGCTCTTAGGCCCAAATGGGGCTGGTAAAACAACAACGATAAGAATCATTGGCGGCGTTCTGCGTCCTGATAGTGGTAGAGTCCTTATTAATGGAAAAGATATGACAGATAAGGTATCGCTGAGGAAGAAAGTTATGGGTATTATGACCGAAGAGCCGACATTATTTCCCGACATCCCCGTTGAAAGTTCATTAAATATTCTGTGCAGACTATACAGCATTGATAAAAATGCTTGTAATGACCGAATAAGAGAATTATCAGATTATTTTAACGTCACATCATTTCTCCAACGGAAATACGCGAAATTATCGATGGGTTTAAAGAGAATATTTGACTATGTATCGTCCATAATTCATGACCCAGAGATCATATTGTTGGATGAACCCTTCAACGCAATCGACGTTGAGAGGAAGCATTTGATCAAAATGAATATCATGAAGCTCTCGAAAGAAGGTAAAGCAATAATTATAACTTCACACAATATTCCAGAAACAATGGATCTCTCTAACAAAGTCGTGATTTTGAAGAATGGAGAAAAGATCTTGGAGACTACTCCATCGGAGCTGATGACGACGTATCCCATAGAAGAGGAAATTATAATTTCGACGAGGAAGCCTATAGATCCCGGTGCTAGAACCGAACTAGATAGGCGAGGCTTTAGGGTCGTAGGCCGTCACGTAGTAATAGCTTACTACAGAAGATCCACCGATCTACCCATAGTTCTTAGGCTAGTTGAGGAGATATTATCTAAAAGCGGGAATGCTATCGAATCGATCAGGATGGCCGGGACTCCTTGGGACAAGATCTTTATTCAGATCTACAGGAAGCCGGTGAAATGAAGATGGGCTTCTTAAGAGACACCATAATTATTCTACGCAAGGATCTTAAACAATACTATTTGAAGCCCCCAACCCTGAGCTGGGGCTTCATAACACCCATAGCGATTGTTGCAATGCTAGTGTTAGCTGCTTCTTATAATTGGAGAATAATATCTGGTGTTATTGCATTAGCTATGATGTGGTCCTCAACGACAATGAGCCAGGTCGCTATGGGTATTGAGCGGAAAGCCAGGAG
>Ga0256833_1001898_pt1 | contig 15076 bp, 8 predicted proteins | sample 356284metaG_FD_190535 | JGI IMG/M metagenome (GOLD analysis project Ga0256833, IMG submission 190535) | Hydrothermal vent microbial communities from Mid Atlantic Ridge, Atlantic Ocean - 356-284 | ecosystem: Environmental > Aquatic > Marine > Hydrothermal vents | place: Atlantic Ocean: Mid...
GTGGAAAAACAGAATAATACGGAATTGCAAAATACAATTAACCATACATTTCTATCTACAAGTAGTTTGTCGGATAAAACAGAAGGTTATCAGGAAATTACCAATATACTAAAAAATGAAATTGAACAAGTACATTTGGAGTATATTGCAATTAAGGGACCATTAAGTAAAAAGATTCCGGCTAATAATAAATTCTATTACACTTTACTGTCACTTAGCGGAAAAGCTGCTTTAATTACCGGTGATAATAATTATAAAATAGAAGGAAATTATATAGCAAGAAGTCCTTTTAATACCGAATACAAATTAGAAGTAGAAAAGGGTGAACTGTTTTATTGCCTGCTAATACGAACCAAACTGGAGCAGGATGATTTGGATGAAATTGCAAAAGAACCTGACATTCACAAAAAACCGTATATAAAAGCTATTGCTGATTGTCCGGTTTATAAAGAGGCCATCAAAAGCCCTAAAACACTTAACCGTATGATTTTACCTGAGGGATTTGTTCCCCGATTTTGCATGGGAACTGTAGAAACAACCGGACCGGATGAAGTTGGCGCTCATGAACACCAAATGTTGGAACAATTATTTTTAGGGTTGAAAGACTGTAGCTGTACTGTTTGTGCGGATGATGCATCAATTTTGTTAACTGAAAATATGATAATGCATGTCCCTTTAGGATCAGTGCATTCTGTGAAAGTGGATAAAGGGGATAAACTCTCTTATGTGTGGCTCGATTTCTTTAAAACCCTCGAAGGACAAAGTTACATGGATGAACAGCACGAAATGGAAGACAATTAGTTTGTAGCATACTTAGATAAATTGCAAGTATGAAAAATTTATAATTAAAAACATTGGAGATAAAAACATGAAGAAATCAATAAAGGCATTATTCTTAATACTATCTATAGTTATTAGTACTAATAGTACAATAGCCGAAACACGTGGTAAGATATTACAGAGTCTTCAATTTAAAAGCAAAATTTTAGGTGCACTTGTTAATTATTCAATATACTTGCCTGCTAATTACGATAAAACCGAGAAAGAATATTCTGTGCTTTATCTGCTACATGGTTTTACCGATGATGAAACTTTTTGGATTAATAGTGGTTGGGTAGATCAAGCTGCCGACCAAGGAATTATTTCCGGTGAAGTTAATGAAATGATTATTGTTATGCCTGATGGCGGATTAAAGTGGTACGTAAATCAACCAAGTGGAAAATTTAATTATGAAGATATGTTTATAAAAGAATTAATTCCATTTATAGAAAAAAACTATAGAGTAAAATCTGATAAGAAAAATCGTTCAATTGGTGGAGTATCAATGGGTGGCTATGGCGCTTTGGGCTATTCAATGCGTCATCCGGATATTTTTGCCACGTGTATTTCTTTTAGTGCGGCAATTAGGCCAGACGATGAAGTACTTGATCTACCGCAAAAGTCATTTAATAGACATTATGCACCTGTGTATGGAAAAAACTTAAAAGGAGAAGCTCGTTTATCAAAACATTGGAAGGAAAATAACCCATTATATTTGGCGAAAAAGATATCTGAAGAAAAACTAAAAAGTGTTAATTGGTATATTACTTGCGGAGATGACGATTATCTTAGTAATGGTAGTTCAACATTGCATCAAATATTTAGAAAAAGAGGAATACCTAATGAATATAGGGTATATAATGGCGAACACGGTTGGAATTACTGGCGAAAGCATATCAAAGAAGGACTGATATTTATTAGTAAATTTTTATAAAAATAATAGTAATCCTCATAGGAGAACTTATGAAAAAGTACAGTATTCTAGTTATATTCATTTGTTTAAGCATTATCAAAATTAATGCTCAAACAAATATTATTGCAAATTTAAATCCGGAAGTATTTCAAGATAATCTGAGTAAATATACATTAGGCTTACCTACCGGTTATAGTTCTACTGAATCCCATACCAACGACGGAAGCGGTTCGTTAATGTTCCCTGATGATGTAAGTACATTTTTATCTAACAAAATACTTTCCAAGCAATTTGTATTATCCGAAGGACATCAATACCTACTTCGTTTTTATGTAAAAATGGTTGGTTCTGTTCATGGGCAAAACATTCTTGCTAAAATTACAAGTGATTGGTCAGGTTCCGGTGAAGAAATGCAATTCAATGTTTCTAAAATTAATGAATGGCAAGAAGTAATTATGCCTTTTTATGCAGAATATCCTGGTAAATATGATTTCCGAATATTCCTTTATAAATATTTAATAAGTACAGATGGTGAATATGTTACTAATTCTTCTAATTTAGCAACACCGCCAACTGTTTATTTAGATGATTTTTCCGTGATAGAAACTACAAACTGTCATATTATAAGTAACGAACCATACACATCCAAACCGGCTTTTAACAGCAGTTTTGTAAGGGTAGATTCTTTAGGCAATTTTTCCGTACAAGAGGATGGTGCTTGGAAACATATTTTCCCTCGTTTGGCTTATCGTTCATATTATTTCTCTTTTGCAGATGACGCTAAATATTATTCCGAATATGGATTTAATGGAATTGTTAATGCCCAAACCTTATCAAATATCAAAACAGCAGTTGCTAATGGATGTAAATATAATAGTATTCAAATAAATTTTTGGAAAAACGCTACGGCAAATAGTGTAACTAATGTTTTTAACGCATTAAAGAGTGGAGAAATACCTTCATCTTCTCTAATAATGTTCACTTACGATAATGAAGTAGAATTATTAACAAGATATATTACAGAAAAAAAACCACTTAGTGATTGGTTAGATACTAACGTGGTAGATCCTGTAACAGGTTCCCGGAGTATTCCAGTATTTGAATTAAACGGAGTTCAAAAGTACATAGGGCGTGCAGATAGAAACGGAGACAATAACCTTATGGATCTTACCGGTTGTTATGTTACTTGGAGCGGTGAAGCAACAACTCAACGCTTTAATCCTATAAATACTATTGAACTAATGGATAAAGCCAATGGACTAACCGCTCATTCTAATATTATGGAAATACAATCCTATTATCACGAAACCTTTATTCCCTCTCTTTTTAAAGGTATTATGCAAGGAGCAAAAGGGTTACAATTTTGGCGAGGTGGAACAACACACAACGGTTCAAAGAAAGATTTTCGTAAAAATGTTTGGGCAGATGGAATAAAAGGGGATAATGGAGCTTTTGCAAGAATAGACTCGATGTTAGAGGATATTATCGTACAGCCATTAGGAACAGAATGGAAAGCAACTATAACATCTCAGTTAAAAGATTCTAAACAAAGACCTACCGTTGCTGTAGGGACACGTTCAAAGCTTAGCGACAATCGTCATTTTATTATTCTCGCTAATTTTGCTGATGCAGCTCAAGATGTAGAAATTTCACTTAGTGGTATTACAGGTACAGCCGTAAAGGATTATTTTACAGGAACAGAGTTGGCAACTATTAGCAATGGTGAATTTACTGTAAATATTGATAAAGATAATAAGGGATACTTAGTGCTGGAAATAGTAAATAGAACCGGAATAAAAAAAAAAGAATCAAATAGATATAAATATTCATTAGAGCAAAACTACCCTAATCCGTTTAACCCGGCAACTAATATCCGGTTTAGTTTACCGGAAGCGTCAAAAGTAAAATTGGTTGTTTACAATATATTAGGAGAAAAAGTTTTAGAGCCGGTAAATAAAAATATGGGAGCCGGCTATCACAATGTAGAATTTAATGCAGGTAATTTGAACAGCGGAATTTATTTTTATAAAATAGAAGCAAATAATTTTAGAAAAGTGCGTAAAATGATTTTGTTAAAATAGTATCAAATGACCATAGGAAGCGTTAAAGTATTTAATAATAACAAGTTAAAATACTTTGAAAAAAAACAACTTGGAAAATTGACTAAATACTAAAAAAAATTAAATAAATGGTAAAAGCAATATGAAACGAGCATGTAAAAGTCTTTACACACAAGTGGATGATTATAATGCGAGTTCCATGTGGCAAAAAAATTAAATTATAAACAGATGAATCAAATTTGGAAACCAGTAAACTGGTTAAGTATGTAGTTGTTTTTCTATTAACCAACGACTTAAGTAGTTGGTTAATAAGAGGTTAGACAATTTTAACCGTTTCAACGGTTTATAATATTTACCCATAATTGCTCGTACTATTAAGCGATTCCATTCTCTTTGAAGAGGGTTGTTGAGCCAAAAGCGAGCTTTTCCGAACGGATACCTTTGGCAAGTAGGTAAGGAACTTTTTAGAGCGGACTTAATTAATATTAATCATATAAAAAACATAGGAGAATTTATGAAGAAGTACAGTGTTCTAATAATATTTATTTTTTTAAGCATTATTAAAATTAATGCTCAAACAAATATTATTGCACATTTAAATCCGGAGGTATTTGAAGATCAGCTGAATAAATATACATTACGCTCACCAACCGGTTATAGTTCTACTGAATCCCATACCAACGATGGTAGCGGTTCGTTAATGTTTCCTGATAGTGTAAGTACTTTTTTATCTAACAAAATAACTTCCAAGCGATTTGAATTATCCGAAGGACATCACTACCTGCTCCGTTTTTATGTAAAAATGGTAGGTCCTGTTCATGGGCAAAATATTCTTTCTAAAATTACAAGTATTCAGGGTGGCTTAGCTTTTGCTAAAGAAATGCAATTTAATGTTTCCGAAATTAATGAATGGCAAGAGGTAATTATGCCTTTTTATGCAACACATCCGGGCGATTATTACTTCCAAATATTTACATACAAATACTTAATAAGTACGGATGGTAATTATGTTTTTGCAGATTCTAATTTAGCAACACCGCCAACTACTTATTTTGATGATTTTTCCGTAATAGAAACTACAAACGGTCATATTATAAGTAACGAACCATATACACCCAAACCGGCTTTTAACAGCAGCTTTGTAAGGGTAGATTCTTTAGGCAATTTTTCCGTACAAGAGGATGGTGCTTGGAAACATATTTTCCCTCGTTTGGCTTATCCTGGTAATACTTCCTACAGTTTTGCAGATAATGCTAAACATTATTCGGAATATGGATTTAATGGAATAGTTAATCTCAAAACCGTATCGGATATCAAAACAGCAGTTGAAAATGGTTGTAAATATAATAGCATACAAATAAATTTTTGGAGTACCACTAGAGCAGATTGGGTAACTAATGCTTTTAACGCATTAAAGAATGGAGAAATACCTTCATCTTCTCTAATAATGTTCACTTACGATAATGAAATATATTTATTAACAAGGTATATTACGGAAAAAAAACCACTTAGTGATTGGTTAGATTCTAATGTGGTAGATCCTGCAACAGGTTCCCGGAGTATTCCAGTATTTGAATTAAACGGAGTTCACAAGTACATAGGGCGTGCAGATAGAAACGGAGACAACAACCTTATGGATCTTACCGGTTGTTATGTTACTTGGAGCGGTGAAGCAAAAAGACAACGTTTTAATCCTATAAATACTATTGAACTAATGGATAAAGCCGATGGACTAACCGCTCATTCTAATATTATGCAAGTTCAGTCCTACTTTCACGAAACCTTTATTCCCTCTCTTTTTAAGGGTATTATGCAAGGAGCAAAAGGGCTTCAATTTTGGAAAGACGGAACAGACTACAAACATTCAAAGAAAGATTTTCGTGAAAATGTGTGGGCAGACGGAATAAAAGGAGCTGATGGAGCATTTGCAAGAATAGACTCGATGTTAGAAGATATTATTGTACAACCACTGGGAACGGAATGGGATGCAACTATAACCACTCAAGAAAGAGATGAATACCAAAGACCCACCGTAGCAATTGGTACACGTTCAAAGTTAAGTGAAGACCGTAATTTTTTAATACTTGCAAATTTTGCTGATGCAGCACAAGATGTAAAAGTATCACTTACCGGAATAACAGGTGCAGCCGTAAAGGATTATTTTACAGGAGTAGAATTAGCAAATATTACCAATAGCGAATTTACGGTAACAATTGATAAAGATAACAACGGATACTTAGTGTTGGAAATAGTAAATACATCAGGACCGGTAGGTAATGGTACAATAGAAAATCCATACGAAATAGGAACATTGGAAGACCTAAAGTGGATAGATGCGGATACTAGTAGATGGAGTTTTCACTATAAGCAAGTAGCCGATATTAATTTATCGGAAAGTTCAATTAGAATTGGGGATGAGAACACCGCTTTTACCGGTTCTTATAACGGCAATGGACATGTAATAGATAGTTTAAAAATAGATATGCTAAATTCACCTAACGGATTTTTTGGTTTAATTGACGGTGCAACAATTAAAAATTTAGGTTTAACTAATGTTTCTGTAGTTGGAGGTTATTATACCGGAGCCTTAATTGGTCATAGTAGTAGCGGCACAATTATAAATTGTTATACAACAGGTTCTGTATCAAGTGAATCAAGATATATTGGCGGTTTGGTGGGTTATTGCGAAGATACTACAACAATAAGTAATTGTTACAGTGAATGTACGGTAAATGCTACCAATACCGACACTACTAAAAGGGTACTTGCAGGTGGTTTGGTTGGCGAAATAGATGGTAATTGTACAATTGAAAAAAGCTATGCCACAGGCGATGTTACGGTTTCAATTAGTACTGAAATATATACAAGTGTTGGTGGTTTGGTTGGGTATAACAAAGGAAGAATAAAGGAATGCTATAGCCGAGGTGATGTGGTAGGAAACATAAGAACAGGTGGATTTGTAGGTAGTACATATTATGGAGATAGTCATATATCCGATTGTTACAGTTTTGGTGATGTAATTCGTCATAGTGGAGCAAGTGGTAAAATTGGTGGTTTTGCCGGATATTTTGGAGGAGGAGGTAAATTAGAAAATTGTTATTCAATTGGTTCCGTGTATTATGATAGAGCAGCGCCCCCGTCGGATAAAGGCTTTATTGGTTTAGTTTCCGGTACTTCTGGTCCAACAGATTGTTTTTTTGATAAAGAAGTTTCAAATCAAGTAACGGATGTTGCAGCCACAGGTAAAACCACAGTGGAAATGCAAACACAAACAACATTTACAGATGCCGGTTGGGATTTTACAAACATTTGGGAAATTATAGCACCGGCAAGCGGAAGTAGTACTTTGGCAAAAGTGAATGCGGATGGCAACTATCCTCGTTTAAAAGAACAACCTGACGAGCTATTACCTGTAGAACTGAATGCTTTAAATGTATCACTAAAATATTCATTAGAACAAAACTATCCTAATCCGTTTAACCCGACAACAAATATCCGGTTTAGTTTACCGGAAGCGGCAAAAGTAAAATTGGTTGTTTACAATTTAATAGGCGAAAAAGTTGCCGAGTTGGTAAACGGCAAAATGGAAGCAGGTAAACATTCGGTTGTTTTTAATGCTTCAGAGTTAACAAGCGGAGTTTATATATACAAAATTGTTACTCCCAATTTTAGGAAATCAATGAAAATGCTATTAATTAAATAGTCCACTTTTTACAAAAGAGAAGATTTAGCCTGCCCGATGTATTTTGGGCAGGTGAGTTTTTTCAATAAGAATAATCCGAAAACCAATTTAAATTAAGTATATTAGTGAAATAAATAATCTTGCTGCTCAAAAACCAAAAATTGAAAAATTACTTTATAGAAAACTTTGGGCATGGGAAGAGCAATTAGCTAAACACTTATGGTTCATGCAAAGCAACTTTGATCGGAAATTTATAGATAGAGGCATAGGATTTCATTAGTATTCGAAAAAATAAGCCTAACAAAATAGTTTATCACAGGATATTGATTTTCTTTTACTAGAATATTGCTTCTTTCTAAGTTATATAAATCCTTAAACGTAAAATCATGCAAAAAAAAATAACAGATAATTAGTTTCTCCTTACAAACAAAAAAAAGTTAAATAAAAGAATAAAAAGGGGGAAAAAGAAAGAAAAAACGGATAAAAAGGATTGCAAAAAATGCAAGATTTAAATAAATTGAAGATAAAACCTTGCAAATAAAACCACAAAAAAAAAGGGAAAAATGATAGGAAAATCGCCAAACCAAAAACAGTCAGAACTATTTGCGCCTTTGTTAGAAGACTTCATAGACATGCATCATGAATTAGTTCTATTATCCAGAGCGATAAATTGGAAAAAAATAGAAGAAAAATTGTCAAAGTATTATTCACATACCGGCAAGCCCTCAAAGCCGATACGTTTAATGGTGAGCTGTTTACTTCTAAAACGGCTCTATAATTTGGGAGATGAGACCTTAGCCAAAGCCTGGGAAATGAATCCCTACATGCAATACTTTAGCGGGGAATCATATTTTAAGCATAGCTTTCCCTTTGCCCCGAGTGATTTAGTTCATTTTAGAAAAAGAATAGGAGAAGAAGGAATAGAAATAATATTTAGCCAGACAGTAGAGCTTCATGGATTGGAAGCCAAGAGCAAACAAGTAATATCAGATACAACAGTACAAGAGAATAATATTACCTATCCAACAGATTCAAAATTGGCAAAGAAAATAATAGATAAATGTAATTTAATAGCTAAAGAAGAAAAAGTAAAACAACGACAAAATTATAAACGAGTAAGCAAGCAGTTGTTACGAGATAGTTATAATGGCGCCCACCCACGGCGAAAGAAAAAGGCAAAGAAATCCCAGAAGAAACTAAAGACAATAGCCGGAAGGTTGCTAAGAGAATTAGAAAGAGAGTTGCCCCCGGAGAAATTATTATTATACAAAGAAGAATTATCGTTATACAAAAGAGTATTATCACAAGAGCGAAAAGATAAGAATAAGATATACAGTTTACACAAACCATTTACAGCTTGTATAGCCAAGGGTAAAGCCCATAAAAAATATGAGTATGGAAATAAAATAGGTTTGATGGTAAACCCAAAGAATTTGGTAATATTAGCAATAGAAAGCTATCGCGGCAATCCACATGATAGTAGAACGATAGAACCGTTGTTAAATCAAACGGAGAAAAACTTTAATTACAAACCCGAAGAAGTGGTTTATGATAGAGGAGGACGAGGCAAAATAGAGATTAACGGAGTTAAAATATCTACACCAAAACCTCCACTAAAAACCGATACAGCCTATCAGAAAAGGAAGAAAAGAATAAAGTTTAGAAGAAGAGCAGCAATAGAACCAGTTATTGGACATCTGAAAAAAGACTTTAGAATGGAACAGAACTATCTATTAAGTGAAACATCTCCTAAAATTAACGCACTATTGGCTGCTGCCGGATGGAACTTAAAGAAATTGATGAAAAAATTGTCCGCCGGATTCTTTGAAAAAGATATTTTTTATCCTCTTTTTTTTCATCTATATAATACAAAGAAAAATATCCTATTAACAAAAGTTTATCTTCAGTTTGCTTGTTTGTAAGGAGTGACTATTTATTGTAGTATATTATATTTTAAAAATAATATTTGCATCATTTAAAATATTAAGTTAATTTTCAAGTCTTAAAAATATGATTTACTATGGGAGCTTAGCTCAGTTGGTTCAGAGCACCTGCCTTACAAGCAGGGGGTCATAGGTTCGAATCCTATAGCTCCCACAACAAAAAAGTCCGAAATTTTTCGGACTTTTTTCATTTCTTAATATTCGTATAATAAACCAAACAAAATATATTGTTTACTTAATAAAACCTAACTAAAATTATATGTATCGGAAAACAAAAATATAAAAAATAAGTATATTAAAACTTCAAAAAAAGTATAGGTAGTGAAATCTTAATTACTTTGATAAGATTAAGCTTTGTTTTAAATATTCCATCATCCAGCAATTAATCTCAAAAAAATCAGAAACAGGTTTATTACTATGTGGAATAGTCCATGTATATGGAACCGGTCCAAATTCGGGAGTAATTGTTAAATATTCTTTTTTTTCATTTATAAATTTATCCACAATTTTTTGCCACCATATTGTAAAAGTTGTTAAGTGTTTATTCCATTCTTTTGCACGCGGATCAGAAATTTGTGGTCCTTCTTCAAAACCAACCCTTGCGTGAATATGTTCTGCTCTGGCAAATCCCAACTCTAAAATTTCTCTTTGATCTTCAAGCATAGTTTCAGAAACACAAGTCCAATGTGAAAAATCTGCAGTAATTTTAAGTTCGGGTAACAATTCAAAATATCTTTTTGCGGTTAATGTTGAAAACAAAAAATGTTTTCTGTGTGTTTCATGTAGGATTTTAATCCCAAATTTATCTTGAACTCCATCTGCAATTTTTACTAACTCAATATTTTGGTTTGTATTCCAAAAATCTTTACCGGTATGAGAATTTATAAAGAGGGGATTAAACTTAGCTGCATTCTCTAGTGATTTATGGAAAGTTTCTTTATATTGTTCAAAATTGCCTGTTGCTTGGTATTGATGTGCAATTACTTCCAAATGATATTTAGCAAGTAATGAATTGAGTTCTTCTTGTTTTTCTTTTTCATTAGGAATTCCAATTTCGACGCCATCAAACCCTGCCTCTTTAATTTTGCGTAACATTTCCTCAAGTCCAAGATTATCAAGTCCCCACCAGCTGCAAAAATATTTTATATCCATTACTGTTTTAGCCTTTTGCGTATATTAAAGGATTCTGCTCTTCGTTATTTAATAGATCACCTACTTTAAGAGAATTAAAATAATTATCACTTAAAATGTTTTGTATTCCGTTAAAAGTGCTACCGTCGGGCATAAAAGCACAAGTCATTGCGCGTCTGAAACCGGCAGTCATATTTGCACCGGCAGCATGTATTGTAAGTCCGTTATGAAAAGAACAACTTCCTGCTTTCAATGGTGCAGCTACGGGTTGTACTGTTCTGAATTGCGGATAATGTTCAAAAATACTATCCATGTTTTTACCAATACCTATATTCTTAAAATTAGTTTCTTTATGGGAGCCGGGAATAAAATAGAGACAACCGTTTTCTATGGTTGCATCATCAAGTGCAATCCATATAGACAAAGCATCACGATTGCTAAACGACCAGAAAGGAGTATCCAAATGCCAGGCTGTTGGATTAGCCCAGGGTTTTTTAAATAGTGCTTGGTCATGCCAAGGTCTTATGCCGGTAGAGTTTGAAAGGGTAGCCGCCATTTCTCCTATTCGCTCATCTAGAATAAGGTCTTTAACATCATTATCTGTTTGCCAAAGGTTAATAATTTGGTCAAAAACTTTCCCAAAATAATTTGCGTCGCTATTTATTCCATCGTTTTCTCCGGTAATTATATTCGTACCGGGTATTTTAATACCATTTCTTTTTTCAAAAGCATAAAATATTTTTTTCCGCCAATTCGCCAATTCTTCGGAAGTTAAAAAATCATCTATAACTAAGAATCCATTTTGTCTGTAAAACTCTTTTTGTTGGTTAGTAATTTTGTAGTTCATTATATCACCTGGAAATAATTAAAAAAAATAATAAAAATTAATTATTTAAATTCCCGGGCAAAACGGAACGTTTTAGGATTGTAAATGAATTGGTTTGATTAAAATAAAAAAAATTATTTAAACATCAAAATATTATTTTAGGTAATGAAATTATTTTTTCAATACACTTTGATATGATTTCCTCCATTCCGAAGGAGAGTACCCTGTTCTTTTTTTAAAAAATTTTGAAAAATAATATTGAGTTCTAAAACCTAAAAATTCAGAAATTTCACTAATTTGCATTGTTGTTTCTACAAGAAGTGTTTTAGATTTATTTAGTTTTAACAGTTGAAAATACTGCGCCGGAGCCAATTGTGTATAACGCTGAAACATCTTTCTAAACCAAGAATATCCAACATTTAGTTCTTCCGAAAGGTATTCAAAGTTAATTTGTTTTGAAATATTTTCTGCAAGAATAATTTTTGCCTTTAGTATAATTTTTTCAATATTTTTTCCTCCAAATTGTTTTATTTGTTCGGCAGAATTTATCTGTGCAATAATTTGATATGTTAAGGCAGAAATTATTTCTCTAAATCCAATAGGCTCATTTTCCAATAAATCTAAAATTTGGTTAAATATTTTTATAATTGTTTCATTCAAACCAATTTCAATAATAGGTTTATTTTTTTGTAGAATATTTTTTTCTAAAAATTTTTTTGCCTGTTCACCATTAAAAGAAATCCAATATTCTTTCCAACCTGTTTCTTTATTCGGACAGTATCTATGCCATGTATTCGGAGAAATAAAAATTATAGAACCTTCTTTAACTATTTTCCTTTTAATATTTCTTGTTTCAAAAACTCCTTCACCTTTGGTGATATATATAATTTGAAAACTAGGTAAAGTTCTTCCGTTTTTCCAACTAAACATATAGTTTGCCGGATGCTTTGTTGGAGGATATTTGGTATGTGGAGGTACATCTGCCAAACCGGCTCCTAAAACATATATTCCCCAATTGTCATCTGCTTCGGAAATATTTAGATAATCATACCTGGAGTATTTTGTTTGAATCATAAAATCAATTTATTTTATTGATTATACTGAATTAGCAATAATAATAGCTCATTTTAATTGTTATCTTGAATGTCAAAAAGTATAAAAAAAATACCAAAATTACCATTGTTTAATTTTTAACAGTTAGCTAAATATCATTTGTTAATTATTTAAAATCATGTAAGTGAATTGGCGAAGCTTGCTTTAACATTAAATAATAATAGTAGTACAAGTAAATTACTTTTCAATCATTAATCAATTAGTGAATATGAAAGATAAAGAAATAGCTAAACGGTATAATATTGCTAAAGATTTATACGGAGAATTAGGAGTTAATACGGATACGGTAATTAAAAAGCTTTCTAAAATATCTATTAGTTTGCATTGCTGGCAGGGTGATGATGTTGGTGGTTTTGAAACAGCCGGTGCGGAACTTTCAGGCGGTGGAATTCAAGCTACAGGTAATTATCCGGGCAAAGCTAGAAGTGTAGATGAATTAAGAAAAGATTTGGAAAAAGCATACAGCCTGATACCGGGAAAACACAGATTAAATCTTCATGCAATCTATTTGGAAAATAAAGGTAAAAAAGTTGAGCGAAATAAGATTGAACCGAAGTATTTTTCAGGTTGGATTGATTGGGCAAAAGAAAATACTGCCGGTCTTGATTTCAATCCTTCTTTCTTTTCCCATCCTTTAGCTGATGATGGTTTTACACTTGCAAGTAATAAAAAAGATATTCGTGAATTTTGGATTGAACATGGCAAAGCAACCAGAAAAATTGCTGCTGCTATGGGAAAAGCTATGGGAACTGCTTGTGTTAACAACGTTTGGATTCCTGACGGATATAAGGATACTCCAGTTGATAGAAAAGCACCACGCGAAAGACTAACGGATTCTCTTAATCAAATTTTCAGAAAAAAATATGATAAAAAATATTTGTTGGATTCTGTAGAATCAAAATTATTTGGTATTGGTTCGGAAAGTTATGTAGTTGGTTCACATGAATTTTATTTAGGATACGCAATAAAAAAAGATATACTTTTATGTTTGGATGCAGGACATTTTCACCCAACCGAAACAATTGCCGATAAGATTCCTTCCGTACTGCAATATCTTGACGAAATTCTTTTACATGTTAGTCGTGGTGTTAGGTGGGATAGTGATCATGTTGTTACTTATACAGATGATTTACTTGCAATAGCTCAAGAAATTGTAAGAGGAAATTTTTTATCAAGAGTGCATATTGGTCTTGATTTTTTTGATGCCAGTATAAACCGCGTTGCTGCTTGGATAATAGGTACAAGAAATATGCAGAAAGCTTTATTAAGTACTATGCTTGAACCTATCAAAGAGTTAAGAAAGATGGAGAAGAACGGAAATTACACCGAACGATTGGCTTTATTGGAAGAACTTAAAACAATGCCGTTTGGTGCCGTTTGGGATTATTTCTGTTATACACAAAACGTCCCTGTTGGAATGGCTTGGTTTGATGAAGTTAAACAGTATGAGAAAAAAGTACTGGTTAACAGAACGTGATTGAACTATTGCTAAATTACTCAAGATGGTCTACATAAAATTTTTTTAGAATAAATATTTAGACTCTTTTAGTTGGAGATGCAATGAAATTTAAGAACATATTAACATTAACAATATTTGTTTACTTAATATTTAGCAGTTGGATTTATTCTCAGCAGAACGGCAGAATAAAGGGTAACGTAAAGGATATTCTTACAGGAGAACCTTTAATCGGTGCCAATGTTTTTCTGGAAGGAACTACCCGAGGTGCAGCAACCGATATTGAAGGAAATTTTAGAATTACAAATGTTCCCCCTGGTAAGTATATACTAAAAGCCAGTTATTTGGGGTACTCTAATCAAGAAAAAGAAATTACTGTTAAAAGTAATATGACATTATCAATAAATATTGGATTGGAATTTATTATTGTTAAAGGAGAAGAGGTTGTTGTAACTGGTCAAGCAGAAGCACAAATGGCTGCAATTAATCAACAACTTTCCGCACGTTCAATTAAAAATGTTGTATCGGCGAAAAGAATTCAAGAAATTCCCGATGCAAATGCTGCCGAAGCAGTTGGTAGATTGCCCGGTGTATCTTTAATTAGAAGCGGAGGAGAAGGTAGCAAGGTGGTTATAAGAGGACTTTCACCAAAATATAATCAAATACAAGTTGAAGGTGTTAAAATGGCTGCTACAGGTAGCGATGACAGAAGTTCTGATCTAAGTATGATTTCTCCTTATATGTTAGAAGGTATTGAAGTAAGCAAAGCTGCTTTACCTGATAAAGAAGCTGATGTTATTGGTGGAAGTGTTAATTTTATTTTACGTGAAGCTCCTAAAGGTGCTAAATATGATATTTTAACTCAAAGTAGTTATAATGGATTAAAAAAAGAATTTGGAGATTATAAATTTGTTTTAAGCGGCAGTAACAGATTTATTAATAATAAATTGGGAGTTTTTGCACAACTTGATATTGAAAAAAGAAATAGAAGTTCTTACGAACTGAACGTAAACTATACAAACTTTAATTCTCCGATAAAGCAAGAAGATGTTGATGTATCTATTTCAACACTTTTATTAAAAGATATTTCCAGAGATATAAACAGATATGGCGGAACAATAGTATTAGATTAT
>Ga0256833_1001899_pt1 | contig 15074 bp, 8 predicted proteins | sample 356284metaG_FD_190535 | JGI IMG/M metagenome (GOLD analysis project Ga0256833, IMG submission 190535) | Hydrothermal vent microbial communities from Mid Atlantic Ridge, Atlantic Ocean - 356-284 | ecosystem: Environmental > Aquatic > Marine > Hydrothermal vents | place: Atlantic Ocean: Mid...
AAACGAACGAAGCGGCAGGCTCTCAGATGCTGCCTCCCAAAGGTTCCTGCGTGCGTGCCTATCTATCCAGGCTCCAAACCAAACACCTCCGGGTATTTCCGCACCTGCTCCTCCAGGTCCCGGTCGTAGCGCAGGGTGATGACCCGGTAGCCCAGGGCGAGGAGGCGCTGGCGCCGGGAGGCATCTAAGACCTGGCGGGAGGGCAGGTCGTGATGGGGCCCGTCACAGAAGATTAACACATTGGGCCGATAGAAGAAATCCGCGACCACGCCCACCTCGGGAATGGGTTTCTGGGCTTCGTCGGGCAGGCGGTAACCCTCGCGGGCCAGCAGGTCCAGCAGTTCGGCCTCCAGAGGCGAATCCGGGTCGATACGCGCCCGCAGCCATTGCAAATGGGCTTCCCGGTTCCGGCCGCCGGGGCGGGACACCGTGCGACTTTCTCCCAGGGCCTGCAAGAAGGCTACCACCCGATGCCGGTTCAACAGGTGGGCCTCCAGCTGGTTGCTGTAACTCAGCAGGCATTCGTAGCACGCGCGGGCGCAATCCGGGTTCTGGTCCCGGCCCTGGTCGTCGAAATGGAGCACCCGCAGGGCCTCCCGCGCCACTTCGGCCAGGGCCCGGGGTTCCTCCAGCAGCCGACGCAGGGCGCCCAGGCTCCCCTCCGCGCTCTCATAGAAGGCCAGAGCCCGGTGGCGCCCTTCCCCAACCACCATCACCCCCAGCTCGTCTTCCTCCAGCTGGAAGCGATGTTCCATGCCCCGCTTCAACGCGTACATCAACGTGACCTCAAACTCCGGGTCCCGGTGCAGGTTCGGGTCGGCCAGGGAGAGGAGCAGCAGATTCTGGGTGACCTGGACGAACAGCCGCACCCGCTCGACCTGGTCCATGTCCTGCTGCGGCCCGCGCTTCCGGGAGCGCAACTCCTGCAGGTCCTTCTCGGTGAACAGTTCGCCGGTTTGCAAATGGACCTGGAAGCCCTCCTCCCGGCGGGCCCGCCAGCCATGGTTGATGTACATCAGAGTCGCGGCCGGCGCATAGCGTATGCGCATCAACGCCCCCTCGGGGCCCTGAATCTCACCCTCATCCACCCGGAAGGCGCCGCCCTCCTGGGCGAACCGGTAGGTGACCTCCAGCGCGTACCCCCGGCGCATGCGCTCTTCCTCGTTGGCCGTAATGCGCTCCCGACGGCGCAGGCGCACATTGGGCATCTCCATGAGGCGCACCGTCTGGCTGTTCCCCGCGTCGAAGAGGGTCTGGCACACGGGGCAGCGGTCGTGATGCACTTCGGTGAACGCGCCGCAGGTGCGGCAGAGCTTCTTCACGGTCAGGCGCCTTTCCAGACCACCGGGCGGGGCCTGAAACGCGTAGACCTCCCACTTGCTCCCTTCGTGATAGACGATGTTCTGGGGGCCGAACTCCCGCAGGGCCAGGGTGCGGCTGCGGGTGATGAATTCGCCCTGCCCCCGGGGCACCCAGGCGCGCACCGGCAGGGCCGGGAAGTTGTACCCCGGCAGAAAGCCCTCGCTGGCCAGGTAGCGGTAGGGGTAGAAGTCGCTTTCTTCGGCCGTGGTATCCCGATTCAGCAGCAGGTCGAGCTGGCGCTGCGCCTCCCGCTCCTGGCGTTCGGCCTGCTCGCGCTCCTCGCGGGTGCGCCCCCAGCGGCGTTTCTCGAACGCGGCCATGAGCTGGGCATCGGCCAGGCGGTAGAGTTCCCGCCAGCGGTCAAAGGCCCGGTCGAAGGCATGAGCCGCCTGGTCCAGCACGGCATCCAGCCAGGCTTCGGAAAAGCGCCCCACGTCCTCCAGTTCCCCCCGGTCGAAAGCCAGCATCCGCAGGATGCGCTCCCGCAAACGGGCCCGTGCTTCGGGGCTGAGGCGCAAATCCAGGCGGACTTCCTCCCGCAGCGGCAGGTCTTCCTGTTGCAGTTCCATCAAATCCCCGATGGAATTCCCCAAGGAGAGGCCCACCTGGGCCAGCCATTCGGCGTGGATGTGGGTGCGCAACAGGTCTTCATTGGCCAGGTCGAGCCGCGGGGCCCGGACGCTGCCCGCGACCATTTCTTCCCGATGGCGGAAGAAGTACTGGTCGTGGTTGCTGAACGCGCCGCAGTAGGTGAAGATAAGCCCCGGCTGGCCCTGCCGCCCCGCGCGGCCGCTGCGCTGGGCATAGTTCGCGGGCGAGGGCGGCACATTGCGCATGTGAACCAGGTCCAGGTCCGCGATGTCGATGCCCAGTTCCATGGTGGGCGAGCAGACCAGGTACGGCAGCCGGCGGCCCAGGCCGGGGTCCTGCCGGTCGGCCTTCGACCAGCGGAAACGGCGCTCCCGGCGCTGCCGTTCACCCGGCGTGACCACCTGGGCCGTATGCTCCCGGGCCTCCAGTTGAATGAGTTCCTGAGGCGGGGTCCGGTAGAAGTCCTGGAAGAACCGGTTCACCGGCCTGGAGCGGGCCCCGCGCGGCCGATAGATGGGGTCGGGCTCGGGCGGCGTGCCATCCCCCGGAAGCCAGCGCAGGCTGGAGACCTCCAGCTGGTAGGCCAGGTGCCCGGTATTTCGGGGATGGAATGTGCGCAGATAGCCCCAGGCAACCAGTCGGGCCAGAAGCGCGGTCAGGGCCTGCGGGAAGGTCTCCGTATCCCACTCCAGAACCTCCATGAGGAAACGGCCCAGCGCGGTGCGGGGACTGAGTTTGTAGTACGGTCTTCCGCGGGGCCAGGGGCTGCTTTCATCCGGAAGCAAAAAGGCCGCGGAAGGTCGCAAATCCCCGCCGGCCTCCAGGCCCCAGAATTCGTTGAGATGCTGCTCAGCCCGCCGGACCAGCTGGCGCAGGGCTTCCCGTTCCAGCATGGGCGCATACAGGGCGAACCGGTAGCGGAAGTGATCCAGCAGGGCCCGCAGGACCCAGAGCCGTTTTTCCGGGGGAAGGTCGGCCATGCCCGGCACATCCTGCCAGAGGTCTTCCCGGGCCGCGAAGTCCTGCAGGCCCCGATATTCGAGGCGCAGCAGGCCCACATCTTCCAGGTTGGGATGGGTGATGCGGCGGTTGCGGCGCAGGTCCTCGTAAAGGCGATAGGCCGTCAGGTCTTCAAAGGTGCGCCAGACATCCTGGGCCAGGGGGCTGGTCGGGTGGAGGTTGCGGTTTTGCGCGATATCCTGCAAGGTGAGGCCGGTATGACGCACGACCTCAGCCGCCAGTCGGTCGAAGGTCAGTTCTCCATGCTGCTGCAGGGCCTGGTACAGTGCGGCCCGCAGCACCGCGGTATGGACGAAGTCGTTGAAGTGCCCGGCCTGCAGGGAAGCGTCCTGGCGGTTGTCGGTAAAGGTCAGGAGTTTGGAGGCCAGGGCAGGCATGCGTTCGGCATGGCGCAGCAACGATACGGCCAGCACCGTAGTCGCGGACGAACGCCCTTCGCTGGAAAGGGAAGCCAGTTTGGCATACTCGCTTTCGCGCGCGGTGTAGTATTCCCCGCAGTTCTGGCACAACCAGAGGCGGTCCGGCTGCCACCAGGCCTTATGCGCACCGGGCACGGCTTCGGTGGAGAAGGTGCCGTCTTCCCGGACCCAGACCGGATGCGGCACCCGGTCCCGCCAGGTTCGGGCGACGCGTCCGTTGCGGTCCAGCCATTCCACCGGAATCTGGTCCTCGCTCCAGTCCTTTTCGGCCGCGGGCATCATCAGGTACCCGGCCTGCAGGTCTTCGGGAAGTTCGTACAGGCCCAGGGGGTAGGGCAGGAAGCGGTCCCCCTGGCGCACCACGTAGTAGTATTCCTGCCCGCAAACCCGGCAGAACCGCAAGGGGTAGAAGGCACGGTCGTCGGCCTGGCGGCCCTCCTGCCACAGGGAAAGGTGCCGCTTCCCCGGTGGCCCCAGGGTGGCATATACGGCCCGGCCCTGGCTGATGAACTGGTGCAGTTTGAAGGGGAAAATGGGCCTTTCGGCCTGACGGTTGAAATGCACGGCCCGCAGCAGCAATTCCTGCAAACGACGGCGACAGGTCTCAGGATCCCGGTCCGTCCAGGCGGCCAGTTCCTGAGCCACACCCGAGAGGGTCCGGGGCTTGCGGCGTCGCAGGTGGCCATCGGGTTCCCGTTCCAGACCCAGCGCGTACTCCAGCCAGCGCACCAGGGGATGCCGGCGGAACGCGTCCAGCTCATCGGGGAAAGGGGCATCGAAGGCCGTCCGCACCTCTTCCCGGGAGGGCGGGCCGCCCAGGGTCACGGGTTCCAGGGTCTCTTCGATGATGTCCTCCGGCCGGAAGGGATGGCCGAAGAAGCGGGCGGCAAAGTCGGCCACGGCCTGGCGGCGCTCTTCGGGCGTGGCCTGGGGATGGGCCACCATGGTCGCGCTGGTGCCGATATGGATGACCTGCTGAGGCTGGAGCCGGGCCTTGAGCCGCCGCACCAGCATGGCCACATCCGCGCCCTGGCGGCCCCGGTAGGTGTGCAGTTCGTCGAACACCAGAAAGAAAGGCGCCCGGTCAGCCAGGGGGAGTTCCCGCAAGGGACGGTCGGCCTTGCGCACCATGAGCAGTTCCAGCATGACATAATTGGTCAGCAGCAGGTGCGGAGGATTTGCCCGGATGCGCTGGCGCGCTTCCTCCCGGGTTTCCCCGGTGTAGCGCGCGAAGGTGACGGGGAAGGGTTTCCCCGTATGCTCCTCATACCGCCGCTTCAGGCTTTCCAGCGCGGCCAGCTGGGAGTTGACCAGCGCGTTCATGGGGTACACCAGGAAGGCCAGCGGCCCCGGCGGTATATGGCCCAACGCTTCGCGCAACCGCACCACCGTATCCACGATGGGGATGAAGTAAGCGAAGGTCTTGCCCGACCCCGTGCCGCTGGTGACCACGAAACTCTCGCCTCGCCGGGCTTTCTCGATGGCCTCCACCTGATGTTGATAGAGGTGGAAGGGGCGTCCTCGCGCGTCCCGGAAGATGCGGGCGGTTTCGGGGTGCAACAGGCCGCGTTGGGCCAGGTCGTCCACGGTGGCCACGCGGCGATAGGCGGGGGAAAGCTGGATGAGGGGTTCGGGCCACAGGGCATCTTCCCGGAGCAGCTGCTCCTCCAGGAAGGTCGCGATATGCGCGTCGGCCACATGAATCTGGGCGTGGATGAAGGCCTGGTAATCGTCCAACACCCGGTCATGCAGGTCAAACACGGTGGACATGCAACACCCCTCCTACAAAACGAGTCACACCCGCATACAGCGGCCCCAGCACGGGGTGATGCCGCTGCATGTGCTGCCATTCCGTCTTCACCAGGGGAGACTGGCGGGCCACAATGTTCAAAAGCCCGGTCACCACCAGGGAAGTGAACCAGCGAATGGAACGGTTCCAGAAAAAGGGACGCGTCTGGGCATGATGCGAGGGCGCCACAGCCCGGTAGCGCATGGATTCCGAATAGTGCCACAGCACATCGTACCACCAGGCATAGGTCTGCTGGGGAAGGCGCTTCTGGTTCCGCCGGCTCAATTTCGGCACCAGGAAATCCGCACGCGCCCGGACAAAGGCCCGTTCGAGAATGGAGGTGAAATGGTGGTGTTTGCCGTTGGTGGTGTGCCGATAGAACCCTCGTAAGGCTTCGGGAATCGAACTCGCCTGAAGGCGCTGCCAGGTCGCCCGTTCGGATGCAAGGGGAAGCGCCTGGCGCGTATTCGCATACAAAAAGAAAGGCGGCCCCAGCGAGGCCAGCAAGTGGGGCGCCTGCACGGTGAAAAAGCCATTGTTGCGGCCGAAGAATTTGCGGCGTCGGCTTCTCCGTCCTAAGTTACCAAGATCTTGTTCGCTAAGGAACAAGTCCAGACATCGATCGATAATGAAAAAGGCCATGACAAAACGAAAAGTTTCCAGAATTTCACCGTTGGAAGGGGCCGCGGTATCAAAGAAGAAGGTGTAACGTACCCAGTGGTTACCCCAGACCTCCCCTTCCAGGTGGAAGATATAGCGGAGTTCCTCCGGCGAAGGCGTTCGGGGAAGAGCCGGGACCGATGCACCCTGCAGCCGCGCCTGCACCCGCTGGGTGTACGCCTGGATGAAGTCCTGGAAATGGAGATGCCGATGGACCCGCAGATCCAGATAGTCGATGACCGCGTGGAGAGTGGCGGCCAGGAAGGCGTGAATCCAGTCCCATCGCCTCTGGGCGGCTTGGGCCATGCCAGGCCTCCTGTGAAAAGGCGGATCACCGTCCGAAGACGGATAGCCATCCGCCCTTACGGCGCGAAATACCCATCCGGAAGGGAGGCCAGAAACCGGGAGAGCTGCCCACGGGCATAGGTGATATACAGGCGGTCGCGCGCCCGGGTCATGGCCACGAAGAGGCGGCTGCGCTCCCGCAGCATGTAATCCTCCAGAGCCGGGCCTTCCAGGGTCCAGTCGTCCCGGGGCACCATGGTGGCATCCGTCACCCTGACCGCGAAAACAACCCGAAACTCCAGACCCTTGGCGCCGTCGAAGGTGGTGATTTTCACATGCGGTCCGAAGTAGGTTTCCGGATTCTCCGTCAGCACCTGAACTGAGATGAAGTTGGTTGCTTGGTATGGTAGCCAAAGAATATTCTTGCATCTGGCAACTATACCTATCACCTTGTCCACCACGAATTGTGGTAGAGAGACGCTGGAAGTTTTTCAGAATACTTGTGAAAACCAGGTTGAATATGAATATCTTTACCTTGTACAGTTACGCTCCTGTTGAGGCGTTGTTTTCGCAATAACCAGAAATGCTCGTATAGTATGCTTGACATAGTAATCATACAAACGGTGATACTTCCAGCGCAAAGAGCAGAATAGGACTCCTGCACTGAGTACTCCAAGAACTAACCCGTAAGAACCCTTTCCATCCGCGAGAAGAGCTAAACGATATACAATAATACCGCTCAATAAGGGAGCAGGAAGCAACAAACTTTCTATCAGGTTCCGCATGGCCTTCGCACGGCAGGCTAAATTTACACTTCCTCCTCCATATTGCCATATATAAGCCTGCATCCAAGCAAAATAGTTAGAAGATTCTCGAACTGAAACGCCAAAAATCTGCTCTGCAGCCTGAACGGCTTCATCCCGTAAACTTTGTGTAAGTGCTTTGCCCCTTCCAGGATCTGCAAAAGCTTGCTGAATAAAGTTCGGTCGACCAATTGCGGCCACCATCTCGCTCAAAGGACCTAACACCACTCCCAGTAGATACGGCAGTATTATTAAAGACATAGATAGTATAATGACATTACCCGAAAACCAACTCCATACCTTATACATTGTCAGGGGGAAGAAGCCTGTCAATACCAAGGTCCAAACCAGACCCCCAAGGTAGTAATTAAACAAATCGCTTTCGGAAAACCTATCTAACAAGTTAGGAGTCATTTTTCTAGCTCCTTTTTAAAATTTGTATCCGAAAAATTAAAAATTGCCAAGTAACCTCCTTATGCGCCAGAGAAGAGCAATGGATTAGACGTTTGACCCAAGTGATCTCCTGATAAACTCTTCTCCATTCTGAGAGCTCACAGGTCCTCCCCTAAGAAACCGGGTAAGGGAACGGCGCTGAGTATTTGGGTTCCTACCTGTGTGACTCTGTTGCCCAACTCTCTGATGACAATGTGTGATATAGAGATAGCGTCGTGCTCGTGTGAGCGAAACGTAAAGAAGTCTCCGTTCATCTTCTACTGCTACACCTTGCGCACGACCGGGAATATACTCATCTTCTGCGGCAACAATGAAAACCGCCTCCGCAGTCAAGCCTTTTGCCTGGTGCATAGTCATAATATTGATAGCCTTAGCCTGTCGTTCCTGCTCGGCTTCTCCAAGAGAAACATTTACCGCTCGTAGTAGCATTTCGAGATTTTCGGGTGCAGAGATCTTGGCCACACTCGTAAACAGTTCGATGACATCCTGCTGATTCTGAGGATGCTCAATCAATTTGCGGGCAAGTTGAGTAATAGCAGAGATAAGGTCTTCAGATTGGAGAATTTGGTTTGCCTGTTCGACCAATTGTCGAATAGTCATCACCTCTCTCGCAATGTTATTATAAAATCGTGGGAAAAGGTTTTTGTCACTCGCTGCTGCATTCACGGTATCAGCAAATCCGATGCCCTGTATGCGGGCGTAATCATACAATTCCCTCAGGCTCTTTTCGCCAATTCCATTCTTACGAAGTTGAAGTAATGTACGCCAAGCAAGATGGTCATTTAAGTTGACCGTAAGTTGTAAAATGCTTAAAAATTGCCGGCCCTCTTCTGAATATAGGGGGGTCAGCGGGTCTGCTACCACACCCACAGGTAAGCCTATGCTCTGTAATGTATCGCGAATGGGCGCTGAAAATTTACCATGTAGGTCAGTACGTACAAGAATCAAAATTTCTTCTGGGGGTATCCTTTGCACTCCTACAAGCCATTTACATATTTGAGCAATAGCTATAGCCTCTTTCTCTTGATCCGGAAAATGGAGCAGATGTACCTCCCCGGAAGGTAAACTTGGGGCTGAGTTGAGAGTCTTAGGAATGCGACGCGGATCTTGATTGATAACATATTGTGCCAAATTCAATATTTCCGGGCTACACCGCCAGCACGCCCGCAATTCAAGAGATGTAGAACTTGGGTAATCCCGCGGAAAACGCCGGATACCATCCGGTTCAGCATATCGGAACCCGTAAATACTCTGGTCATCATCACCCGCAACATATAGCTCGGCCCCACGTTCAGCCAAAGATTTGATAACCGCTAAATCACATGGATTTAGATCCTGATACTCATCAACTAATATGTATTTGGGTATCGAATTCGGGTTAATGGCTCCCTCCTCTAAAGCATGTCTAAGTTGATATACCAATTCAGCCCTTAAGGTGTATCCGAAAATTTGTCGGTGCTCCTGCCAGGCCCCTAAAAAACGGGGGTTAGGTAACCGAGAACCGGGATTATCAGCCATCTGTGCCCAATCAGCTGAAAGTTGGTGGAGAAGATCTCGGGCATCTAAGACTCGAGGAAGTTGTAGAATAACTTTTAAATCTTCTTCAATGATGTACCGTTCCTCAAAATCATCGGCAATGCGGATAGGTGTGGGTAGTCTATCCCCAGCACCATATTGAAGGAGCATCCTAAGGGCATAGGAGTGCAAGGTAGAAATGATGATCCGGTCCGCGTCTTCACCAAGTTCCTGGGCTATGCGTCTTTTCAGTTCCGCTCTCGCAGCCCGAGTGAATGTAAGAACCATAATATTAGCAGGATCAACTCCTCTCTCCTGTACAAGATAAAGGACCCGACGTGTGAGAACCCGGGTTTTCCCAGTACCCGGCCCCGCCAGAAGCCTAGCGTGGCTGCCAATATGGGAAGCAGCTTGACATTGCTCCTCTGTTAGATCTTTATCCCAAGTCATATTTCCTCCTTTTTATAAAGATTAATCTCTTTAGCTCTATCTCTCAGTATCTTTATTATACAATTACAATAGCCTCCAAATCCTCCCATGCCTCCAACACCAAACGGCGGGTGCGGTATTCGCCGTACAAACGCATTTCCTTTTCCTTCAGCACCCGGAAGGTCTCGCCGGGGAAGTCGCTGGCCCTGACGCGGGCCGCATAGCCTTCGGGGTCCAGAGGGTCGTCCACCGCTTCCCAGGGATCGAGGATGTCTTCCAGTTCGCGCGGGGTGAGGTCCGCGGGGTCGAGGATGTAGCGGAGTTGCTTGCGGGTGAGGCCGTAGAGGCGGGCGTAGTAGGCGTCCAGTTCGGCCCGGATGCGGGCGCGGCGGTTTTCGTCCCATTTGAAGGGCGGGAAGGGGATGCCCCGGGCCGGGTCGGTTTCGATTTCGGGGTAGGCCGCGAGCCAGTCGGGCGGGTCCCAGGGGTGGCCGCCCGTTTCCGCGGCGTTGGCCTCCCATTGGGCGCGGAGGGCATCCCGGATGGGCGCACGGCCATGCGCCCCAACATCCCGCCACACATCGTCCGCGAAGGGTTTGATGTCCCACGCGGTGTACACCAGCTCCAGCACCCGCGGCACGATGAAGCGCAGGTCTTCCTCCCGATAGGCCGTGGGCGGAAGGACGGGAAGTTGCTTCATGATAAAGAAATTGAAATTACTACCACCCAACTTCTGCCGAGTTACCCAGTCAAATGGGATACCATTTACATCTGCCACAAAAATAGCTGCCAAAACGGCCCCTTCTCTTAGCATTACAATAGGATCGCTATTTCCAGCCCCAGAAAATGGCAAAATTGTAAAAATGGATGAACGCCGATTAGTGTTGACATTAACAATCCCGCGAAAAGCTACAAACCACCTTTGTCTCAAGCCGCGTACTATTACTTCCTTTTGGAGTATCCAATACCTAGGCATAGGAAGCCTGTGGGCTTGTTGATGAGCAAAGATATCCATAGGCGGCGCAAATGCTTTCACCTTCGCTCGTTGTTGAAGCGTTGTTCCTTCAAATGTATTGTGTCTATGATCAAATTGATGGAATAATTTTGCCTCATAAAGAGGCAACCAGACATCCTCCTCCTTCACAAACCGGTTCCCCACCAGGCGGTACCCCGCGGCCTCCAGTTGCTCCCGCGTGCGGAAAAGGTGGGAATCGTTGGACATGTCGAACATGCGCAGGAACCGCACGCCCCAGGGGTTCTCGCCGGTCACCTCGTTGACCAGCACGGGCACCCGGCGGTAGATGGCTTTGGTCAGTTCCGCGTCCTGGCGGGTGCGGAAGACGGGAAGGGTGCGGGTGTTGGGGTTGATGCGGGCGATGTCTTCCGCGGTCAGGGTGAAGAGCCGTCGCGGGTCTCGCAGGTGTTCGGCGCGGGTGCAGAAGAAGGCGAATTTCGGCGCGGGCGCTTTGCCATGCGCGGGCGTACCGCCGTACGCCCGTACGGGGCGGCGCAGGGTCAGCAGGCAGAATTTTTGAGGCGGTGCAATTGCTGGGAACAACCGTTCCCGGTTCTCGAAATCGAACAGGCTGACCAGGGCGCCGGTTTCCACCAGGGCGGCGAAGAAGTGTTTGTTGGTGTCGTCGGTGGCGATGCCTGTGGGCACCAGGATGCCGGCGCGACCGCCGGGGCGCAGCAGCCGGCGCATCCGCTCGGCAAAGACGGAATAGGTATTGATGTCGCCCCGACCGGTCAGGGGGTAGAAGCCCGAAGCCCGCAGGAAGCGGCTGGTGCTTTCCGCGGCGTGCAGCGCGTTCTGGTAGGCCTCCCACAGGGCGGGGTTCTTCTGGGGGAGCTGGCGAATCAGGCGTTTGCGGGCCGCGGCGTTGGCCGCGCGGGCGATTTCCGGGGCCCGGGTGGCGAAGAATTCCTTTTCCTGCAACTTGATGCGCTCCCACGGCGGGTTGCCCAGCACCACATCGAAGCCGCCCCGGGCGAAGATTTCGGGGAATTCCACGGGCCAGTGGAAGAAACGGTGCTGCCCGGCCAGGGCCTGGGCCTGGGCCACAATGGGGCCGGGGAGGGGCTGCCCGGCCAGCCAGCGGCGCAGGGCGTCGGTGGTGATGAAGGCCTCCGGCGGGGTGCGGTCGTTGCGGGGCTGGAAGAAGGCCGCGGTCCACAGATGACAGGCGGTGCGCAGGGTTTCGGCCTGGCGCTGCAGTTCCCGAAAGCGGCGCTCCTTCTCCCGGAGCTCCTCCGGCGAGCCATCGGGCAGGCGGTTGACGCGGCGGGCCGCGCGGGCCAGCGCGGTCAGCTGTTCCTCCACCCGGCCCCCACCCGCGAACAGGGTCAGCTGGCCGGTCCGTTCCAGTTTGTTGCGCTTCTTCAGGGTGCGGGCCAAACGTTTGTCATCGCCGCTCACGGGCTGGAACGCGGCGTCGGGGATGCCTTCCTCCAGGACCTGCAAATCCAACACGCCCACCAGGCTGTCGCCCGTGCGGATGTGGTGGTCCAGGAAGGTGAGGGGTTTGTCGGGCGTCTGGCTCTCCATCCACAGCGCGACCTTGCACAGTTCCACGGCCATAGGGTTTTTGTCCACGCCGTAGATGCAATGGGCGATGACCTCGCGGGTGGCCTCGCGGCGGGCTTCGGGGGAGGGTTCTTCCTCCCCGGTGCGCACCCGGGCCAGGGCCCGGCCCAGACGGCGGGCCGCGGCCAGCAGGAAGTGGCCCGAACCCGTGGCCGGGTCCAGCACCTTGATGGAGAGTACCGCGGCCGAATCCAGGGCGCGCGCCCGGTTGGCCCGGCCAAAGGCGAGCCAGACCTCCTGCCAGTCCTCCGGGGTCTGGAGGGGCAGGCCGCGCTTTCCCGCCCAGGCCCGGAGCCAGCCCTGGAGCATCTCCAGGGTATCCGGCCCCCAGGCTTCCCGCACCCGCGAGGCCACTTCGGACCAGGGCAGGGCCTGCCACGCGCGGGCCTGTTCCAACCGCGCTTCCAGCACGGGGTCCAGCGCGCTGCGGATGAGTTCTTCCACCAGGGCGTGGGGCGTGTAGTAGGAGCCGGTGGACTTGCGCTCGGTGCCCTGGACGAAGTCGAAGCGCACCCGGTTGCCTTCCCGGTGCAGCACGGGCTGGAGGTCGAGCAGGCTTTCGTAGACCGAGCCGAGTTCCTCCACATCCAGCGCGGCGTAATTGACCCGGCGTTCGGCCCTGGCCTCTTCGTCGTAGTAATAGAGCAAATGGCGCAGGGCCCGGAGCAGGTCCCGGTTGGTGACCTCCAGGTCCTCCAGGTCGAGTTTGCGGAAGAGGTCGCCGTTGAGCACGGGGAGGCCCAGCAGCGCGGCCAGGGGGCGGTTCCCGGCCTGGGGCTTGGGCGCATCATCCCGCAGGATCTGCCACAGCACCCGCAGGGAGAGCCACAGGTCCACATGGTCGGTGTAGGCGTGGAGGTTATCCACCAGGCGGCGGAAGCGGCTGAGGCTGTAGTGCTCCCGATAGAGCGCGGTGCCGCCCAGCAGGTTGCGTTCCTCCGCGGTGAGCAGGAACAGGAAGCGGTAGACCAAGCGCAGGAGCTGGCGGTAGAGGTCCCGGGCGTTCAGGATCATGCCGCGGCGGTAGGCATCCCGGGCCAGCGCAGTGCCCAGGATGCGCAGGGCATCTTCCACGCCGTAGCGCAGGCGCTCCCGCACCCGGCTGCCCTGTTCCTGCGCGGTACGGTGGTACTGTTCCAGCCAGCAATCCTCATCGCCGATATGGCGGGGCAGGCGGGTGCGGTGGACCAGGCGGTAGAAGAGGGCGAAATCCTCGAAGCGGTTCTGTTCGAAGATGGCCTGCAAGTCGAATTCCACATAGGCCTGGCGGCGCAGCGCGGTGGTTTTGCGCAGCATCCGCAGCACCAGGCCGTTGGTCACCAGGCCCCAGAGGTGGTCACTGCGGTTGAGGAATTCCTGCACCAGCGCGTGGGGGGAGATTCGGGGCCGGCCAGATTTGGGCACCCGGCCCAAGGGCTGCCGCGCGCCCACGATGTGCACCGGCGGGGCTTCCAGGGATTCTTCGGCCCGGTGGGAAACGGGGTAGGCCCCGGCCTGCTCGTAATAGTCGCGGCGGTTGAAGTGCAGCTCGTAGCCCAGCAGAGCCAGCAGCGGCGTGACCCACATCTGGCGGGTCTCGGTGGTGGCCGGCTGGTCTTCGGAGATGCGCTGCAGGCGGTGCTGGAACGCGGCCCAGTAGCGGCGGGCCTCTTCGAAGGCCGCGGCGATTTCGTCCAGCAAAGGCGCGCGCGGGGGCAGACCGAAGTCCTGGGGCCGCTGGCCGGGGAGGTCGCCCTGGCGCAGCCGTTCCAGGATATCCGGCCCCAACAGGTTGCCTTCCAGGCGGATGGCGGGAGATTCGTTCGCGAGTCGCGGCATGGGCGGCTCTCCCGGGGGTTATTTAGTATGTGATAATGTAGATTTCTCACCATTCACGCATGTCGTAAACCAACACAGCTTTGGCATCAATTATCCGTTGGTATTCGCTATCAAACCAGTCTGGAATGCGTTCTGAATCTAACAAAACTTGAATATATCTTGGCGGTCGCTCATGAAGCCCCAAAGGTTGATCAGGGTTTTCCCGATAATCATCTATGATCGGCCAATACATTCGAATGAATTCAAAAAGTGCGGTGGTGGGAGTGTACAGTCGTGCCTCAACAGCAGGGCAGCAAAAGAGACAAGAAAGGGGATTAGAAATGGATAACAGATCACCTGAATTGAGACTTGCTTGCTCCTTCTGCCGGGCATTTCCGCGTAAAAAGTCACACATTCTGACAGGGCTGTAACATATATCAAAAGCGGTGGTCAGAAAAGCGCCCTCCTCACGTCCACGATTCAATCTACAACGTACCTTCATGGTTCCAGGCCAATAAAAAACATAAAAAGGTAACAGATTTTTCTTCTTGGAGGAGTTAATCAGCATCTCAATTTGGTATCCATGGCGAGTCTTGTGAGCTAACAGCCTGAAATTTTCTTTGCCATTCTGGCGAAGTCGTTTCGCTTGCACCCGTAATCCAAGCGCATGATATCGGTCGACAAACCACCATTCCCAATCAGCCCCTGTCTGTTGGCCCTCTTCTCGTTTGGAAAATTTCCGGTACTTTACGAAGGGGAGTTGTGATATTTGCCACAGTAAGAAGTCTGTTAAACTTTCTTCTCCCACATTGGGTTGTTGCAATTCCCATTGATAGAGATGATAGGACAGCCGAGCTACATACCTGCAAACCGGCATCATGGATTCCCTCCTCTTGAACGAGTTCGTGCAAACGAGCGATTGTCACGGGCCTGCAACAGGCGCCAGAGGGCGCGGGCCATGGGGTCCGGCGCGGTGGCGTTGGGGTTGTAGCGGTCCAGGTGCCAGCGTTGCGGGTTTTCCGCGATGTACCGACGGATGGCGTTCAGGGCGCGTTCATCCCGGATGATGCGTTCGTAATAATTGCGTTGCCACACCCGCGCGCCCGGTGTGCCCCGCAAGGCATTGATGCGTTTGGTGACCGCGGATTTGAACGCCCGGATGATGGCCCCTAATGACCCCGGTGCCACGTTATTGGGGGTCACCCCACCGGGTTTGGGTTTGGTAGGGGCGCAGCGGCGTGTTATCCGACGTAGGGTTGAACCCCTGGGCAAAACGACATAGAATTATACCGCCTTTAAAGATCAGGCGCACCAGGAGGAGAAAACCATGCCAGCCCCCATACCTTATGCTCACCGAGAAGAAA
>Ga0256833_1001900_pt1 | contig 15068 bp, 14 predicted proteins | sample 356284metaG_FD_190535 | JGI IMG/M metagenome (GOLD analysis project Ga0256833, IMG submission 190535) | Hydrothermal vent microbial communities from Mid Atlantic Ridge, Atlantic Ocean - 356-284 | ecosystem: Environmental > Aquatic > Marine > Hydrothermal vents | place: Atlantic Ocean: Mid...
TCTCTCACTACGCCGTCCTGTGGAAATGCAACAACCTGCAGTTCCACAATGTCTTTATACTCCTCTTTTGCTTGAAGTAATGCCTTAATGCCTTCCAATTTTGCTTTGCTGTCCACGTCCGCGAATGCTCTAATGTGTGTTACACCGTTGCGTGCAGCAAGATTCATTGCCTTTCTTACGTTCTTTATAATCCAGCTTGCATTATAACTTTCTTTAATTTTTGCGGCAAGTTCGATTGCCGTCATTGCTTTTCCCATTGTTTCCCCGTGGTAGTCTTTCAACGCGTCCTCGTCCATCATCTCGAGCGTGTATACTTTGCACAGATGGAGATGTGTGTTTACAAAAGATTCCGTAACAAGACTACCTTTTGTATCGATAACTTCCTTGGCGTTCTGGTTGATATTCGGTGAAATTTGTGCAATTTTTTTATTGGCGATTGCAATATCTACCAGATCGCCTTTGCCACCTCTTAACCTTGCATTCTTAATAAGAATGTCTAATTCTCCGTTCAATTTACACCTCCTTTTCTAATGATTCTTTGTAATATTTTTGAGCAAGTTTTGCTGCCTCTATAAGCGGTAAATATCCCGTACATCTGCATAGATGGGCGTTCAGTGTCTTTTTAATTTCTTCTTCTGTTGCATCGGGATTTTTTGTAAACAAAGCATACAAATCCATTATGATACCGGGTGTACAGAATCCGCAATGCACTGCATCGGCATCAATAAAAGCCTTTTGTATCGGGTGTAATTTTCCGTCTTTTGATAGTCCCTCTATTGTTAATATCTCTGCGCCGTCTAATCTCCTGAATAGTACCATACAGCTCTTAACTGCTTTCCCGTTTACCACAACAGTGCAGGCTCCGCATGCGCCTTGGCCGCATCCGTATTTGGTGCCGGTAAGATCCAATTTGTCTCTCAAGACTTCCAGAAGCGTTTCGCTGCCTTCGAAGTAAGCCGTTTTCTTTTCTCCGTTTAAGGTTATTGTTATGCTTTGCATTTTATTCCTCCTTACCTGCCGGATTCTTTTTCATCCGATGGCGCTGATTCACTTACCAATTCTTTTTCGTTCTCTTTTAAAAGCCCTTTTTCTTTTAGTACGGCTTTTATTTTTTCCGTGGTTACCGGGACTTCCTTAAAATCATATCCTATTGCATCGTAAATTGCGTTTAAAATTGCCGGTGGAACGCCAATTACCGGATGTTCGCCAAGCCCTCTTGCGCCGAATGGGCCTGTAGCGTCATGTGTCTCCACAAACTTAATTGTTTGTTTTTCAGGTAAATTCTCTATTCTGGGAAGTTTGTATCTAATTAAATCCGGATTTGCTAACTCTCCGTTTTCTTTGAAACGTACTTCCTCCATTAATGCTTCGCCTAACCCCTGCAAAGAACCGCCTAAAACCTGTGCTTCTGCACCTTTAGGATATATAACTTTTCCCACGTCAATTGATGTTGCCAGATGTTCAACGGATATTTTTCCAGTATGTTTGTTTATTTTTACTTTTACGCCTTGGAATCCCATTGTATAACTTCCGCCGGTTCTTCCCATTCCTGTCTCCGGATCCGGTCCCTGGACACCGGGCAATCGGAAATAACTTGTTACATTAACTACCTCTCCGATAGTTGTTCCGTCTTCTGTTATATAACCTCTGCATATATCTTTAACTGCAACTCTTACATCGGGATAGGATTTGTCATATACGTATTCCCCGTCATATTCAAGCATATCGGGATCTCTTTTTAATACTAACGATGCATTTTTCTTTAATATGTCTATTGCTTTGTTTGCTGCTCGTATTATTGCATTACCACCTTGGAACGTAAACATCGAGCCTACTGTTTGCCACTCCCACGGTGAAAATTGCGTGTCGATTTCGTTGTAAACTTTTATTTTTTCAGGCGGTATTTTCAACGCTTCTGCCGCTATTTGCCTTGCCACGGTCCATAGCCCTTGCCCTACATCCGCACCTGCCATATTTAATGAAACGCTTCCATCTGCATTAAACTTAATATGGCAACCTTTGGATGCAAATGTAGCAGCTTTCGGTGCCTTAATTAGTCCTGCATAACCTACGCCATAGTAATAATCATCATCTTCTTTTACTTCTAACTTCGGAGGAATTGCTTCGGTTACGTTGTCCATACACTTAAATAAATTTCCGTCGCTTGCTTTGAATTTTTCACCCACCACATTGGTTTTTCCGTCCGTAATGAAGTTTTTCTTTCTCAGTTCAAGCCTATCCATGTTAAGTTTGCGTGCCAGAATATCCATCATTCTTTCTATTGCAAATTCTGCTTCAGGATGGCCATATGCGCGTAATGCGCCAACCGGTGGTGTATTCGTGTATACGGCATACCCTTTTACATGTGCGTTAGGGAAATAGTAAACCCCTCCTGATGTCTGAACAGAAACGATCAATACGTTGGAACCTGTGTCTGCGTATGCTCCTGTTGAAAGGTAAAGCGTTTCCTCAAGAGCTGTGAGTTTTCCGTCTTTTGTTGCCCCGACTTTCAAATGAGCACGAATGCCGCGCCCTATAAAGGTGCTTGTAAAATCTTCTTTTCTTGTAAATTTTAATTTTACCGGCCTTCCGGGGACAAAGCTTGCAATGTATGCAGCGAGCGGTTCTATGGACGGATCCGATTTGTATCCGAAACAGCCTCCTATGTGTGGAACATGGACTCTTACGTTACTTATGGGTATTTCGAACATTTCTGCAACTTGTTCTCTTACTGCAAAAGGCCCCACGTTAGGTGTCCAGATTTCTATTGTCCCGTCAAGGTGCTGCAGTGCTATTGTCGTATGAGGTTCTATTGCAACGGATGACATATGGTGGAAATTGAATTCATCCTCAACAATCACATCCGCTTCCTCAAAACCTTTATTTACATCCCCTTTTTTGATTTCATAAGAAATTGCTATGTTTGTACCCGGAGTGGGTTTGTATAGCGGCGTTACGTAGAAATACTTTTCGCTGTGTTCGTGGATTAGCACTGCATCTTTTTTTATTGCCTGCAATGCATCGGTATAAACGGGCAACGGCTCGTATTCCACCTTGATTTTACTCAGTGCCGCTCGTGCATGTCTTTCCGTATCTGCGACCACTGCTGCAACCGGCTCTCCGATGTATCTCACCTTATCCACTGCCATTGGAAGTCTGTCATGCAAACAATCGCCGAATGGGCCTTTTATTTTAGAGCCTGTTACGACTTTTACAACTCCTGGCATTTTTTCGGCTTCAGACGTGTCGATTGAGAGAATTTTTGCGTGTGCGTACTTTGGATAAAGAATTTTAGCGTATAACATTTGGGGAAGCTTGATGTCATCTACAAAGATTGCTTTACCTGCTACTCTTTCCACTGCATTGGGTCTTTTTGCTTCTTTACCAACGTATTTGTACTCCATTTTTCCTCCTTATATATAAAATTTTATAATTACGCTGTCCTGTTGTGAAGCATCCCCGTGTTTTTGTCTTAAAGTATAATACTTATTGATTTGTGTGTCAATATGGAAAGCGTGTTTTTATCTAACTTTGTTAGAATTCTATAATTGTGCCGGAAAAAATTTTTTTAATTTTTCCACTATTTTCAATCAGCAAATACCCTTTTTTATTTACTCCGATAGCAACACCGGTAATTAATTTTTTGCTTTTGATTGTGATTTTTTTATTCTTGAATATAAGATAATCGTTGTAGGTTTCTACAAAGCCTGAGAATCCCTGATTTATAAATCTCTCCCAGTGTTTTTCTTGTTCTTGTAAAATTTCGTTAAGTAAGTCTTCTTTTTTGACGGATACATACCTTTTTAACGATGTGGATTGGTTTGCAAGTTCTTTTGGCGGTTCGTTTTCCACGTTGATGCCTATTCCTATAATTGCTCTGTTTTTTGAGATTTGGGTTAGTATGCCTGCAACTTTTTTGTTATCTATATATATATCATTGGGCCATTTTAACATTGCGGTTTTTGCGTATTTTCTGATAGTGTTTATCAATACAATGCCCATGAATAATGAAACTGGCTCTGTTAAAGGAACATCTATTGCCTCTGTGAACCACAATCCGCCTTCAGGAGAAAACCATTTTCTCTGTTTTTGTCCGTATCCGTTTGTTTGCTTTTCCGAAATTACGATAAACGGCAGTGAAAGCAGTGGCATTATTAACCTTGCCGTATCCATTGTAGATCCTACGTTTTTAAAGTGTATTATCGTGTCGAATAGCATAAAAAGATTATACAGATTCTCAAAGATATATAAACCCTTTGACTATTTCCATTTTTATATTATCATAAGAACATGATTACGGTGGCCATAATAATAGCAAGCGATACGAGGAGTAAGGGAATTAATAAGGACGAAACGATTCCGGTTTTGAAAAACTTTATAGAAAAGGAAGGATGGATACTGTCCGATTATAAAATAGTTCCCGATGATCTGGAATGTCTTAAGGACGCGATGATTTATTATACCGATCAAAAAAAAGTGGATCTGATTCTTACGAGCGGCGGTACGGGGTTTTCCAAACGAGACGTAACGCCTGAAGCAACAAGGGCTGTTATAGAAAGGGAAACTCCGGGCTATCCGGAAGCGATGCGAATGAAAACTTACGATATCACACCTCTTTCCATACTTTCTCGTGCAACCGCCGGTATAAGAAAAGATACGCTAATTATAAATCTGCCGGGAAATCCGAAAGGTGCAGTTGAATGCCTTGAAGTAATAAAAAAAGCGATCCCTCACGGGATAGAAATCATACAAGGGAGGTTAGGAACCGATGGAAGAACTGCTGAGGCAATTAAACAAAATAGAGGGCGTTAGGGGTAGTGCCATAGTAAGCAACGAAGGGCTTATGGTAATTTCTCTACTTCCGCAGGATGTGGATCCGGATGCTGTTGCCGGAATGTGTGCAAGCAATTTTAGAAATAGCACTACGGTTGCAAAAATGTTGAATGTTGGAAAAACAAGAAGAGTCATAATTGAAACGGACAGCGCTTTTGTTATATTTGCAAACATAGGTAATGGCTTCCTTGCCGTAGTTTCCGATAAGGAGACGAACCTGGGTTTACTCAGAATTAGGATTGATCAAACAGTAAGGGAAATCAAAGCCAAGCTTCTCGAAGAATAAAGCACCTTCATACGTATACGTTATTTCCGTTTAGAAGTTCCAGCGCAAGAAGAGCAGCACCTATCGCACCTGCATTATTTTTTAGTGTGCTCCTTGTGATTTGCATGTTTTTAAGAAACATTGGCAAAGCAAATTGATGAATCTTTGCCTTTGTTTTTTCGTATATAAAGTCGGATTCCATAACTCCTCCGCCGAATATTAAAGCATCGGGGTTAAAAATATTGATCAAATCTCCGCTTACTCTTGATATGTAGTGCGCGGCGTTTTCTATCGCTTTTAGAGATAACGTATCTCCGTGTTTGGCCTGTTCCACAATTTCCTTTGCGGTTATGTCTGTTTTTTTATTTAAGCGGTTTTTTACGTATCTTTCTATTCCGGTTCCGGATGCAACGGTTTCAAGGCATCCTCTTTTACCGCATCCGCATTTTAACCCGTTTTCTTTCACTGTAATGTGTCCGAACTCTCCGGCAAAACCATCTTTTCCGGTATATAATTTCCTTGAGAGCATGATCGCACCGCCTATTCCGGTGCCCACAGATACAAAAATAGCATTCTCAAGGGATTTTATAGAACCAAGCCTACTTTCCCCAAATAGTGCTACATTTACATCGTTATCTACGAATACAGGCTTTTTTACAATATTTTCCAATTCTTTTTTTAAGGGAAAGTTTTGTATTCCGCCTATATTTGTAAGTAAGACTGCCTCTCCGTTCTTGTGATTTATCATGCCTGCTATTCCTATGCCTATTGCGTCAAAATCACTTTTAAGTGCGGATATACCGGAGAGAATTTTATTTATGATATCGTTTTTATCTTTTATTTTTCCTGTTTCAAATTTAAATATTCTCTTTACCTCTTTGTTTTCCGTATAGGCGAAATTAATTTTTGTTCCGCCAAAGTCAATTCCTATTATTTTTTTGTTTCTCATCTTTCTTTGAATTTCCTTACAAGTTCTTTTGCGGTGGGTGTTGCAGCAAGTCCGCCTTCCGCTGTTTCTTTCAGTGTGGGAGACATTTTTTCACCGATTCTTTTCATGGCAAGAATTACTTCGTCAAACGGGATTACGGTTCTGATACCGCTGAGTGCCATTTCTGCAGATGAGATTGCATTAAAAGCACCGTTTACATTTCTCTTTATGCAGGGGATTTCCACAAATCCGCCCACAGGATCGCATACGAGGCCAAGGAGATTTTTCATTGCGAAAGCCGCTGCACTCTCAATTGCGTCAATATCATCCGTAAACATTGATGTAATTGCACCTGCTGTCATTGATGATGCAGAGCCTATTTCCGCCTGGCATCCGTGTCTTGCACCGGATAAACTTGCAATATTTGCAATTACTTCTCCTATTCCCCCTGATACAAAAAGTGCATCTATTACTTTGTTATGTGGAACATTGTTGAATTTGGCAATGGATATCAATGCTCCGGGCAACACTCCACACGCCCCTGCCGTTGGAGCTGCAACAATTCTACCCATACATGCGTTTGTTTCCGCAACTGCGAGAGTATTGTATATTACCTCTGTAAAATCCTTGTTGATAAGATGTATTCCGAGATTACGTACTTTGTATGCACCTCCGTTTGTCATCCCGGTTCTTGATTTGTTTGTCTTTTCCAATCCCCTTTTTATTGATTCGTTCATTACGTTAAGTATTTTTTCCATTCTTTCCACTGTTTCGTTTATACTGATGCCCTGGTTTAAGGCTTCATACTCTTTTAAAAATTCCGGTAGGGTTTTTCCGCTTTTTCTTACTTCGCTTTTAAGCATTGCGAAATTTTTAAATTTGATTTTCTTTATCATCTCAGCCTCTTTAACTTTATTACGTCTTTAATATTTTCATGTTTCAACATTTTATTTAATTCTCTATCCGGAAATTCACTGTCAAGCTTAATCACCATTAATGCTTCTCCTATGGAGGAATCTCTTTCTACGTCCATTGAAGCTATATTTATTCCGGATTTTGCAATTAACCCTGCGATATATGCTACAATTCCCGGAACATCGAATGCCAGCACAACGAGCGCATCGTGTTTGCCGGAAATTTTAACGGGGTAATTGTTGATGTTGATTATTTCTACTTTGCCTCCGCCTATCGAACTACCTATAACAAAAAATTCGTTATCTTTACCATAGAATGTGATTTTTGCACTGTTTTCCGGCAGATCCTCGTCTATCCCTTTCCAGTTTATTTTAAAACGGAGATTTTGCTCAGCTGCATACTGATATGCTCTGAGAATTCTCGAGTCGTCCGGGGCAAATCCAAGAAGACCGCCGAGAATTGCAATATCCGTTCCATGCCCTTTCCCTGTTTCGGAAAAAGAGTTATACAGATTTATTTCAACAAAGTCAAATGGTTTGTTGTAAATTTTTCTCGCAAAATAGCCGATTCGTGCGGCTCCTGCCGTATGGGAACTGGAAGGGCCAATCATTATAGGCCCTATTACATCGAATATTGCCATTTTTTGTATTTTAACCTCCGCATGGCACAATTATACGATTTTATTTGAGTTTATCAATATTCAGCCCGAATTCTTTATGAAAAACTCTTCGTTTGCTTTGAGAGTTCCTTTTCCTATGGCATCTGTTACGTAGATTGTAAGAGTATATTTTCCTTCTTTTGCGTTTTGCGGCAGAGTGAATGAAATTGGAAAATAAATGTACGGAGCAGGAGATTTTCCTCTCATTTCTTTATCTATTATTTTTGTGCGTGTAACCGCAATTTTCCCGTCAGGATCTTTTATCTCTGCTTCCACTATGGGATGGTACAACAGTGTTCCGTTATCCTTTTGATATTTGAATCCGGTTACTTCAAAATATGCGAGGCATTCCTTTCCAGACACAAATGTTTTATTCGTATTCTCTACATAATCTCTGTCTCCGTTTATTTCGTTGCAAAACACGAATTTGTTTAGTGATAACCCCTTTCCGACGGAACTGCTCTTTGTCATGTTGCTACATCCTGCAAGGTTTGCCGTAAGAACTAATAATACTAAAATGATAAGAACTTTTTTCATTTTTTCTCCCTCCCTTAAAAAGGAGTTTACAGAATATTCATTTTCTGTCAATATTTTTTGAAAGGTCTATGACAGCGATAAGAAAGGAAAAATAGATTGCAATAAATATTTCGTTTAACGGAGCTATTGGCTTTGGAACCGAGCAACCTTTATTTGTAAATTTGTTTTTGAATATCGTATATCCCCCGCTTTTTCCGAGTAGTGTAAAATGATCGTTCAATATCGGCGGAAGGCCGTCCACATTTCCTTCTATAACAAAAAGCGTGCAATCTGTAGGCAGCGGACGTTTATACGGCTTTACTTCTTTCAGCATTCCGGAGCTTACACACCTTCCTGTAAATGCAAATATAAAATCTGCGAGCGGTCCGTTTGAAACGTATATGGTATCCTTGACGGACGAATGGTTTATTATAAAATCTGCAAGTTCAAAATTCTTTTTAGTTAGAAGGGATTTCGATTTTAGATTACGGTTTAATATCTGCTTTGGCTTTTTAATGAGCATTGGTAGTAGGGAGTATGAAGTAGTAATTCTTGTATTATATCCGATACGCAACGTCGGAGTAAACAATACTATGGCGGTGATTATCATAATTATTGCCGCGTTTTTTATAGCTGTCGGAATTCTGTTTTTGCGGCGAATAGAAATATTGGAGACAGCAAATAGGCCGGATCCTCCGAGAATTGCAAGAGGAATAAAGGCGTGCGCGCTCCAAAAACGCTCGGGGTATGAAAATGCTATAGGTATAAGAGAAAGTAAAAGTACAAGGGGCCATATATATTCGTTTTTCTTTTTAATGGAGAATGTCATGCCTATTATTCCGAAGAACCATATAAAAATATATAGAGGAATTGGTTTTGGAACAAGCATTGCACTGTGCATTACGGCGTTTCTCGGATGTAGATATTTTAAATTGTAAAGCGTATGAACGAACCATGGAGAAAAGAAAATAAAGGATATTGCAGTCGAATTAAATATGAGTTTTCTTCTGTCCCTTTTAAATAATCCGTAAATAATAAACGAGGTGATGTAAAAATACGGTATTGCAATATGAGAGTAAAGAAGCAGCGTGAATAGAATCGGAGTTGCTACTTTCCTGTTTTTGTCTATTGCGTAGAATGATAGCAAGCCTAATATCTGCGCAAGCGAAGCGGCAGACGTTACCGAAGATTGCCAGAAGAACGGAACGATGCTTCCCAAAAGAATCGTTGAAAAGAATGCTATTTTTTCGTTGTAAACCTTACTTATAACAAACCATATTGTGAATAATGTTAAAGGAAACATGATAAAACTTGTTATTTGTGCAATAAACGGAATGGAAAATTTCATCTTTAACAGTGTTAGCATAAATATATGCAGAAGAGGCGGGTATAGCTGAACCCTACCGAACGGTGCATATTCCCAATATGCATTGAGCGTAATGCCGTTTGCGATGTTGTACCCCTGCATTGCTGCAATGTGGTAATAAATATCGATGAATATCGGATAGATATTCCATCTTATAATGGAAAGCGAAGTAAGAAGAATAACATAGGAAATGGAAAGTATATCCCATTTATGATGTTTTTTTAGAGCTTTTGCAATTGTTTGTTTGATTTGCATAATGAGATTATAATACAAGTCCCAACAATAATTTAAGAAGGTGATGGAAATGAAAAAGAAAATATTGGATATTGTAAAAGATGTTGATTACCCATATACGTGCGCTATTGTTAATAACCAGAGAATGGGTTTTTTGGACGAAGTGGAAGATAGCGGCCATGTGGAACTCCTATCCGTGGAGAAAGGAGAGGGAAGGAGAACTTATGAGAGGACTCTTGCCTTCCTTGTATCTTATTGTATAAAAAACGTGAACAGCGGCTACAGGGTTCAAATTAAACACTCTTACGGGGATGCCCTTTACGGTGAAATAGACGGTACTAATGATCTCTCAGTTATAACGAAAATAAAAGCATGTTTAAAAAACCTTGCAGAGCGCAATATACCCATAAGAAAACACGAACTTACGAAAGAGGAAGCGATCAGGAAATTGGAAAGGGAAAAACGTTTTGACGACATACGATTGCTTAAATACCTGTCAAAAGATACGATTACGCTTTATTTTATTGACGGTTACTATGTTTATTTTGCAGGCCCCTTGCTTCCGAGAACCGGGATGCTGAAAGTATTTGATATAGTTCCTTATACTCCAGGGTTTCTCATTCTCCTGCCTCGCAGGGATAACGTATGGAAAGTTAGCGATATTACGGATCGCCATCAATTGTTTGAGACCTATCAGGAGTCTAAAAGATGGGTTGAGCGGCTTAACGTTCGTTTTGTCGGTGACCTTAACGAGGCGATTGTTAACAAAAATATTTCTGATGTAATTAAGGTGCAGGAAGCATTACACGAGAAAAAAATATCTGATATTGCTGACTTAATAAAAAAGAGAGGCTCGAGAATTGTTCTTATCGCCGGTCCCAGCTCTTCCGGGAAAACGACCTTTGCAAAAAGGCTTCAGGTTCAACTACGTGTAAACGGTTTCGTTCCTACCGTAATATCTACGGACGATTATTTTGTGGATAGAGAAAAAACCCCGCTATCCGAAGACGGAAAACCTGATTACGATTGTTTTGATGCTATAGATCACGAATTATTACAGAAACAACTTATAGATCTTATAAACGGAAAGGAAGTTCAGCTTCCGAGGTATAACTTTTTTACGGGTAAAAGTGAAAAGGGAAAACGTATAAAGCTTTCAAAAAACGGAGTTCTTGTGGTTGAAGGCATTCACGGGCTGAATCCCGCATTAACCGAAAAGATAAAACCGGAAGATAAATTTCGGATCTATGTAAGTGCACTTACTCAATTAAATATAGATAGTATAAACAGAATTCCCACACGTGATACGAGACTTATAAGGCGGATTGTTCGTGATAGGCATTTCAGGGGTATATCCGCAGGTGAGACAATCAGGCGTTGGCCTACAGTAATCAGGGGAGAGGAGAAATATATTTTCCCTTATCAGGAAAATGCGGACATTATGTTCAATTCGGCCCTTGTTTATGAGCTTGCCGTTCTCAGGGTAAAAGCGGAAGTTGCGTTGCGTGCCATAGATTATAAAGAGAAAGAATACGGAGAAGCGCTTAGATTACTAAATTTTCTTTCACATTTTCTACCGCTTGTTACGGACGAAATTCCGCCGACTTCCATATTGAGAGAGTTTATAGGGGGTAGTTCTTTTAAATATTAAAGCTTTCTGCTATCCTATATTTGAATGGAAGAAAAAAAAGTAAACGCCAAATCACTTGCCAAAGAAACCGTATATGCAATACTTGCGGGTATAGTTGGTATCGTTTTTGTTTCTATTTTTACGCATAATTGGAACTTCGTTTCGCTTATAAAATCGTTCAATCCGTACTTTCTCGGTTTTTCGTTTTTGCTGATGTTTTTTGATTGGATTATAGAGGCATACGTGCTGAAGCTCATAGCAGGTATGGTTGGATATGGTATTCCTATGAAGGACGCATTAAATATATTTTTGATAGGAGGATTTTTTTCAAGAATTACTCCGTTTTCCGGTGGAGGCGGTGAACCGTTTCAAATTTATCTTCTTTCACGAGATAATAAAGTAAAACCGGGTGATTCCACGGCAATTATAGCGATAAAAACATTTATAGGAACATTTACGAGAATTACGATATTCTTGCTTTTGCCATTATGGCTTGCAATTGTAAAGCCGCACTGGCGGTTATCCAGAGGGATAAACGCGTTTATAAATATCGGGATTGCTCTTACTTTAATATTTTTTGCACTTTTTGTTTTTGCTATTGTGAAACCTGAAATTGTTGAGATATGGATTGAAAAAATATCAAAACGTCCGTTTTTACGCAGAATTTTCCCAAAAGAAAAAATAGAAAACGGTATAAGGCAGATGAGAAAAGTAGTAGATGATTTTGAAGTTGCCAGAGACAAAATCTTAAAAGGGAAAAAGTCGACTATCATCTATATATTTGTCTTGAGTTTTATTTCATGGGGGCTTGTTCTGTTCACTCCGGTAATGTTGATGCGCGGGCTTGGCATAATGTCGCCATGGCCGGAAATTGTAATTACCGCGCTGATATTTTATATCGCTTCTGCATATATTCCCACACCCGGAGGAAGCGGGACTGCAGAGGTAGGTATACTTGCACTTTTTGCAGGTTTAATTCCGCAGCCGCTTATAGGAGTTTTTATTATAATGTGGAGAGTTTTTACACACTATTCGCTTATCATTTTCGGTGGTATTCTTACGTTAAAGAATTTTAGAAGCAAGAATAAAGAAAAGAAAAGTTAAATTCCGCTGTACAGTCTTTCACCCAAGAATCTCGGTAAATCCGCGCTAACAATTTTTTTGTAAACGGTATCTATATCGTATTGAAAACGTAAAATTTCCACGGAGTCAAGTTCCGTATCATATATCGCAAGGCTTCCCATTGGGTTTCCATCTCTTGGCTGCCCAACACTTCCTACGTTTATCAGATAACGGTTGTTTTGGTTTAGCTTAAATGTGTATGATGAAGGCGACGGAATGTAGTCAATCATTTTTAATTTGTTCTCCACAAATATGCCTGAGATGTGTGAATGCCCGAAAAATCCTATCCGTGTTTTCATGTTTTCAAAGCTTATTGTGGCATCTTCCGGCATTAAGATATAATTAAACGGTTCTTCTTCATCCAATGTGCCGTGAAATACGGTAAATTCATCTTTTTCTATAAAGAACGGAAGAGATTTTAGAAAATTTTTGCTATCAAGAGACAGATGATCTCGAGTCCATTGAATGGCCATTCTGGCGTATGCGTTGAATTTCCACTCTTCTTCTTCATTGTTTACGGCAAAATCATGGTTTCCCATAACGGAGTTGATTGCATGTTTTTGAATTTCCTTAACGCAATCTTCCGGGTTCGGGCCGTAACCTACAATGTCTCCTGCAGAGTAAATAAAATTTACATTCTTATCGTGCAAAATTTCCAATGCTTTTGTGAGAGCTTCGTAATTTCCGTGTATATCCGATATAAAGCCGTATTTCACGCTTTAACGCCTCCTATTTTCTTCTTATTTTGTTTATTGTCTTTTTTAATACGTAATACGCACTGGTGATTTCTTCTGATTTCATGAGTTTTAATGCTACAATGTATGTTATCGAGAAAAGTATGAATGTTCCGGTAAGATTTATTGCAACGAACCAATTTGATTTTGGTAAAAGTTTTTCTATGTACCGGTAAGAGTAAAACATTAAGGCGCTACTCACTATGGAACCTATCGTGAGTTTTACAATTGATGTAAGAATTTTTTTTCCGTAAAGTGCACCGGTCTTTTTCCTTATAAATATAATAAGCAAAGTCATATCCAAATATAATCCTATGCTTACCGCAAGAGCAATTCCGGAATGTGCGTACAATTTAACCAACGGGAATATAATTATTATATTTACTGCCGCTGTAATTATAGTAAGTATGGTTGGCGTCCACATGTCTTTCATGGCGAAAAAAACCCTCATTACCACTATTGATACCATTGCCGCAAACACTCCGAGAGAATAAAAAGCAAACGGTTTTGCCGTAAGATTTACCGCTACGTTATTGAATGCTCCCCTCTGAAAAACAATTGCTACAATTTGTTTACTGAATATAACCGAAATAAATGTAACCGGGATTATAAAGAAAGATGCAAAGCGTATGCTTTTAGAAAAAATGTTTCTCAATTCTTCATAGTCTTTTTTTGAGGCAGCTTCCGATAGGAACGGGTAATATGACGTGGCAAGCGGAACGGTAAGCACGCCGAGCGAAAATTGCCTCAGTTTGTTTGCGTAGCCGAGGGCTGCTATACTTCCCTCTCTCAGTGTCGATGCGACATTATTACTTACAACTGTTACCGTATATGTGGATATTTGCTGTAAAATTAACGGAATGGAGAGATATAATAGTGCTGGAAGAATGGTACCGTTTACCTTTAGATTAAAAGAAAAACGCATCCCAAGCTCAAATTTCCCGTATAAGAGCATCATGAGAGTTTGTAGAAATGCTCCGAACAGCATACCGATTGCATAGGACGCAACGCCAAGTGATTTATGAAATACAATCAAAAATATGATGATGGTTGTATTCAGCACAAGCGCGACTATTGCCGTTATTAAAAAATGTTTTTCTGCCTGGGCGACTGCGTATAAAAAATTAGCTATACCCCAGAAAAAGGAGGCTATTGCAAACAGATCGATAAGGTGTGCGGTAATTTTTACGAGAGAATAGGCTTTAAAGCCAGGTGTAAATACTTTTACAAGCGGAAAAGAAAAAATTATAAGTAAAGCCATAAAAACTCCGAGTCCTATCACAATATAATTGAACACAACTTCAAGATCGCTCAAGGCCTTTTTTCTATTTTTGCCTAAAAGTTCTATGAACAGAGGAATAAATGATACGGCGATAGCACTTGCCGTTATGTTTAATGTAACTGAAGTAATCGGTAGTGTCGCATTCAAGGCATCGGCCGCATAGGTTGTTCCGAAATATGCACTGAAAAGCATGTCCCTTGCAAGTCCGAGCAATCTGCTTATCACTGCTGCAGCCATAAATATGAGAGATGCTTGGACTGCATTTTGTTTTAAAATATTTCTACTTCTCATTATTTATAATTTTCTTTAAAAGGACATAGGATAGTAAGAGCAGTATAATAGATACAATAATACCTATTGCTATTCCCCATAGGCTTCTGTACATAGAGACAAGGAATGTTTCTCTTAAGTGTGAAAAGGTATCTACAACTGACATTGACCCCATAACCGCAAGTGCGGCAAAAACAATTAGCCATTTTTTACGCATTAGCCGAGCCGCCATAACTGTAAGCAAAAGAGACGGATATCCGATGAGAAATTCTTTGAATCTGGGGCGTGCAATGATATGTTGCTCCAAAAATGCCC
>Ga0256833_1001902_pt1 | contig 15066 bp, 14 predicted proteins | sample 356284metaG_FD_190535 | JGI IMG/M metagenome (GOLD analysis project Ga0256833, IMG submission 190535) | Hydrothermal vent microbial communities from Mid Atlantic Ridge, Atlantic Ocean - 356-284 | ecosystem: Environmental > Aquatic > Marine > Hydrothermal vents | place: Atlantic Ocean: Mid...
TAGGAATGGGGAAGTGATATTGCGATTTCATGGATTTATCATCGGCGATTTTGGCGTGCGTTAAGCATAGATCAGATTTTCACATCTGACAAACTTGGAGGAGCAAAAGTTGTTATGATGTCCAACAACCTGACCTTTTTATCGATTTATGCAGAGCCCTTGCGCAGCGCCAGGAATTTTTTGGCTGCATCCACTGCTTCGGTGGCGTCGGCGCAATAGGCGTCCGCCTCGATATCTTCGGCAAAGGCGGAACTCAGAGGCGCGCCTCCCACCAGAACAATGACGTCTTTCCGCTTGCCCAGCTCTTTCAGCGTATCGATGACGACTTTCATATAGGGCATGGTCGTGGTAAGCAAGGCGCTCATCCCCAGGATGTCGGCGTTGTATTTCTCCATCGCTTCCAGATATTCTTCCACCGAATTATTCGTGCCGATGTTGTGAACTTCCAGGCCCGCGCCTTCCCACATCATCCCCACCAGATTCTGGCCGATATCGTGGATGTCACCCTTGACAGTGCCAATGACGGCTGTTCCCAGCTTGGGCGCGCCTGTCTCCACCAACAGCGGGCGCAGGATGGACATGCCCGCTTTCATGGCTTTGGCCGCCATCAGCACCTCGGGCACGAAGAGGACGCCATCGCGGAAATCCACGCCCACAATGTCCATGCCCGCCACCAATCCCTGGGTGAGAATGTCGTAGGGGGCGATGCTGCGGCCAAGGGCCTCATTGACTTCTTCCATGATCTCGTCGGCGTAACCATCATACAGATCATCCTGCATCAGTTCGAATAGTTCTTGATTATCCAATTCTTCGAGAACAATTTCCTTTTCGTCGTCCATAAGTCATTAACCTCTTCGGTAGATTTCTTGAGCGCTTTTAGGCAGCCTCATCCATTCGCTACTGATAACGCAAATTCAGTAGGGTTACGCAGGTTGCATCGTCTGCGTTCTATTTACGAAGCAGGCGTCATGAGCGCTTGCCCGCCGATACCGATGAAAATTCCGTTACGTCATTCCGACGACCGCAGGGAGGAGGAATCTAGCCGAAAGGCGCTTCGCTGGATTTCCTTCGACTGCGCTCAGGACATGCCTCAGTTGCTTCGCTCCTTCAGAATGACGTAACATAACTTTATTTTCGGAACTGGAATCATCGATGAAGGCGACGCTCATGGGCGCCATCGGGGATCTCACCGGTCAGTCAGATTATTGCGACGCCGCTTTTTGCTCCGCCTCGATCTTTTTTTCCAGCATTTTGATTTTCATTTCCAACTCCTTCTCCTTGAGTTCGGTCTCCCGGTCCATCTTTCTTGACCAGGCCCTCATGCCCAGGAACAGACCCAGGGCCGCGATGGACAGGGCGATGCTAACGCCATAGCGCACCAGATAATCGCCGTCTTTGTTGAAAGAAAGGCTCATAAAATTGATGGCCAGCACCACAACCGTTACGCCGATGAGATTGGTTTCCAGTTCTTCGGTGTTGCCGATGCGCAGCCAGCGGGGAACGTCCATCTTTTTGATGAAAAGTTGAAAGAAACCCACCGAAGTGATGTAAAGAACGGTGCCAATGAGGAATGTGTGCACATATTCGACGATTTCCACATAGATGGGCAGGCCTGTATCGTGGGGTTGGGCCAGGCCCAGATAACCCATTGTCGTCTCGAAGATGAGTTTCAGTAGATTGAACCCGCCGAAGATAAACAACATAGCTGCCGCCAGGGCCAGCCCGATGATAGGGAACAGCACCAGATAACGGGTGGCTGCCAGGGACCGGGGCAGCCGAACATCATGTTTTTTGTGTGCGCTCATTGCGTTTCTCTGTGAGATTGTGAGAGTTCGAGGGGGCCAAAACGCTCGGGCTGAGCGCCCGCATCCCTCTCTCCTGTTGTTCTTGGCACCGGTCGCTCAGTCACCCAGGGTGGCCACCATCACGGCCTTGATGGTGTGCAGACGGTTTTCGGCCTCATCGAAAACGATGGACGCTTCGGATTCGAAGACCTCATCGCTGACTTCCATGGCCTCGACGCCGAATTTCTCGTAGATTTCACGACCCACCTTTGTGTCGGTGTTGTGGAATGCGGGCAGGCAGTGCATGAACTTGACGTCGGGATTGCCTGTCATCTCCATGGCTTTTGCATTGACCTGGTAGGGTAGCAACAGCTTGATGCGCTCCGCCCACACCTCATCCGGTTCGCCCATAGAGACCCACACATCGGTGTAAAGAAAATCAGCGCCCTTGACGCCCGTGGCGACATCCTCGGTGAGGGTGATGCGGGCGCCGGTTCCGGCTGCGATGTCGCGACAGGCGGCAACCAGATCGGCATCGGGCCACAATGCTTCAGGCGCGGCAAAACGCACATCCATGCCCAGTTTGGCAGCGCCCACCAGAAGGGAATTCCCCACATTGTTGCGGGCGTCCCCCATGAAGCAGAAGGCGATCTCAGGGAGATTCTTCGTTGTGTGCTCTATCATGGTCAGCACGTCTGCAAGAATTTGAGTGGGATGCCACTCGTTGGTGAGGCCGTTCCATACCGGCACGCCCGCGTAGCGGGCCAGCGTCTCGACCTGTTCCTGGCCAAATCCCCGGTATTCGATGCCGTCATAAACGCGTCCCAGCACCCGGGCGGTGTCTTTCATGGTCTCCTTTTTGCCGATATGTGTGCCGGTGGGGCCCAGATAGGTGACATGGGCTCCCTGATCCAGCGCCGCCACCTCAAAGGCGACCCGGGTGCGGGTGGAGCCTTTTTCGAAAATGAGGGCGATGTTTTTGCCCCGCAGACGCTGTTGTTCATATCCGCCATACTTAGCGGCCTTCAGGTCTGCCGACAGCTTGAGTAGAAATTTGATTTCTTTGGGGCTGAAGTCGAGGAGTTTGACGAAGTTGCGATTGCGAAGGTTGAATGCCATGGTCTCGGTCTCCGAAGACAATTTTTTGATAAAAGGATGGGGTGGAAGAGATGAGTGATTGCTGCCGTTATTGAACCATGAAATCAGCGAAAATACAAAAGGGCGCGTCCACAAACGCCAATCTCCAACTGAAGGGGAAGGGGGGCGTTCTTCTCGGGCGATTACTTAGTGTAAATTTAACGTGAACCATTGATTCCTGTCTTTCTTTGTGTTATGCTTCAGTGTCACGCTTATGCGCTTTCGGCCGGGTTGCCCTGGCAAGAGCGGTTATTATTGTTTCAGTTATTGGAGCCCCCATTTATGGTTTTAAGAGAACGCATTTCTGAGCACACTTATGTGTTTCGCAGCAGCATGTACGCCAAGGTCAACGCCGGTTTGATCACAACGCCCGAGGGCTGCGTCCTCATCGATACGCTGCCCTATCCTGAAGAGACGCAAGAGATCGCCAATTTTGTGCGGCGGCGGCTGAAGTCGCAGGTGAAATACATCATTCTCACCCACTCCCACGCCGATCATGTCTACGGCGCATATTTGTTCCCGGACGCTGATGTCATCGGGCATCTTTATTCGCGCAAGTTGCTGCTGACTCAAACGCGGCCCGCCCTGACCAAGGCCCGGCAAACCCATCCCTCGCTGGCCGATGTGCGGCTGCGGCTGCCAGCCATCCTCATGGAAAAAGAGGCGGCGGTGCGCCTGGGGGGCGCCACGCTGATCATGCGTCATGCGCCGGGCCACGCGCCCGATGTGATCAGCGTCTATTACAAGGAAGAAAAGGTGCTTTTCGCCAGCGACGCCATGATGTCCATTCCCTACTTCATCTATGGCGATATCGACGAACTGCGCCGCACGCTGCGGGAATTGGCCGAGGTCTCGCCCCTGGAGGATTTGGTGCAGGGGCATGGGGATGTGCTGCTGCGCGGGGAAGTGAAAACCGTCATCGACACCCACCTGGCCTATCTCGACAAAGTCGAGGCGCATGTGGATGAAGTCATCGCCAAAGGGTTGGGCAAGGAGGCGCTGCTCAGTTTGGATGTGGAGGATTGCGGCATTTCCCGCATCGCCCTGGAGGGATTGGCCACCCGCTTGCACCGAGAAAATCTGATTGCGCTCTACACTCGAAAAGTTCGGCGGATGAAGCAGGCCCGGGAAGGACAGCGTCTGGCCGCCCACGCTGCACACTGAACACTGCACACTTTCTCCTCGCCCATGCCGCCAGCCATTCCCCGCGGCGTCGCCGATTATTTCGGCGGCCCGGCCCGTCAACGTCGCCACATCGAAGCTTCGCTTCGGGAGCTGGCCCGCGCCTGGGCCTACAACGAGATCATTCCGCCGGTGTTCGAATACGCCGAGACCCTGACCACGGAGGTGGGCGGGCAACTGGCCGAAGACCTGTACAGCTTCTTCGATCGGGATGGCCGGGTGCTGGCCTTGCGGCCCGATCTCACCATTCCCACCGCCCGCATCGTTGGCTCCAAACTGTATGATCAACCGCTGCCTCAGCGCTATTTCTATGCCGGGCCCGTTTTCCGCTATGCCGAGCCCCGGGCGGGACGGCAGCGGGAATTCTGGCAGGCGGGCGTCGAGCTCATGGGCGCGGCCTCGCCCGACGCCGACGCCGAGGTGCTGGCCCTGGCTGCGCAGGCTTTGCAGCAGATGAATCTGAGCACATTTCGGTTCAGTCTGGGGCACATGGGCTACTTCCACGGGCTCATCGCCCACCTGGGCCTGGATGCGGCAGCGGCAACGTCATTGCAAAACGCGCTGGATCGCAAGAGCGAGGATGATGTGCGGGCCCTGGTGCGGGCCTGGGAGCTGGATAGTGTGGATGGCGACGCGGTGCTGGGGTTGCTGGAGCTGTTCGGGTCCCAGGGCGATGGCATTCTGACCCGGGCGCGAACCCTGGCTCGCAACGAGCAGATGCTGGCGGCCGTGGCCCGGCTGGAAGCGGTCGAGCGCATCCTCGATCTTTATGGCGTCAAGCGCTTTTTCGATATCGACCTGGCCGACGTGCGGGCCATGGATTATTACACCGGCATCACCTTCAAGGCTTATACGCCCGGCATCGGCTTTTCCGTGGTCAATGGCGGGCGTTACGACAACCTCGTGGGCGAATTCGGGCCGGACTTGCCCGCGGTGGGCTGCGCGTTTTATATCGATCGGCTGCTACTGGCCCGGACGCGGCAATCGGGCCCGCCCGCCGATCCTGCGCCCGACCTGCTGATCCTGCCCTGCGATTGTGGACAGCACATCGAGCTGGCCCGGGCCGCCCGCGCCGCGGGATTTAGCGTCGCCATGACCCTTGGGCCTGAAGACGCCGCCCACTATCCCCTGCGCATCGTTTGCAACTGTGATGGCTCGGTGACCCTCGAAGACGCCCGTGGCGTCCGCACTCTCCCCCTCGACCTCTGGCTGGAAGCCCTCCTGTGATCATGCCCCCCCTCACCATTGCCCTCCCCAAAGGCCGTATGGCCCAGGAAGCTCTGACCTGGCTGCAACGCGCCGGGTGGTCGTCGCCCCGCACCGAGGATGACCGCAAGCTGGTGGTGGCCAGCGATGACGGCTCTCTCAACTATCTGCTGGTCAAGCCCATGGATGTCCCCGTTTTCGTAGAGCAAGGCGCGGCCGATATCGGCATTGCCGGGCTGGACGCGGTGCGGGAGCGGGCCGCGGATGTGTACGAGCCGCTGCTGCTGCCCTTCGGGCATTGTCGGCTGGCCGTGGCCGCGCCCATCGATCGTCCTCAACGCCCGCTGCGGCTGGAGATAAGCCCGCGCGTGGCCACCAAATATCCGCGTTTGGCCGAGCAATACTTCCGCGGCCGCGGCATCTCCGCCGAATTCATCTATCTCAACGGGTCGGTGGAGCTGGGCCCGCTGGTGGATATGGCCGATCTCATCGTGGACATCATCCAGACCGGCAGCACGTTGCGGGCCAATAATCTGGTGGAGCTGCGGGAGATTATGCCCTCGCAGGCGGCGCTTATCGTCAATCGGGCCAGCTATCGCCTGCACGCCGATCGCATTCAGCCCCTGCTGCGGGCGCTACGGGCCGTGCTGCCGTAGTAGGCCCGGGCCGCACAACCTGACAGGTTACCACCCTGAGGTCCAGAAGCGTCGTGATTATTAGACGCTTATTTGGCTTCCCTGCAAAAAGGTCTGAGTCAGCAATAACGATGGGGAGAACAGCGAGAATGGCGGGGTTTCGGCCAGATTTTCTTGGCGAAACCCTGATATTTTCCTTTGCGTCCTTGCGACTTTGCGTGAGACAAAGCTTTTTTCAGGCGATCCTTATTTGGGTTGCAGTTCTGGGAATGATTGTGATAAAATTTTACTGGTAAGAATCCATACTGTCCCGGAGGCGTACCATGTCGAAACTTGCAACAACAAAGATGTCATCCCGGGGCCAGGTTGTCATTCCTGAAAAAATTCGGAAGCGGATGAATTTATCGGCTGGCTCCCAGTTTATCGTCATGTCTGAAGGCGATGTAGTGATCCTCAAGCGCATCACCGCTCCGGCCACCGAAGAATACCGTGGCCTGATTGAGCGGGTTCGGGCGAAAGCCGCAACTGCCGATTGGCCCCAAAATTATTTTGAAGAAACTTATGGCGTTCAGGCTACCGATCCAATTGAACGTCCCTCCCAGGGGGATTATCCTGAAAGGGATGTTTTGAAATGATCTATCTGCTGGACACAAATGTTTGTATTCAGTATTTGAATGGTAGGTCTCCTGCTATCAGAAAACGACTTGAATCGTTGCATCCCGCGGATGTAGCGGTTTGTTCGGTGGTAAAAGCGGAATTATTGACCGGGGCGCAAAAAAGCCAGTATCCCGAACGGACTCTTGCCAATGTGCGAAAGTTCCTGGCATCTTTTCTATCCTTGCCATTTGATGACGCATCCGCTGAGGCATACAGCGTTATCCGTGCTGATTTGGAGAGGCGTGGCGCGCTTATCGGGCCATATGATCTACAAATTGCCAGCATTGCCCTGGCTCATAATCTGATATTGGTAACGCATAATGTGAGAGAGTTCGGTCGGGTTGTTGGGTTGCGAATAGATGATTGGGAGTAGCGCTATGCCCGACTTGCACCCCATCCTCCGGGCCCAAGCCCTCAGCGCCCGACAATGGGCCGCCATCGCCGAATTGCACGATGACGCCCTCATCACCGCTGGCGGAATGTTTCGGAGGTTGACGGTCCCTTTCAGACAAATGAACGCAAATTTGTCTGACGCTAACCATGGAGTATGACTATCAGGTTGGCGCTGACTCTGATTATTGCTATACTTGGTTTATGGATACGTTGGCTTCTGTTACTGTGGATCGAACCGCCATTGAAGTCTCTTCTTTATTCGATGAAGATGGCGAAATGGCTTACTGGTTGAAACAATCCCCCTACGAACGTTTACGCGCGGTCGAACTCATGCGCCGTATTCTTTATGGATACCATCAACCTGCCCCGCGACTTCAGAGAGTTTTTGAAGTTGCTCAACGCTCACAACGTTGATTATCTTCTCGTTGGCGGCTATGCAGTCGCCTTTCATGGGTATCCGCGCGCCACGGCGGATATGGATATCTGGGTGGCGGTTAATGCCGTCAACGCGGGGAAATTGGTGGATGTGTTGAAGGAATTTGGATTTGATGTTGCTGAATTGTCTGCAGAGCTTTTCTTGACGGAAAATCAGATTATACGTTTGGGGATGCCGCCAATGCGTATCGAGATTCATACTTCTATTTCTGGAGTGGATTTTGATGCCTGTTATGCGAATCGTGTGATGACTCAGTGGGACGGCGTCGATGTGCCTTTGATAAATTTGGAACAACTCAAGATCAACAAGGCCGCCAGTGGTCGTTACAAAGATTTGAATGATCTGGAGCATTTGTCTGATTGAGTTTCGTTTTTCCGGCATCCTCATCACCACTGGCCCGGGCCGCGCAACCTGACAGGTTCCCGCCGCGGCCTGGCTTCGCCAGCGTGTGCGCCCGCCGCCGGCAAGTCTCTCTGCCCAAAATGTTTCTTGGAACCTGTCAGGTTTAGCCACGATGCACCCCATCCTCCAGGCCCAAGCCCTCAGCGCCCGACAATGGGCCGCCATCGTCGACCTCCACGACGACGCGCTGATTACCGCCGGCGCCGGCACAGGCAAGACCCGGACGCTGACAGCTCGCTATCTGCAACTACTGGCCAGCGGCCTTTCTCCGCGCCAGGTGGTGGCCATCACCTTCACCCGCAAGGCCGCCCGCGAAATGCGCAACCGCATCCGCGAGCAGGTGTGGGCCTACGCCGGGCGCGCGGGGCTGGCGGCTGACGAACGGGCGAAATGGCGCGGCATTGCCATCCAACTGGACGCGGCCCGCATCAGCACCATCCACGGTCTATGCCGCCAGATTTTGCAATCGCATCCCGCCGAAGCCCGGGTCGATCCCTATTTTCAGACCCTGGAAGAAGGACAGGCCCTCCTCATGCAGGAAGAATCGGTGGCCGACGCCCTCAACTGGGCCGCGAGCCAACCTCATCTGGCCGATTTGCTGGCCGCTGTTCCCGAATCGATGGTGCGGACGGCGGTCAAAACGCTGCTGGCGCGGGGCTCCGAAGCGCGGACGCTGCTGCAAGCGCATCCAGCAGAGCCAGACTCCCTGCTGGATGCCTGGGAGAGCTGGCTGGCGGGGGCGCAGAAGGCTCGCCTGCGGGAGATCATGATTGATCCCGCCTGGCAGGACGCCCGCCAACGCATTGACGCCGCATCGCCGTTGGATCGTCACGACCGGTTGGCGGTGCAGGCGGCGCGGGCCCAAGAGGCGCTGTTGCTATTTGGAGACAGTGACGCCGGGGGGCTTCGGGCGGGGGCGGCTGCGCTGGCCGTGCTGGACTTGCGGGGCGGCAGCCTCAAGGCCTGGCCCGGCGGCAAAGATGAGAAAAGGGCTGTTGCAGACGCTCTAAAAATCCTGCGCCAGCCCTTCAAGCAGGAGGTCTGGCTGGGGGCGGGCCTGAATGCCCGGGATGAAGACGCGGCCCGGGCCCTGGTGCAGATTAAGGACATCGCCCTGGCCGCCATGCGCGCGTACGACGCCCGCAAAGCCGAAATGCAGGCCCTGGATTTCGACGATCTGGAAGATCGGGCCATTCGTCTGCTGGCCGAGCATGACCAGGTGCGGGCCTGGTGGCAAGAGCAGGTGCAAGCCCTGCTGGTGGATGAATTTCAGGACACCAACGCCCGTCAGACCCGGCTGCTGGATTTGCTGGACGGCGGACGGGGCGTGCGTTTTCTGGTGGGGGATGGCAAACAATCGATCTATCGTTTTCGTGGAGCCGATGTGGCGGTGTTTCAGAACTTGCGGCATGATTTCGAGGCCCGGGGCAAGCGCGTGGCGCCGCTGGATGAGACCTGGCGGGCGCATCGGGCGTTGGTGGCGGGATTGAATGAGCTGCTGGCTCCGGTGCTGGGCGTAGCCCAACATCCCTGGGAAGTCTCCTTCGAACCGCTAACCCCGGCCCGGCCCCAGCCTCCCCGCTGCGCCGCCTCCCCCTCCATCGAATTTCTGCTGGCCGCGGGCAAGAAGAGCGATGGCGCCCTGGAACGGGCGGCCCGGGCCGTGGCCCGGCATCTGCGTCAATTGCTGGATGATGGCCGCTGCACCGCGGGCGATGTCGCCATTCTCACCCGCGCGTCCACCAGCTTTGCCGCCTATGAAAACGCGTTGGACGCCGCGGGCATTCCCTTCCTCACCCTGGCCGGGCGCGGCTTCTATCAGCGGCCCGAAATTCGAGATCTGGTCATCGTGGCCCGGGCCGCGGCCGATCCCACCGACGATGTCGCCCTGGCCGGAGCCTTGCGCTCCCCCGGTCTGGGCCTCAGCGACGCCGCCCTCTATCAGCTCGCCCGCCAGCGCGACGCCATGCGTCCCGACCGGGAATCGCCGCGTCCGCCCCTGTGGCTGGCGCTGACTCAGTCCATCGACGCCATTGCCGAGTCTGAGCGCTCGCGCGCCCAACGCGCCTTGCAGCTCATCGCAACGCTGCATGGCATGGCGGGTCGGGCCGCGATGGCCGATGTGCTCAAACATTATGTGGATGAGACCGACTATTTGGCCATGCTCACCGCGGCCGGAGAAGCTCGCGCCGCCCGCAACGTCTCCAAACTGCTGGCCGATGTGCGGCAGGCGGGCTTCGTGCAGGTGGAGGATTTCATCGATTATGTGCGCCTGGCCCGGGCCGTAAACGTGCGGGAGGGCGAAGCGCCGGTGGTGGCCCAGGGCGCGGTGCAGATCATGACGGTGCATCGGGCCAAGGGGCTGGAGTTTCCCATCGTCATCATCGGCGATGTCAGCTATCAGGGCCGCGGGGGGCAGGGGCTGCTGCTGGCCGGGGAGCAGATTGCCTGGCGTCTGCCGTCGCCGCCGGGGGATAAGCAAAAGTCGGTTTTCTATGAGGCGCTGCTGGGGTTGGAGCAGCGTCAGGAGCAGGCGGAGGATAAGCGCCTGCTCTATGTGGCCGCCACCCGCGCCCAGGAGCACCTCATCATCAATGGCGTGGCCGACCGCAGTCGGGGTTGGCTGGCATTGCTGGCCGACGCCGCGTCCTTGGATGCTGATTGTTTTGATGATGCCGGCGGCGTCGAGATCGTGACGAAACTTGCCCGCTGCACCGTCATTGCGGCGGACTGGACGCCCGCAGGAGCGACCGCATCGACCCCCACCGACTCGCTGCGCCCGCCCCGTTTCCATCCCCACATGCTGACAGCCATCGCTGAGGAAGAAGAGGATGTGGATGAAAAGCGGAAAGAGGCGGAACAGAAGCCTGAGCGCCGGGTGTGGCGGGTGCTGCCGAAGGATGCACAGCGGGCCTGGGCTCCGGCCTGGGTGGTGGGCTCGCTCACCCATCGGGCCATCGAACTGGAGCGTTTCCCTGATGATCCCCGCTTCGATGATTGGTTCCGGGCCAGCGCTCGCGGCCTTGGCTTGAGCAATGAGGCCATGCTGGCTGACGCCCTGCGCCGCGCCCGCCAGCGACTGATCTCATTGCAAGCCAGTGACATCTGGCGCCAGATCATTCGCTCCGAGCGCCGGATACACGAAATCCCCTACAGCTACGAATCCCGGTCCGGTCGCGTCCAGCGCGGCGTCATCGATATCGCCTGGCGGCAGAATGGCCGCTGGCATCTCATCGATTTCAAGACCGATCGCATCAAGGACCGTCCGGCGATGCAGGCCCGCATCCAGAAAAAGCGCTATGACCGGCAGGTTCGGCGCTACATTCAGGCCATGGAAAAATTCCTGGGCGAGAAACCGCAGGCGTGGCTCTGCTTTCTCGATGTCGCGGGCGAGGTGGTCGTCGTCGAGATCACCGACGAGCTGTAAATCGCCCATCGCGACAGGAAAGTGATGAAAAACTGATGCGGAGATGGTTGGATCGACTGAAAAAAGCTTGATCTCACGCCAAGCTGCCAAGGCGCAAAGGAAAATATCATGGTTTCGCCAAGGAAAAGTGGCTGAAATCACACCATTTTCGCTGTCTTCTCTATCGTCGCTGCTGATCGCGACCTTTTTTCAGGGGGGCATGGTTTGACGCCTTATGAACGGAATGCTTTCTTCACCCGCCAGCGCATGATGCCCGCGGGTGCGCATCCGGCCGCCTCGTCGCCGTTGCACCTGCGACTCGGGCGTGGTAAGATGCGTGGCTGCAAGACAACCTGCGTTTCTGAAACATCATGCGAAAAACGAGGCGGTTCTGGCGTCGGGCCTCAACCGACGTTCGTCGTCGCAAGCTCGCTTGAGAAAAAAGGAGAGATGAGGTAAATGGAACGAATAAAACGGATTTTCATCCTGGGAGCGTTTGTTGCTGCGTTGTTGGGGGTTGGCGCCTGCAATGTACAAGGAGGCGCCGTCCCGGCTATCACCGTAAGCGGCATACAGACTGTTATCCCTGTCACAGCACTTCCAGAGCCGACCAGGCGCCCCACGGATGCAAGCGTTTCACCTGCGGCGACGCAGACTGCTGTCTCGATCGTTGGTCAGGACGTCATCCCGCAAGAACAGGCGCAAAAGGACGCTCAAGAACAGGCGCAAAAGGACGCTGGCAGTTGGCGGCCTCGGGAGTTCTTGCTTAGCGCCTATAATCCGCCTTATGCCTGGCGCGAGCCGCCATACGAAGATGCCACCTTCTTGTATTATAAAAATGCCAATTTCGACAATTTTCTGTGGGTGAGAGATGATGACGCCCTCATGCAAAAGGTGCATGAGCATGGCTTCAAGTACTTTTTCGACGTCGGCTCGGTAATCGGAGAGGATCTACTAAGAGGCAGCCCTGATAGCGTTCCGCCGCAAGTCACGGATGAGATGTTGCGGCGGCTCGATGCAGCTATCGATAAATATAAAGATGATCCCGATTTGATCGGCTATTACATTTGCGACGAGCCTTTTCCTTCCGGTTTTCAAAACATCGCCCGAGTCATGCAAAGAATCAAGGAAAAAGACCCTGCGCGCGTCAGCCTTGTCAATCTCTGGCCCTATTTTGAAAATGAAATAGGCGATGATGATTATATCGAGGATTTCATTCAGACAACGAAGGCGGAATTGCTGTGCGCGGATCGCTATAATTTTTTCACAGGATGGGATGAAAATGACGAATATCTTGCTGAACTGGCGCGGATTAGAAAGCACGCATTACAACATCACATCCCCTTTTATTTTATCGTTCAGGCCGTCGGAACTCAGGGGACCAGCGTGGGAACGCCCGGAGGCGGGGATGAATATCTGGAATGGCGAACGCCAAACCGGGCCGAGCACAGGTGGCTGGTCTATTCAGCGCTGACGTATGGCGTGCATGGACTCATCTGGTTCCATTGGGATGGTCAGGATTGGGGCGTGATACAGAATCCGGATAGAGAAATTATTTATCCTTCTCTCCAAAGCATCAATGCCGAGATCTCTGTACTGAAGGAGATCATGCTGCATTTGACGACCACCTATGTTTATCAAACCAAAGATGTGCAAGCTGCCATGGGTGCGGAGCCTGCCAGATATTTGATCAATGCTGCGGATGACGCTGATTTGCTGGTAGGTTTTTTTCGGGATGATGGAGGAAATGAGGATTATTTCATGCTTATGAACAAAAGTTATTCCGAGCCGGTAGCCCCCGAGATCACGATAAACGCCGTCCTGGATAGTCTTCAGGCGTTTAATGTCGAAAATAATCGGTGGGAGGAGATTCCTTTTGAAAAGAAGACGTCCAGTACGGTCTTTACAGTTCATTTGCGAAAAGGCGGCGGTCGGCTATTCAAGTTCAAGCAGGAAGATGCTCATCGACTTCTTTTGCCGCTTACCCTGAGAAGCTATCCTTAGATCCAGTTGAGCTAATTTTATTTGTGTCATCCTGAGTAGCCCCACAGCGCACGGGCGCTGCTCAAAATGGAGGAAACTTCGTCAGGTTCGACAATATCACATCCTCGGCGATTCGTTTCTTGCTACGTCATTCCGACGACCGCAGGGAGGAGGAATCTAGCTCATTTGATGTCCGCGCCGTCGTGTTGTAAAATGCCCGTCATGAATTGCACATCACCCTGTTCGTCATCATGAGCAAGCAAAGGCCGTTTCTCTACGGCATTTCGGGCATTTTTCGACGTCTTGCGCTATTGGGGCGGGATTCGTCGAAACGGACGCCTATTCCCTTGCGGCTGGTAGGCGGGCTGGCTCTGCTGATTCTCATCGGCACGCTTTTGTTGTTGGCGCCCGGCATGACAACGCAGCCGATTTCGCCCATGGAGGCGTTTTTTACGGCCACCTCGGCGGTGACGGTGACGGGCCTGAGCGTCATTCCCACCAGCACAGGCTTCACCTATTTGGGGCAGATTGTGCTGCTGTTGTTGATTCAGGCGGGCGGCGTGGGCTTTATCTCGCTGATTGTGCTGGCTCTGCATCTGATGGGGCGCTATGTTTCATTGATGGATCGGCTGGCGCTGACCAGGGCTATGGGGCTGGATAAACCGGGCCGGATTTTGCAGATTCTGCGCAACGCCATCTTGGGCATGTTTGTCATCGAGGGAGCGGGCGCGGCGCTGCTCTATCTTCACTGGCGCGCGGCGGGCATCGCCCCGCCCGGCAAGGCGGGGTTTTACGCGCTTTTTCACGCCGTCTCCGCCTTTTGCAATGCCGGATTCGATCTTTTTTCCGGGCTGCCCGCTTATCCCAACGGTCTGCCCAACGACAACATCACCCTCATCATTTTGGGCGTGTTGGTGCTGTTGGGAGGCCTGGGCATTCCAGTATTTATGGAAGCCTTCAGCCGCTATCGGCGCAAAAGAATGAGTCTCAACACCTGGCTGACGTTGATCACCGCGGCTGGCCTCATCCTGCTGGGCTGGGGCGGGCTTTTCTTCTCGGAACACCTGATGGGGCATGGCGTTATCCGAGATGAAGGCATTGTCAATGCGTTGGTGCAGACCTGGTTTCAGTCTGTCTCCACCCGCACCGCTGGCTTTCCGGGCCTGCACAGCTTTTCGCTGGTGGGCTCCGATAGCCGTTTGTTGATTATCACCCTGATGTTCATCGGCAGCGCCCCCGCTTCCATGGGAGGCGGCATCACCACCGGCTCATTTGCCGTGCTGACCCTGGCGGTGTGGAATTATGTGCGGGGCTCCGATTCAGTGCAGGTGCGGCATCGCACCATCTCACAGGCGACGGTGCGGCGGGCGGCGGTGGCGCTTCTCATCTCCCTGGCCGTCGTGATCATCGCCAGTTGGCTGATTTTGCTCACCAATCAATTTTCTTTCAACAAGGCCCTGTTCGAGGTGGTTTCGGCCTTGGCCACCTGCGGACTTTCGATGGGCGTTACCGGCGATCTCAACGCGTTCGGCAGACTGATTATCATCGCCATGATGTTTTTCGGGCGGGCGGGCGTGGTAACGTTGATGATGGCGTTGACGCAGCATGATCCCTACCATCGGCGACATCTCGATTTTCCGGAAGAGGATGTGCTGGTGGGATGAGCAGAGCGGGCGCCGAAGGCGGAACGTCAGTCGCCCGCGCTCAGCGCCAATTGCTCCGCCGGCGTGAAGATGTAGCCCGCAATCAGCAGCGTGCTGATCAAGGATGTCAGGCCCGAGACGGTGAGGATCATGGCCATGACCACGAATTGGTAGAACGCGGCATGCACCGGCTGGCTACCGC
>Ga0256833_1001903_pt1 | contig 15061 bp, 12 predicted proteins | sample 356284metaG_FD_190535 | JGI IMG/M metagenome (GOLD analysis project Ga0256833, IMG submission 190535) | Hydrothermal vent microbial communities from Mid Atlantic Ridge, Atlantic Ocean - 356-284 | ecosystem: Environmental > Aquatic > Marine > Hydrothermal vents | place: Atlantic Ocean: Mid...
ATGAAATCAGGGAAAAAAAAGAAAAAGAAATTAAAGGGATAACTGCAACAGTTGTTTATGAAGAAAAACCTGTCTACAAAGAAGAGGCAACCACAAAAAACATTGCAAAAACTTCTCTAAAAAGTGGAAAAACCGCAAATTACACAGAGTTTATTGACAATACGAAGAACAAACTTATCGCAAACCCTGAAAAATACACTATACAACTCGAACTTGCATGCCAGAACGAAACCCTTGATAAAGCAATAAAACTTCTTCCTGAAAAAGAAAAAATATTTTTTGTACCACTGAAGTTCAATGGAAAAGAGTGTTTTATAATCTGTTATGGTATTTATGAAACTTCTAAAGAGGCAAAAGAGACACTTAACACCCTTGATAAAGAGTTCTTTCAAGAAAACACTCCTTTGATAAGACAGGGAAAGAAATTTAAACGATACATCAAATAGATTTAACCACAATTCAGGTTTTTATTTTTGTAAAAAAGAAAATTCCAGAAAACAAAAAGAAGACATTTATAATCCATGCTGCGAGAAACGAAGGGAGATAGTGTTTTGCACCAAGACTTAGAAAGAAAGAAGTTAAAGCATAATAAAGGATAATCAAAAACATTGAAAGCACTATCCCTGAAACAGGTGTTTTTTTTCTTCCTTCACTTATTAAAGCAAAGGGTAACCCTATGAGAAGTAATACAAAAGGGGAAAATGCTGAGGAGAATCTGTAATAATAATTTGTAATGTATTTATAAGGCTTTATTCCAATTGCTTTTTTTCTTGAAATAAAATCCCTTAACTCTGATTGAGTAAGTTCGTCAGCAACAGGTTCAATTGTTTTGAAAAAAGAGACATTGTCCCAGATTACAGGCTTTTTTGCATGTTTTGATACATAATCATTCCCTTTCAAAGCAAAAAAAGTATTGTTATCCTCAAAAAAAGAATTGTTAATAACTTTGATTAGAGTTGCTCTGTATAAAGATTTCAATTTTCCAGATTTCAAATCAAAATCAACACTAATAAAATTTCTAAACTCACCCCTTTCAAAATCATAATAATCACACCAATAAAAGCCAGCAGGATTTTTAAAACTTCTGATAACAGACATATTCTTTAACCTTAATTTGTAAACAAAAGTATTCATTTTCTTTTTGTTTATCTTTAGATAAATTTCGGTAGATTTCTTTCTTGAAAGGGGAGAGAATACGGTTGTAAAAAACAGAAGAAAAACGGAAATAATCAATGAAAGATAGACCACAGGAGTAACAATGGAAAATATACTGATGCCAGAGGATTTCATTGCTATTAATTCGTTCTTAACATCCAGATAAATAAAGAAAAACAAAGCAGACATAAGAAAAGCAAAAGGAATTAAGAGAGGATAAGTAGCAAGGGTTGAAAAAAGAATATATTTAAGCCCATAGGATATATTAGCCTTATATTTCAATAAATTAAACATAATTTTTAAAGTAACAGTTAAAAGATATACCCCCTGCAGAATAATGAAAAACACAAAAAAGAACCTCAGGAAATTAAAAATTATATATTTTAAAAGTACCGGCAATTTAAGTGAAAAAATAGCATTTTCTTCCATTTCTTTTAAAACATTTGTTTCAAACCACATCTTAATATGCGAAAAAGAATTTTTCATTTTATCTTTTATTGAAATTTTTTCTTTAATCCTAAGGGGTTTTTCAATTCTCTCCCTGTTAAAAAAAGTAAAATATATTGTGGAAAACAGAAGGAAAAAAACAAGAGTTAAGGATAGGGCAGGGTGCCTATTAAATAGATTAACAAAAACATTTAATAGAAAAATGTAAGAAAAAGAAATAAAAAAACTGTAAATAACAGCACCGGAAATAACACTTCCCCTTTTCAGGGAAAAACCAAGATAGAATCCGAGAAAAAATGAAACAAAAACAAAAAACAACAAAGACAGTCTTTTAACGAGAAGGGACATTGCAGTTTTATCTTTATTTTTAAGTAAATTAACAAATTTAATTAAACCCAACTTATCAACCCTATTTTTATATGAAACCCTTTTCCTGAAATTTTCAACATTTAATTTTACACTTATTGCTTTTTTCTTAAACTTTAGAACAGATAGAGTTTCCTTTTTATCATTTTTAAAAACATAGGCTTTTCCCCCATAAAAAAATAGAGAAAGTGCAAGATTTTTTTCATCCATAATCAATCTTGCTTTTTTGCTATATATGATCTCAAAATTATTGAAGTTATTATAGTTAAAGCCAATGGTGTTTTTAAAAACATTTTTCCTGACCATTTCAGAAAAAAGGTAAAATCTGTTTGTCAACCTGTTGAATTCCCCTGAATTAATAGCATAAATCACAGATTTTATGTTAATTCTGTTAATAACTCTGTCTCTTTTTTCCTTCGCAATAGGAACTATGTAAAAAAGGAATAAAAAATATATAAAGGTTATAAAAATAGATGCCTTTAGAAAAGGTCTGGTCTGGTGCTTTAAAGATATCCCGGAAGCATTTATTGCTATCAATTCAGATGAAGAAGCCAACTCAAAAGTGACAAAAAGAGAAGCAAAAATTGCTGCAAAAGGGAGTGTTGAAGAAAATATTTTGGGAAGCATATAAATTATCAATTTTAAACTTTCTTTTAATGGAGCATTTTTTTCAATAATCAATGAAGATAGAAAAAAAAGATTCTGAATGAAAAAAACAAAAGAGTATATAAATTCTGCACCTAAAAATGCTATATAAATTTTTTTTAAAATGTATCTTTCAAGTATTTTTTTATTCTTATCCATCAGATATATATTTTAACAGAGCATTGTTTATTTTATTAAAAAACATTTTCTGTTTTTAATCGAAAATCATCAAACAAACTAATCACTTTAGTAAAAAAGAAGCAAAAACAAAGCAAAAGATATTTAAAAACAGGTTTTATTTAACTTCATATAACATATATTATGTAAACCAAAATTCATTGCTCATTCTTCTATATATTTTGGCAAATTAGTGGTTGAAAAAGATAAAAAATCTTGCCATTTTGTGTTTAAAGGCACGATGCCTGATTTCATTTATCATGTTTTTGCAAAAAAGTTCAACTTATATTTTTTTGAGTTCTTTTAAAAAGTATTGGTTCTTTACTTAAACATTTTCCTATGATATAGATTTAATGAGAAGGTAATTATAAACTTCACTTTTTTTAGGAGGAAAATATGGTTAAAAGAGTTTACAATTTCTATGCAGGACCAGCCACATTACCTTTTTCTGTAATTGAGAAAGCATCAAAAAATGTGCTTGAGTTTAACAATCTTGGCATATCTATACTTGAAATTTCCCACCGTGCCATTGAGTTCGATAAAGTCATAAAAGAAGCACAGAAAGACATTAAAGAGATAATGAACCTTGATGATAACTATCATGTGCTATTTCTTCAGGGCGGTGCTTCTCTTCAATTCCACATGATACCTTTAAACCTTATGTTAGAAAGTAAACCAGCACTTTATGTGAATACCGGAGCATGGTCCAAAAAAGCAATAAAAGAAAGCAAAATTATAGATGAAAACAACACGAAAGTGGTTGCATCTTCTGAAGACAAAAATTTCACCTATATTCCAAAGGAAATACCCTGTGATTCAAGCGCAAGTTATCTTCACATAACAACAAATAACACTATTTACGGAACCGAGTACCATTTTTTCCCAGATACCGGGGATGTTCCCCTTGTGGCCGACATGTCTTCTGATATATTAAACAGAAATCTTGACTTTAAAAAATTTGCTTTGATCTACGCAGGTGCGCAAAAGAATTTAGGCCCTGCCGGCACTACCCTTGTTATTATTAGAGATGATCTTGTCAAAAGAACTGAAAACAAAAAATTACCAACCCTTTTAAACTATAAAACACATGTTGAAAAAGATTCTCTATTTAACACCCCTTCTGTTTTCGCAGTTTATGTTGTTCACCTTGTTTTAAAGTGGATAAAGGATGAAATGGGAGGACTGAAAAATGTGGAAAAATTAAATAGAAAGAAGGCTGAACTACTCTACTCTACAATAGATGATATGAGTGACTTTTATAGAGGCACTGCAGAAAAGGACTCAAGATCATTAATGAATGTTACATTCAGGTTACCCAGTGAGGAACTTGAAAAAAGGTTTGTTGAAAAGGCTGCAGAAAGAGATCTGATCGGTTTAAAGGGACACAGAAGTGTTGGCGGGATAAGGGCATCTATTTACAATGCTTTTCCGTATGAAGGAGTTGAAAAACTGGTTGAATTTATGAGAGATTTCAGGAAAAATTCGTAATACAAACCTTTAAGTTTTGGTTTAAAAAACAAATTTAATTATATGATCTTTAAGTATTAAACTTTTTGTTATATCTTTTTATGGTGAAAAATAACTGTTTAAATGCTTCAGTTCTATGGCTTATTCTGTTTTTCTCTTCTAACTCCATTTGCGCAAGGGTCTTTTTGAAAGGGGGATAATAGAAAATAGGGTCATAACCAAACCCGTTGTTGCCTTTCAACGAAGTTGAAATTTTCCCCTCAAGCACCCCTTTTGCACAGTGAATAATATTGCCTTCTCTTGCATAACAAGCAAAACAAATAAACCTTGCTGTTCTCAAATTATCAGAGGTATTTCCCATTTTTTTTAGTATTATCTTACATTTATCTTCAAAACTTAAAGTTTCTCCAAGGTATCTTGCCGAGTGAACACCCGGTTCTCCGTTAAGGGCATCTATTTCCAGACCAGAGTCATCTGCAACCACAGGAAGGTGTACCTTCAGGGAAAACTCAATTGCTTTTTTTCTTGCATTCTCTAAAAATGTTTTTCCATCTTCCATTACTGTAACTTTTCCAAGACCAACTTCACTTAAACCAATAATCTCAAAATCTTCTTCTCTGGCTATCTCTTTTACCTCCTTTAATTTTCCTTCGTTTGTTGTGGCAAAAAGAACCTTTATTTTTTTACTCATGGTTTTTTAAAATTTCATTTTGAATTTTAATCAATTGTTTTATTCCATTAAAAGCAAGTTGCAACATCAAATCAAGTTCTCTTCTCGGAAACGGGTACTTCTCCGCTGTGCCCTGTATTTCTATGATCTTCTCCATCTCTGTTGCAACAAGGTTCATGTCAACCTCTGCATTAGAGTCTTCAGAGTAATCAAGATCAACCATAAGTTCTCCATTCACCTTTCCTACAGAGATTGCAGCAACATTTTCAATTACGGGGTTTCGTTTTAATTCTCCTTCCTTTATTAGTTTTTTCAGGGCAATTACCATGGCAACAAATGAACCTGTTATTGAGGCAGTTCTTGTTCCACCATCAGCCTGGATTACATCACAATCAATTAAAACAGTTTTTTCTCCCAATAATTGCCTATCAACAACAGCCCTTAAAGACCGCCCTATTAACCTTTGTATCTCAACAGTTCTTCCAGATTGCTTTCCTCTTATAGCCTCTCTCTGGTTTCTTGTGTGAGTTGAACCTGGTAACATACCATACTCTGCGGTAACCCACCCTTCCCCACTGCCATGAAGAAATGGTGGAACCCTGTCATCAACTGTGGCACTACATATTACCTTTGTTTTCCCGAAAGATATTAAACACGAACCGAGAGGGTGTTCCAAAAAATCAGGAATAATCTCCACCCTTCTCAATTCATTATTTTTTCTACCATCGTTTCTCATGATATTCTCCTTACCTTATCTTTCCAATGTCTATGTGCTCAATTTTATCAAAGTTTCCTTCTAAAAACCTTTCACTTAACTTCCCGAAGTTTTCAGGGTAATCCGTAACATAAATTTCGGTTCTGTTTTCTTTCTTTTCAGGGAAAACAAAATTTCTCTTCAAGGTTTCAAGTATTGGCGTTGCCGAATCAACAAGGCAAATCCTTTCTCCAGCAATTTTTGCAATTGTTTTTTTCATAACGGGATAATGAGTACAACCCAATATAAGTGTATCAATCGCCTTTTCCAGCAACGGCTTCAGGTACATTGTCACCACTTTCTCAGCAATTTCACCCTCAATCAACCCCTCTTCAACAAGGGGAACAAGTAATGGGGCTGGATTGGAAAAAACCTCACAATCATTGCAAATCTTCAATATCTCTTCTGTATAAGAGTTTGAAAGTATGGTTGCCCTTGTACCTATTACCCCTATTTTTTTGTTTCGGGTTTTTTTCACTGCTTTATTTGCCCCTGGTTTTATAACACCAAAAAGAGGAATCTCAAATTTCTCTTTTAAAACCTCTATGGAATAAGCAGATGCAGTATTACACGCAATTATTAGAACATCTACCCCCTTTTTAATTAAAAATTTTGTGTTTTGAATTGTATAATTTATTATAGTTTCAGATGATTTTGTGCCGTACGGAAGCCTTGCAGTATCACCAAGATAGCAAAAGTCAACACCTTTTAACCCACTTCTTAGTTTTTTAAGTACAGTTAATCCTCCCGCTCCCGAATCAAATATTCCTATTTTTTTTATTACACTTTTTACCACTTATTCTTCTCCAATTGCAGGTAACACTATTAAAAAGCGCGCTCCCACTTCGGATTCGCCTAATATCAGCTGACCTTCATATTCCTCTATTATCTTTCTTGCATTGTACAAACCTATGCCGGTTCCCTGGCTGCCCTTAGTTGTAAAATACTGTTCAAAGATTCTGTCCTTAATATTTTCGGGAATACCCGGTCCATTATCAACAACCTCAACAACAACACTATTTCCCTCTCTGTAAGATTTTATTGTCAATTCAGGATCAGGGGATGATTTTAGAGCGTCAAGCGAGTTTTTTATAAGATTATGTAAAACCTGAGAAAAGTCGGATTGGCTTATTCTTACAAAAGGAATAGGGTTCTGCAATTCAATGTTTTTCTTTACCTTATGTTTAAAGAAGAGGTCAGCATTAAAAAATTCAAGTTCACTCTTTATCAAAGAGTTAACATTAACAAGTTTTTCATCTTTTTCAACAGTCATTCTTGCCTTGTTTAAAACTGATTCAATAATTTCATTCATCTTTTTTACAGATTCAATTATATTAGCAATATGCTTTAGCAATCTTTTTCTGTCAAGAGAATCCTGCATTCCTTCAATTATAGATTTTACCATTGATAATCTTGATGTAACAATCATCATAGGATTGTTTAAATTGTGAACTATTCCCTGAATCATCTCCCCAAAAACTGCAAATTTATCACTCTGTATTAATTTTGTGTTTAAGTTTTCAAATGATTTTTTAAAAAATTCAAGGTCCCTGCTCACCTCTTCAATTTTTAGTTTTAACTCACCATTTTCAACAAGTAACTTATTCATATCATCGGCATTTACAACTGTTAAAACAACGAGATTCTGCCTTTTAGATTTATTTTCAATCTCAATTTTTTCACCTGAAATGCGATAATGTCTTTCATAAAGTCGTATTATTTTGTTAAACCGTGAATCATTAGAGACTTTAAACGCCTGTATCATTTCTCTAATATCTTCAGGCAACAATTCAAAAGAATTGGCATCAAGGAAAAACTGTCTGAACCATTTATTTGTAAAGAGAATATGGAGAGTTTCTATCTCAATAACCATAACTCCCATATTCACGGTGTTTAACAATGAGAATAACAGATCATATTCTTTTTTTAATTTTTCGTATTCTCTTATTATTAAACTTCCCAGCATTTCAAGGGTTAAATCCTGTTTTTTAAATTTTTTCAAATAACCTGATAATTTTTTTTCACCTATTATGTTTGTTGCTATTTCAATTAACATTGGAGATTTGCAAAAAGAATTTGAAGAAAATTTAAACGCAACAGCAATGACAACAACCACAAAAAGTATAGTTAAAAGAAATAATATTCTCAAATTTTCAACAACACTCTCCAGAAAACTGTTATTTTTGTTTTTAAAAAGAAAAAGATAAAAATCACTTTTGCCTAATTTAGAAATGATAAAAACATTACTTTTTACTGTTACCATTTTAGTTTTGATTGAGTGTGTTAAAAAAGAATTAACTAAATTTACAACTTCTTTTTTGTTCAATATAGGGTAAAGTTTAATATTTTTTAACAACATGGTTTTTTGCTGACTTATAAGATCATTAAGGTTTGACCAATTTATTACATTATTTTTTCTATCTGCAAATGAGTAATATAACACATCTCCTTTTTTATTGAATAGAATTAAATTCCAGTTATCACTGTTGAGATTTGCCTCTTTTTCAAAAAAATCAGATGTTCTTTGAAAGGAAAAAACCACACTAACCAGGCTTCTAAAGGAATCTTTTTGATAGACAGGAATGGCAAAAGCAAAGTACATATTACCATTTACTTCGTATGGCTTTGTGATAAACACCCTGTTTCTATCTGATGCTATGGCCTCCGAATAATAAGGATAGTTCCTTGGCTCACAGTAATAACCTACAGATTTTGGCTCAAGTTTTCTAAACGGGAATTCTCTGTAAAAACCTGTTCTATCCACATAATTTATAATAACAAAAGGGTAATTTTTGTAAAACTTTGCCCAGATTGGATTTAATGATTCGCTTAAAACAGTTATGTTTTTTACATCGTCAGTCAATAATTCATTTCTATTCATGTAAGTGCCTGAAACATTGCTGCTAATATTTCTTTTTTTAACAACATAATGGTAATTAGACACAAGGTTGTGTCTGGTTGTTATGTATTTTTCGTTAAATTCGATTTTAACCATTTTGTTATCTAACATACATCTGTTCAATTCGTCTTCAATCAGATGTTTATTATAAAAAAGGAACATCTCTGTGTCCTTATAAAGTATTTCAACCTTTTTTTTAATAGTCTTTGCTCTATCATAGGTGTGTTTTGCAGAGAAATCTTCAACAGTTTTAAAAAATCTCAGAAAAAAAACTGAAATAACAATGAAAAAGAAAACCAGAAAAAACCCCAAAAATATACTACCCTTTTTATCTGAAGAATTAAGCTTCCCATCAATCATTTAAACACCTTTCCGGTTGAATAATACCACCTGATACAACATATTTTATTGCTTCTTCTATGGTTAATTGTGTTTCTACAACCTCTGATTTTTTTACAACTACGAGGTAACCAGATGTAGGATTGGGAGTTGTGGGAATAAAAACATTGATCATATCCTTTTCCCGAAAATAACAGCTAAGATCATTGCATAAAGAGGAAGTGGTTAATCCAATAACCCACATGTCTTTTTTAGGATACTCTACAAAAACAACCTTATTAAATCGATTTTCATTTGAGAAACGAAAAGCATCAAGCAACTGCTTCATCGCAATGTAGATACCTTTTACAAGAGGAGTGGAAGATAATAATTTGTCCATCAGTTTTATAAGTTTCTTTCCAATGAAATTTTCAGCAATAAGACCTATAAGAAGTATAAAAATAAAGAGAAAAACAACAGAAATAACTGTTATGGCAAAATGAGGAAGGCTTAAATTTAGGAAGTATTTTTGAAGAAGGTTAACAACAAAAGGTGAAACAACACTATCTATTTTTTTAAATAAAACAATTATAATAAAAATACTTACAAAAGCAGGGGTGATTACAAGTATTCCTGTTAAAAATGTTGATTTTAAACCTTTAACTTTCATTGCTTTTTCTCATTTTTTCCGTGATGAACAATAAAGTAAATATATTCATCTTTTTTAGCCATTCTCAATTTTTCCCTTGCAATCATCTCAATAAAAAAGGGAGAAGAGGTATCCTGCAACCTCAATTCCCTTTTTAATGATTCCTCTTTTAATTCAAGTTTGTGTTTGATCCTTGCCAGTTTTTTTTCCTTTTTTCTCATTTGCTGCAATGTTCTATAACCAAACCTATTAAGGTAGAGAAATAAAATCACCCCACATGTATACACAAAAACGAATAGAAGTTTTATTTTTAAGGATTTTTTTTTCCTCTTAATCATAACTATTATTTTTTAAATGCCATTTTTCCCGCATATATCCCATCTTCACCTAAAATTTCTTCTATTCTCAAAAGTTGATTGTACTTGGCAAGTCTATCGGTTCTCGAAAGTGAACCAGTTTTTATTTGCCCTGTTTCAAAAGCAACTGAAAAATCGGCAATGGTGGTATCCTCTGTTTCTCCTGATCTATGAGAGACGACAGTAGTGTACCCGCTCATCTTTGCAAGCCTGATGGTATCAACTGTCTCGGTCAATGTTCCTATCTGATTTAATTTAATCAGTATAGAATTTGCAATACCATTTTCAATACCCTCTTTCAATATTTCAGGGTTGGTAACAAAAATATCATCTCCAACAAGTTGTATTTTACCCCCCAGTCTTTCAGTCAACTCTCTCCACCCCTCCCAATCAGATTCTGCAAGACCATCTTCAATAGAAATTATGGGGTATTTAGAAACCCACTCTTCGTACAGAGATATCATCTCTGAAGAAGAGTAAACATTCCCCGTTGAATTAAGGTGGTACTTTCCATCTTCCTTAAAAAACTCACTTGCAGCAGGATCCAGTGCTATAAAAATATCTTCGCCTGCCCTGTATTTTGCTTTTCCTATGGCCTCTACAATTAATTCCAGAGCCTCTTCGTTTGATTTTAAGTCAGGAGCAAAACCACCCTCATCTCCTACCGCAGTGGAATAACCTCTTTCTTTTAAAACCTTTTTCAATGTGTGAAAAACCTCTGAACCGTACCTTAATGCCTCAGAAAAGGAAGGGGCTCCTGCAGGCACAATCATAAACTCCTGAATATCAACCCTGTTGTCGGCATGTACTCCACCGTTTAAAATATTCATCATAGGTACTGGCAAAAGCCTTGCCTGGTTACCGCCAAGATATTTAAATAGGGGAAGATCACTGTACGCTGCTGCAGCCTTTGCAACTGCAAGTGAAACACCTAAAATTGCATTTGCTCCAAGCCTGCTTTTGTTTTTTGTACCGTCAAGTTCTATCATCAGCTGATCAATTAAAACCTGTTCCCTGCAATCTATTCCTATTAATTCAGGGGCAATAACCTCTTCCACATTCTGAACAGCCTTTAAAACACCCTTTCCAGAAAACCTGTTATCATCTCCATCTCTTAATTCAACAGCCTCTTTCGTTCCAGTGGAAGCCCCTGATGGCACTGCTGCTCTTCCTGTAATACCACTTTCAAGTAAAACATCAACCTCTACAGTGGGATTACCCCTTGAATCAAGTATCTCCCTTGCAATTATGTCCTCAATATATGGCATATTCACCTCCAAAGCTTTCAACTAAATTATAATTTAATATAAGGCCTTAATCAATTGAGTATTAACTATAAGATGATCGTGATAACGATAGTAATTCCTCTTTGACGGGATGTATCTCAACTTAACATCACTTAACACCACAAAAGACTTTCCCACATGAATGTCCTTGGGTAAATCCCCTTTGCTTATTGCAGGAACCATTAAGTTTCCAGATATATGATAGTTATTTAATGTAATTATGTCTATATGTACTGGAACCAGATTCTTTAAAGCCCTTTTTCTTTCTTCTTTGTTTCCCTTAAACTCAGACATGGAATGGGCAAAGAGTATCTGACTTAAGTTGACAGTGTATTCAATCTGGTCAAGGTTTAAAGTTTTCTCAAGTTGCAAAGTCTCATCCAGAATAAAATCAAGAGGGACCTCTTCTTCCTCCTCTTCTTCCGCAAAAATCAGGCTATCAGTTTCTTCATCCAGTTCACCTTGTTTCTTCACAAATATCATCTGCACTCCCTCTCTTATTGAAAGAAATATTGATGTTCCCACTTTTCTTTTATTTGCTGTGGTGTTTAAGAGATCAATGAGCCTTAAATTGGCTATTCCCCTATCCTCTACAATCCCATCAATTATTGTACTATCCAGAAGATAAAGCCTTACCTTTTGCATAAAACTCCTTTCTTCTCCCGAAGTTTCCTTTATATGAATTATAACAAAAAAATTGTACAAAATTATCTTTAAAAAATAATTTGTAACATTTGGTAAAATACATAATCAAATAAAAAGGATAAAAAAATGGAGGGAGCTGTATGAAAAAAATAAAGTTGATTTTTCTAATAATACTTGCCTTTACAGTTCTGGGAAAAGAAATAAAGCCAGTTGAAAAGATCACCCTACAAAAGGCAATAAAAATAGCCCTTGAAAACTCTCCCTATTTAAAAGCCGTGGAACATGAAAAGAATGCCAGCAAAACAATGGAAAAGGAGGCAAAGGGATATAGATTGCCCCAGGTCAACCTGAATGAAATAGTTATGAGAACGAATAATCCCATGGAAACATTTGCCCTCTCACTTTCTCAGGAAAACTTTTCCCTCATGGATTTAATGATGAATGATCCAAACCACCCTTCTCCAATAAACGACTGCATAACTCAACTGCAGGTTGTGCAACCACTTTACATGGGTGGAAAAATAAAACACGGGATAAAGGCCGGTGAAAAAATGGCAAAGGCCGGTGAGGAAAAATACAGAAGGGCAAAACAGGAGGTTATATTTAAAACTAAAACTGCTTATCTAAATGTCCTCCTTGCCAGAAAATATGTTGAACTGATGAACAGGGTGGTTAAAACTGTTGAAGCACATGTAAAGCAGGCTCAGGCATATTATGACACAGGGTTTATTATGGAGGCGGACCTATTACAGGCAAAGGTTTTTCTTGCCGATGTTAAACAAAAAAAGATTACAGCAGAAAACAATTATAAACTTGCAAAGGCTTACTTTAACAATGTGATAGGCGTGAACCAGGACAGAGAATTTGAATTCGTCAATGATTTCAAATATGTTGACAAAGATTACAATATTGAAAAATTACTTGAAGAAGCAATACAAGAAAGACCTGATTATAAAGAGTTGAGTCTCAAGGTTGATGCAGCAGAACACAATATTTTTATTGAAAAAAGCGAGTACAAACCAAGACTGTTTTTGATTGGTGAACTTAACTATCATGATAATCAGTTTCTGGGTACAGATGGTGATTCGTTTAAAATAATGGCCGTGGCTAAATTTAACATTTTCAATGGATTTAAAACAAAAAATAGGGTTCTTCGAGCTGAAGAAAAGTACAGGTCATATTCGAAATACTTAAAACAAATGAGGGAAGGTATATACCTTCAGGTAAAACAGGCATACTATAAATTTTTAGAGGCAAAAAAAAGGTATAAAGTCGCAGTGATTGCAGAAAAACAGGCAAAAGAAAACCTAAAATTAAGAGAGGAAAGGTACAAAAAGGGTGTTGAAAAGACAACCGACCTTCTTGATGCAGACACTCAATATTTACAGGCATCAACGCAAAAATTGCAGGCTCTTTTTGATTACCTAAAAGCGGAAGAAAATCTAAAATTTATGACAGGAAAAATAGACAGGGAGGAGATAAAATGAGAAAGTTTATTCCACTTTTACTGATACTTACCATCCCCTATATTGGTTGCAACAGAAATGATCTTGGAGAATTAAAAAAATTGCCTCCTGTTAAAACAAGGTTTGTTAAAGCAGAAAGGGTTGTATCCTCAGAACTAATTGAAGCACCCGGTCAGATATCTTCGATAAAAGATGCTTACATAATGGCAAAATCAATAGGGACCATATTAAATATAAAAGTTAAATCAGGGCAATTCGTAAAAAAGGGACAATCTTTATTAACAATTGATTCTTCCGATATAAAGTCTAAATTGCAACAGGCAAAAGGGGCACTTGCCCAGGCACAGGCCGCACTGACAATTGCAGAAAACAATTACAAAAGGTTTAAAGAACTGTACAAAAGAAATGCCTGCTCGAAAGTTGAACTTGAACAGATGGAGTTTCAATACAACAAAGCAAAGGGAGCAGTGGAGATGGCAGAAGGTGCTGTTAATGAGGCTAAAGCATATTTGAAATACTCCGAAGTTATTGCTCCTTTTGACGCAATCATAGTGGAAAGAATGGTAAATATTGGTGATTTTGCAGCCCCCGGAAGGCCTCTTTTCAGAATAATTGACCCAAAAGATCTCAGATTCGAGTGCACAATTGGAGAATCAGATGCCCAATACATAAAATTAGGAGACGAGGTCACAATAAAAATTGATTCTTTAAACAAAGAATTTAAAGGCAGGATCACGGAAATTTCAGGTGGATCAGATTTCCTCACCCATACTTTTACTGTAAGAATTTCAATCCCATATCAGAAAAGCCTTAAAGCAGGAATGTATGGAGTTGCCTATTTTAATTCCACTCCAAAACAGAGGGTTCTAATACCGGAATCCTGTGTTGTAAACAGAGGGGAATTAACCATAGTTTACACTGTTGACGAAAAAAACAGGGCTAAATTAATCCTCGTTCGCCTCGGGAAAAAGTTTGGTGATAAATATGAGGTTCTTTCAGGTTTAAAAGGTGGAGAGAAAATAGCATGCGAAAATCTTTCAAAGATCTCAGACGGAGTGAAACTGGAGGAGATGTAAAATGGAAAAAAAACATAAATTCGGAGTTTCAGGCTCTATTGCAAGATACTTTATCGACTCAAAACTCACTCCACTCATTATAATAATTTCCCTTGTTGCTGGGATATTTGCAGTTTTAATAACACCCAGAGAAGAAGAGCCGCAGATCGTTGTTCCAATGATAGATGTTATGGTAATGTACCCTGGTGCATCGGCAAAACAGGTTGAAACAAAAGTTACCATTCCAGTTGAAAACCTTATGTGGGAAATACCGGGGGTTGAATATGTTTACTCAACATCAGCACCAAATTTTTCTCTTACAACCGTAAGGTTTTATGTTGGGGAAGATGCTGAAAAGTCCCTCGTAAAGGTTATGGAAAAACTCCAATCCAATTACGATAAAATACCACCGGGAATTTCATTTCCACTTGTTAGAGAATTTTCAATAGACGATGTACCTCAGGTTGCTTTGACTTTTTACAGTGACAAATATGACCATTACCAGTTGAGAAGGATTGCAGTGGAGGCTGCAGAAAAAATTAAAAGGATAAAAGATGTTTCAAGGATAGACATAATTGGGGGTATGCCACGAGCATTTCGGGTAATATTAGACCCCGTGCGTATGAAGGTTAAAAATGTTTCTCCCCTTCAAATTGCAGATATGCTTATGAAAAGGCACTGGAATCTCCCTGCTGGAGAGATCCAG
>Ga0256833_1001904_pt1 | contig 15059 bp, 13 predicted proteins | sample 356284metaG_FD_190535 | JGI IMG/M metagenome (GOLD analysis project Ga0256833, IMG submission 190535) | Hydrothermal vent microbial communities from Mid Atlantic Ridge, Atlantic Ocean - 356-284 | ecosystem: Environmental > Aquatic > Marine > Hydrothermal vents | place: Atlantic Ocean: Mid...
CAATATGAAACTTTGAACCCGGCTAAACTTCACAGAGATATTGTAAAACTTCAGAGAAAACTTTATTCTTTAGCTACACCTGTTAAAGGAGTTTATTATGAGTAGATTCTTTCTTGAACTATACACCCCTTTTTCATGTGGATTCTTTCGTGAGGCAATAGGGTGCCCGCTATTCCTCACAATTTATTACGCAATCACTGTATTTAGCAGTCCATAAGTATTCCAGTAAAATTTTAATATGCTCTTATACCATATAGCAGATGTTCATATAGGTGTTACAAACAGGTGGTTCAGGAATAATCTCTTTGAAATTCAATACGAATACCTGAAAACACTCTATAATTCTGCAGAAAAGCATAAAGTGGATTTCATAATCATCGCCGGAGACCTGTTTGATTCCAACAGCATTCCCTCTTTAATTGCCAAAAAGGTTTTTGAACTTATGGAGGCATACCATAATGTCCATACCATAATAATCCCCGGCGGCGGGAATTCACACGGTGGGGAAATCACAGGACACGATGCATATACTGTGGATTCAATCTATAAAAGACCTGATATCTCCTTGTATTTTGAATCCGATAATCTTCATATTTTAACACCGGATAACCCGATTTTAACGATAAACGATACGAGTTTTTATGCGGGTTTCTTTGAAATACCCAAATATAATAAGACAAAAGCGACACACCATATTGGTATAATTCACGGTGCCTTTGGAAAAAACGATGGGGAAATTGACCCTTTAAAACTTGAAAATACATTTTATGATTATATTGCACTGGGACACTATCACAAACATCGTATATTCGGTAAATCGGCATATTCTGGTGCATTTATTCAGTTTGAGTTCACAAAGGCTAAGAACCTCTCAAGTGGATTCATTAAAGTTTCTTTATCTCCCGAGCTGAAAATAGAATACATTGAGTTCCCTGATGCCCCAAGGTTTTTAAGGGCACAACTTCTTTCAAAATGGGATGTGGAAGAACTGAAAAGTACCCTCACAGAGCATACCTTCGTTGAAATTGAAGGGTATATAGGAGAATTGCGGGCTGAAGTAAGCAAACTTTTAAAGCATCCCAATATAGAACTCGCAGAAGATGCCTTTGTCCTTGAGAATGATAGTACCAGTGAAATACTATTTTCAGCACTTAAAAAGGGTATATATGAAAATTCCGATATACCCGAAGACTACAGGGAGGAGATACTTTCATTTATTATGAGGTTCATTATAAAAAAGCCGAATTTTCCAGAGGTAAAGCGTTATCTTGAAAGAAAATACGGGCTATGATTAAACTCAAAAGGCTGAAACTTAAAAACTACAAAATCCACAAGGATTTTGATGCGGAATTTGATTCCAATTTTTATGAACTGAGAAGGCCCAATGAATTTGGAAAAAGCACTATTTTTGAAGCAATCTGCGATGCCTTTTCTTTTTCTGTTGATAGAATCAAGGAAAAATATACAAAAGGCTCGGACAATCTGCCTGTTATAATAGTTAATTTTAGTATGGACGAGGAGGAGTACATCCTTACTTTGAATGCCCAGAGCGACCGTATCCTGCTTGAAGGTAAAAACGGCACCTATCTTCAGACCACAAGGTCCATAGCAGATTTTTTTGCACAAAGAGGATACAGGATGTTCCCCTTTGTCGTATCTCAACTACTTCTCATCAGGGAAAAGGACATCTCCATCAATACTGCCAGCCCCGACTTAAAGAAGTTCACCGGTGATATATTCAATGTGGAAAATATTAACACGCTGATTAAAATAATCTCTGAAAAGTTTCTATCTGAGAGAAAGCCCGGACTGAAGAAAGGCGGCTTTGGAGAAGTGCTTTCAACAACCACTCATGAAATAGACACGCTGAAAAACGAGATTTCAGATTTTGAAGGCAAAGTCAGAGAATACAATAAGGACAAAGAAGAATACGAATCCATATTAAAAGAGAAGACGGAGCTTGAAAAGGATATACATGAAAAAGAGGAACTTCTGAAATTCCTCAATGTCCTGAAGGATGTAAAGAGAAAAGAGGAGCTTGTCAGCGAGAAGGAGAAGCACAAAGAAGAGCTTGCAAGGTATATAGGAGAATATACCAATTTACTCAATAGAAAAAAACAGCTTTCTGATAGATTAAAGGAACTTGAAAACTCAAAGAAAGAGTTGAAAAACGAAATTGATAAAACACTGAAACTCATATCAGAAATAAAAGAACTTGAGCATGAAGATGAAAATGCAAATAACAACTTAAATCGTGCTGAAGAATTAAGAAAAGAACTCACTGAACTAAAAAAAGATATGGCTTTTAAAGAAAAAGAACTTAAAACCCTTGAAAAAACTCAAGAGGATTTGAAAAAAGCTGGTGAAACTCTGGGCAGTATACTCAAGATATATGAAGAGATTGAAAAACTCAAAAACACTCTAAAATTTATAAAGGAGAAGAAGGACAAACTGAAGGATATAGAGAATAACCTCAATGCGCTTTTAAAGGAGGAAAAGGCCGCTTTAAAGCAACTTAAAGATATGGAGGAAGAAAAGGAAAGGCTTTTGAAAAACATAGAGGAACTGAAAAGCGCAGAAAATTTGGTGGTATTGAGAGAACGCCTTTTAAATGTTGAAGAAGAGCTTGCAAAGATTTACAGTTCTCTTAAAGACATTGAGAGACTTGAAAAAGAGATAGAAAGCATGAAAAATGAAATTATACCTGAAAAAGGTTTTACAGAAGATGAACTCAAAGATGCCCTTCTGAAATGGCAGGTCCTTTTAGAGCAGAAATCCTCGTCAAAGGGTGAAATTGAAGTTATAGATGGCTCTGTGATTATAAACGGCAGTAAAAAATCTAAAGGAGAGACCTATGTTTTTGAAGGCAGGGCACTGATTGAAAAAGATGCCCTTAAACTACAGGTCTACACGCTTTTATCTTTAAAACAAAAAGAAGAGGAACTTTCAAAATACATTCAACATTTTAGCAGTATTGATAACCTGAAAAAAACAATAAAAGCACTTGAAACTATCAGGGAAAAAGAGATAAGAATATCCTCTCTTGAGCCCCATAATCTCAAAAAGCGATATAAAGAACTTGAAAAAGAGCATCTGTCTTTAACAAATAAAATAAAGGAACTTGAACAACAGCAAAAGATACTTGAAAAACTACAGAAGGACCTTGAGGATATTAACGCAAAATACAGGAAAAATGAGACAGAACTGAATAAAATACGGGGAGCCATCTCTCTTGTGAAGACACAGAAAAAAGAAATGGAAAAAGAACTCGGTATGCAAAAAGTAAGTGAAGTTGAAGAGAGTTTGAAGGATAAAAAGGCACTGCTTGAAAAAAAATTCAGGGAACTTGGTCATGATAATCCTCTCGCAGTGGACAGAGTGAAAGAAATTTATACGCAGAATACAGATAAATTCAACAGAATAAGAGCAGAAATTGCAGGCAAGAGGGCCGAATTTGACGGTATTAAAAGGAGAATAACCAGACTGCAGAATGAACTTGAGTCGCTTTCACCAGATACCCTGAAAGAAAGGCAAATTACAATAAAAAAGAGGATTGCAGAACTCAAAAAAGAACTAAAAGACAGGGACAAACTTGAGAAAAGCCTGAAATCCATTGAAGATAGTCTGAAATCAACCCAGAAAGAACTTGAGGAACTTTCAAAAAACGAGGGTTCTTTTGAAACCACTATTAAAAACCTTAAAGAAAAGTTGAGCGAAATTGAAAAGGCAATAGAAGAGATTGAAGTTTCCGAGGAAAGCCTCGATAACATTCCCTTTGGTGTGGTAAGAAAATATATCACAATGAACTCGGAAAAACTGAATAAAGAAATCCATAATCTCAATGATAGCATCCTCTCTTTAAGGAAAAAACTCACTGCGGTATCGGAAAAGGCGGGGATTTTAAAAACCCGTCTTGAGTATGTTCCTGATACAGAATCCCTTGAACAGAAAAGAGCAAAACTCCTTGAATACGAGCGAAAACTTGAGCGCATACAAAAAATGAAAAGGGTTTTAGAATTTTCAAAGGACGTACTCGTCTCTCTCAGGGAAAATATTGAAAAAGAGTATCTTTTTAGAATGGTGCAGGAGACAGGAAGAATATTCTCACATATTACCGATGGAAGATATCACATTACAAATTTTAACTCCAGCACCCTTTTCATTGACTCAAAAAAGAGTGATAGTTTTGAGAAAAGGTGGCAGGTAGTTGATAAAAATGGTACAGCATACTCCTTTGATGAACTCTCTGATGGAACCAAAACCCAGCTGCTTTTATCCATAAGGCTCGCTCTTGTGTCCCTGTTTTTCGGGAAAAACACCGCTTTCTTGATGCTTGATGAGCCTTTCGCCTACTTTGACAGCAAAAGAGAGGAAAACACCCGCAAAATATTAAATGACCTTGTTAGAATAAACTGGCAGATACTTATTGCCTCCGCCAGAACCTGATTTTCACAAAACGTATGCTTCAAGTTAAAATTTAATACCATGCTCAGGAAAATTCTTATTGTTTTTGTTATTGCGTCATTTTCAGGATTTATGGTACTCGGTTATTCTGCCTTAAAGGCACACAAAAGACGTGTGAGAGAAAAAGAAAAGTACACTCTCAACAAAAAAATACGTGTGGAAATTTTAAATGGCACCAATGTGCCAGACCTTGCGAGGAGACTCACATATGTAATGAGACGGGACAGCTTTGATGTTCTCATATACGGAACATCACGTACAAAACTCCCAAAAACAGTGGTAGTAGAAAGAAGAGACTCTTCTATGGACTATGCAAATCACATTGCATCATGGTATGGCATAAAAGAAAAGACTATAGAGATAGACCCTGACCACATAATAGATGTATCTGTCATAATAGGAGCCGACTATAAAAAAATCTTTCCTTTTCTTGACACACTGAAGGCCATATACTGATGAGCAGGATTTATTCCATAGGCAACACCAATATTTCCATGTTGGAAATAAACGATGGAGAAGATGTCTGTATAATCGTCTCAGTAAACCCTGAAAAAGAAAAACACATAAGAGGCTGCTTAAAAAAAATCCACTTCAGATACAATAATAAATTTCCCATAAATATCAATTACAGGGAGCCAGAAATGGCAGGCACAGATAGAGTAGCCTTTGCCATGTTCGCCTTCTTTGAGGGTATACATCCTTCATATCTTATAGATGCCGGGACATTCATAACTGTGGACTTTTTTGACGGAAAAACCTTATATCCTCTGGCAACCATACCGGGGTTCAAAACCCAGTTAAAATCCCTTGAAAACGCCTTTAACCTCAAAAATCTCAAACCAAGTGCACCAGAAAGTGCATTCCCGGAATCTCCTGAGGAATCACTCTATAACGGCATATTTACCAATACTCTGCTGGGCATAAAACATCTGCTGGAGAAACCTGCGGAAATTCTGATTACAGGTGGTGATGCAGAAATTATAAAGGCATTTCTTAAAAAGGGAATAATTGTAAAAAATGCAGTTCACATTGGAGCATACATGGCTTATAAAAACAGGCTCATTTGAGAATATCTTTTGCTTTTTCTATATCCTTCAATATAGCCTCTCTTAAACGTTCAATATTTTTGAATCTCATATTGTCTCTTATTTTCTTCACAAACCTCACACAGATTTCTTTATTGTAAATATCTTCCTCAAAATCAATTATATGCACCTCAAAACTGAACTCATTCTTTATAGTGGGGTTGTTACCTGTGTAAAGGGCACCTGGAAATATCCCGTAAGATGTATCAACCCATACCGCATAGATACCAGATGCAGGAATGAGTTTAAGAGGAGAAAGTTCAACGTTTGCTGTTTTAATCCCCAGCATACTACCTGCAATTCTTTTACCCTTTACAACCCTGCCACAAATTCTGTACGGTCTTCCTAAATACAGATTAGCCTCCTCAATCCGCCCTTCTTTCAGAAGACCTCTTATGAGCGTTGAACTCACAATAACACCATTTACTTTAAAAGGAGGCATTACCACAAGAGAAAAATCACATTGAGATACGAGACCTGCAACATGCTGTGGAGTACCCTCTCTATTCCTGCCAAAATGATGATTAAACCCCATAAACAGCATCCGCATGTTGTACCTCTCAACAAGTACTTTTTTTATAAATTCAATGGGAGACATCTCCATAGTAGCCCTGTCAAGTTTCACAAATTCAATACGCTCTATACCCGTTTTGTGGATAAGTTGTTTTCTCTCCTCAGGTGTTGTGAGCAGATAGTTTAAGGGTGGTGCCTCTTTAAATACACGCGGGTGTCCGTAAAAACTCAAAACCACTGGCTCAAGGCCCAATGCCCCTGCCAGTTTATTGAAATTCTCAAGGAGATACACATGTCCTCTGTGTACCCCATCAAAGTTACCAATGGTAATGGCGGTTTTCAGGGAAGAACCTTTCTGGGAACTATACCTTCCCATTTCAAAAATCCCACACCAATAAAGTTCTCACGATCATCAAATACACGAACATAGGAGAAAGCAGACGCCTTAGTGTCTTTCTTTATAATCCCCGCCTTGGATACCATGTTCCCCTGTCGGAAATGGTCTGCCGCTCTTTCAGAAAGATAAACTGCCGGAAAAAATGACATGGCTTCTTTGATTGGTATAAGGTGAGCAAGATAATTATCCCTATTTATATTATCAAGTTTAATTGCATCTTCCACTTTAAAAGTGCCTATTCTGACCCTTCTGAGTTTCTCTATTATGCCAACAGTTCCAAGTTTCTCTGCAATATCCCTTGCAAGAGAACGAAGATATGTTCCTCTTGAAACAACAGCTCTAAACTCTATAGAGTCTTGGGAAAAACTCACAGGTTCAAGTTCGTAAATTTTCACCTTTCTCTTTTTAGGCGTAACCATTACTCCTTCGCGTGCAAGTTCATAAAGCCTCTTTCCCTTAATTTTAATGGCTGAATAAGCAGGTGGAGTCTGCTCAATTTCACCAACAAAGCGTGAAAAAACCTCCTTTATTGTACTTTCTTCAAGCAGGGTCACATCTTTCTTTAAGAGTATCTCTCCATCACTATCAAGGGTATCTGTCATGATACCAAGTTTTATGGTTCCGATGTATTCCTTTTCAAGGTCTGTGATATATTCAAGGAGTCGTGTGGCTCTTCCTATACCCACCACAAGGACACCAGTAGCACCAGGGTCAAGATTACCAGAGTGCCCTATTTTCCTTGACTTGATAAACTTCTTGAGATGCCTTATAACATCGTAGGATGAAATCCCGGCAGGCTTATCTATATTGTAAAATCCTTCCATAACTGAACAGGATAGAAGAAAAGTTCTGGCACATACCTTATTTCAAGTTGTTTTGCAAGCCTTTTTCTTATAAAACCTCTCGCTTTCTTAAATGCTTCTTCAGCCTCCACCACATCCTGACCTGTGTCGTAAAAAACCTTTGCCTTTGAAAGGTCATCTGCCACTTCAACCCTCACAATGCTTACCCTTCTGAGTCGCCTGTCTTTTATCTCAAACTCAAGTATTTCAGACACTATTTCCTGTATAAGGCTCCCAAGCCTTGCACTTCTTGCATACGGTTTCATAGTTTTTAAATTATACGCTTTAAGGGGCGTTTTAGAAAATTAACCTTTTACCCCACAAAATACAAAAAATCAGGTTTTGTGGGGTAATGAATCCATTATTTCAACAAGAGCATCAGCAATTTCAGTTTCCTGAGGTATGATACTTTTTGCTTCTACGAGATTCTTCCTGATAGTTTTCAACCATATTTTGGGAACCTTACGTAGCAAACCAATAAACTTATCCCTCTCTTCCTGCTTTTTTAATACGTACTCTGCTGTAAAGATAGCCTGTTTAAGGTCTTTCTCCTTTTTACCGATTGTCTTTCGTCTGGATGCAACGAGAAGTTTGTGAACCACAAATGCAGATGGAGATGGTATTCTCACCTTAACACCCCTTGCTATAGAAATAACCATGCTTTCTTCAAACAATATATTCATATATCTCAGCATCTGAGGAGATACACCAAGTTGCTTTATATAAGGGGATTTATCATGACCACGACCCTTTTCAGGTGCAATAAATTCAATTTTAAGTCCATACCCTGTAAAATATGTGGAGTAATCAGGATTTATATGTTCTCTGAAACCAAGATGCTTAAGGTGATTCGCTATATCAAACATCTTTCCCTTATAAGGATATGGTATCAAAATATCAATATCCTGAGTTTTAACAGGATAGGACCTTATGGGCAGAAACCTCTCATAGATATAAAAACACCAAGCCCCTATTATTTCAATACCTTCATCCCATAAATTCTCTTTAGTTAGAATCTTAAGGAACTCCTCAAGGGGCTTGATGAGAGAGACATTTTTGTAAATCTTTCCTTTCAAATAAACAATATTCTTCCTTATTTCTGCAAGTTCTTTCTCTACCTCTTTTCTCATTCTCAGTTTTTTTACAAGGTCTTCCGGTATGGTGCTACCAAGATACTCCTCAACGATTTCTTCACCCTTCCTGTACTTTAGATAATAATAAACATGACCGTTTATTTTTTTCTTTCTTATGGTACCCCTGGGCAGAGAAGCAAGTAATGAAATAAGACGTTTTTCCTCTTCTAAAAAAAACTCAAGAGTCTCTTTAATTGATTCTCTGAAATCTTCCATAAAATAATTTTACCCCACAAAATGCAAAAAATCAAGTTTTGTGGGGTAAGAACTTAAATGCGAAGATGGATTATTTTATTTCAAAGTAAGTTTTAAACTTTGCCATGAACCTCGTATCATTCGTGCCATCCCGAAAATCTTTCCTGTTTATCACAAAGAAAAGGGATGTTCCCGGCCTTAATTTGTATTCGGTTAAGAAATCAAATTCGTTCTCATTGGATATATCCGAATGCTGTGCAAACAGTCTGAGTCTCAATCTGTGCGTTATATTCCACTTTCCCTTTAAATAAAGCCTTTTCTGCGTATAAAAGGGCTCTTCGTCATATCCATATCCCGATGCGATATGCAATCTCTTACCCTTATAGGCATACTCAATGGAGTAATACTTCTGAGTGCCGCCAAAGAACCTGCCTGTTTGAAGATCAAGATTGATGTGATGATACTTCAAAGGCTCATACTGTAAATTTATATAGTGCAGAAGGTTATCGTAAATCGTATCGTTCCATGGGGCGTATCTTCTCCATGGAATTAAATTATAAACAAAATGCAGATTATTAAAAAGACCGAGGGTTATAAAGAAGGTGCCGTTATTTTCGTAGAGACTTCCGTCAAGATATTCTCCATGAGTTCCACCTATCCCGATGGCATAATAGGGGAGAAAATCTTTATCTCTCGCAAAGTTAAATGTGAGATAAAGCCACATGGAACGGGTAAACAGAGGATAGGGCATATAGGCTGTATTCAAACTCACACTGTCAAGACGCTCAAAACCACCTTCAACATTTACGCCCGGTCTCACATACCTGTAAAGGTGCACAAATACATCGCTTTTTCCGTTTAAATCCCCTGTGTATTGCATGTTTAAATGAAACTTTGCTGGAAGATAGAGCATTAAATCCGCTCCCTTCGCCCCGAATGTATCCCTGCTTTGAAGATAAAAACCGCCAAACTGAGCATATTTTGTTGAATAAACAAGACGCATACCACCTGTGATTCTTTTTCTGGAAATATACATGGAATTTGTGTCTTTCTCCTCAACCATGAACATATTTAAGCCGATTTTTTCCATATTTATATTCATCTTAACACCTGCATCTATATCCTGTAGTCTTCTTGTGTAGAGCACTGAAAACGGCATTGTCCATAGTTCAAAACCATCCATGAAAAAGGGCCTTTTCTCAGGATAGTAGAGCATTAAGTTTTTATCCAGATTAAATTGCTCAATATCACCTTCAACTGTGGCATATTCCGGATTTATTGTAATGGCGGTGTTTAAATATCCGGATTTAAAAGATAAATCAGACCCTGCAGAAAAATAAGAGCCTCTACTCTGGTGATACACGGCAACATAGGGCTCGTTGAAGATTTTAAATTTGTTTTTTTGCCCTGTGCTCAGGAAAAATACAAACTTTTTAGTATATTCAAGATCATAAAAATTTGTCCCCTTTATGGGCACAAGGGTTCCTGCCTCAAAATTGCCCGTGCCTTCAAGCCGTGCTCCTCTTACAAAATTGGCATAAACAAGCAGGCTGTCACCTTTTGCATTAAAATTTAACTCTGAAAGGGGAATCTTAAGTTCTACTATCCACAGTGTGTCCTTTAATTTATTTACAGAAGCATCCCACACAAAATCCCATTCCTTTTTAGCAGTTGATTTTAAGACTATAACACCGTCCTTTTTAATACCCTGTGCATTTACCATAAAGAAATACCCTGATTTTTTGTTCTGGGTGAGTATTACACCAAAGAAATCTTCATCTTTCTTTACCCGGTCTCTGTCCACCGCCTCTGTATAGATACCATAAGGAGAATGACACTCAGCACGAATAAAAACCGTATCATTTTTAACTTCCATCTTTACCCCGGTCTTTGCCACCATCACACCTTCATTGGTAGGGTAAAAACGGTGAAAAGTCAGTGATATGAGATATATGAGCAAATCCACACACATAAATCATCCTCCTGCACTTTGATATTTGTTTAATGAAGCGAAAAGTAGCGCTCGGGATAAGTAGAAGTGAACTGCACTGATAAATATGCTTAAAATTACCAAATAGTTTCTATTTTGTATAATCGCTATGGCAGGGGCATTGGCAATTAGTATAATAGGAAACATTAAGGTGAAAAATATCCTTTCAGTCAACCCTCTGAACACATCCAATGGATATTCAGCATATTTAAAAATCTCCGCCTGTAAAGAATGGAAAGCAGAAACTCTGGTAGTATAAAAAGAAATGATAGATGAATACAAACTAAATACATAGCGCAAAGATATACCTACCATTAAAAGAACGATAAATACAATTACGTTGAAAACATTTATTGCAAGTCGCAATAATTTCACAGCGTGAAGGATAATCAGAATCGATAAAAGCAGGGAAGATAAAGTCTGGAAGTTAAATCTTCCTGTGCTAAGATAAAATTGTATATCAATAGGTTTAATCAGCGCATAATCTAGTGTCCCTTTTCTTACAAGAGCAGAAATTCTTCTTACATTTTTTTCAAATAAGAATCTATAAAAAGAATCCACAAAATTTGCAATACCAACCAATAGAAGTGTTGATTCATAGTTCCAGGCCCCTATAGCATGTATGTTGTTATAAAGTGCTTTAAAAAATATCACCGAAAAAATCAGACCGAAAGTATCAGAGATTAGAAGTAGAATAGTGTCACCCTTAAAAATACTGTATGATACAATTTGATTTACCAGTTGTAATCTGAATATTTTCAAATACCTTTTCATCCGTTATCCACCCACCGCTCTATATTTTTTTAAGCCTTCTCTCCAGACAAATATATCAATAAGGGCAAAAAGCACTATCCAGAAAAAGTATGAATATATTATACCTATATTCAGATTTTCCTTTCCAAGATACATCTCCACAGGATAAGAGACCAGAAGTCTAAGGGGCAAATATGAGGAAATTTTATATAGTAAACCCGGAAGCAAATTAACCGGAAGTAAAATTCCAGAAAAAATAGGAACAATAAAGTTCACAAAACTTTCTAGCCCCATGTAGTTTTCAAGAAATAGAACAAAAATACTAAAAAAGAAACTGATAAGCCTTCCTAATATATAAGAAAGTAAAAAAGATAATAAAAATACAGGTATCTTATCAGGGGTCAGTAGCAGAAATTGGTTAAAAACGAGTGCATATATTATCAAAAAGAACATAACAACACTAAAATAAACTATATTGCTACCGAGTCTTAAGAAAAAAGCATACCAGAAGTAATTAACAGGTTTTATCAGCAGAAGATTTAACCGCCCACTCTTAATATCCATAACAATATCGTAATTCAATGCAGGATAAGTGAAATCCTGAATAAATAATACTATAAAATAGTAAGTGATTATATCTTTAAGGGAGTAATTTGCTACAGAATTATTGGCAAAGAATACCCCCCTCCAGAAAATAACTGCAATAATGAAAGGAATAGCTATAACACCGAAACTCACAACAAGATTTGTTCTATATGTCAGAGTTTCTGCAATAGAATTGTAAACTAATCTCGCATATTTACTCATCTTTCTTAATTCCATTAGAAGCCATGATAATACGAGCCACCTCTTCCAGATCAGGCTTTTTATGCTTGATTTCGACAATAGAACTATTATCACTTAAAAGTTTCCTCAGGAAATTAGGTATTTCTTCTTTGTTGACTTTATAAGATTTTTTTACAAATCCCTTACTCGTATCAAATGTTACTTCAACATATTCGTAAGACAGAGTCTTAGAAATTAATTTATCAATAGCGCCATCATAAATAATTTCTCCATTCATTATAAAGATCACCCTGTTGGATAATTCTTCAATATCCTTCATGTAATGACTGGTCAGGATTACAGTTTTTTGAAATTCCTTATTGTAAGTGGATAAAAACTCTCTTATAGCAGTCTGAGACAATACGTCCAGTCCGATGGTTGGTTCATCAAGAAATATTATATCAGGGTCATGAATTAAAGCACCAACAATCTCCATTTTCATCCTCTCTCCCATTGAAAGATATCTAACAGGATAATTGACGAGTTTTCCTGCATCAAGCATATCCAATAAAGTACTAATTTGCTTTTTAAAAATATCATCAGGCACTTCATATATTTCTTTAAAGAGCAAGAAACTATCCATTGCCGGCAAATCCCACCATAATTGATTTTTTTGCCCCATTATGAGGGTTATCCTTTTCAAGAAATCTCCCTTCCGTTTCCAGGGAGTAAAACCAAGGACATTCACGAAACCTCCTGATGGATAAAGTATTCCCGAGAGTATTTTTAAAGTGGTGGTTTTACCTGCTCCATTGGGTCCGATATAACCTACAATTTCTCCTTCACGTACAGTAAAATTGATATCTTTGAGCGCTTTTATCTCTGTATACTTCCTTCTGAAAAAATCCTTTATTACGCTATGCAGACCAGATTTCCGCTGTTGTCTCTTATATACTTTTTGCAGATGTTCAACAGTGATAACCACATCCATATATATAATTATATACTTATAGAGAGTCTACAAAGTTAGAAATACTATCATCATGATGCCTGATATTTCTCCAGTAGGTATGTATTATCTCTATCACTTCAGGAAATAATGTATTTAAATAGTCTTCAATGCAATTCACTTTAGTTCCCATAGGATGCTCAGGAAAAGCTATCTTCGCTTGTTGCATACACCCGCCATGACACAAAGGTAAATACTTACACTTTAAACACTTCTCATTATCCTTCCAGGGCTCCATACTATCAAAGAATACGCTCCTTTGATAAAGGACTTCTACAGGTTCATCCACCCTCCCAAGTTTTGCATCCTCATGCCCTGTAAGGGTTACACACTTATATACATCACCGTAGACATCCACTATAAAAGTATTAATCTGTTTAAGAGAGCAAATGCCGGTACCTATGGGCAATGCAATATTAAATCCCATCTCCAGTGCATTTTTATAAGCCTCAAGTTTGATTTTAGCATACTCTTGTTGAGAGAGTGGACTAACCTCATCAAAATAGGGTAAGCTTTCATAGTCTGGACCGTATTTTACCGCTGCTATTACATAATGGAAATTCCTATAGTTGTAAAACCCCTTCTGAAAAAATAAGTCCAATAATTCTTTTACATATTCTTTATTATGCGAATCAACATTCTGAGACATGAAAATATCCACTCCTTGATCCAATGCATTAGATATATTGTTGATTATGATATTAAAACTATCAAGATTCTTTTTTAAGGGTCTTCTGAAATTGTGTATTTTGTTAGGACCATCTAAAGTTATGAGGAAATTGCTTATACCAACCTCCCTTAACTGCAATAAAGTTTTTAAATTCAAAAGCGTTCCATTAGTTACGATACTTATCTTAACCTCCACTTTGTATTTTTCTCCTATCTCGTTTACAGCACGGGCAATACTTAACAATTTATTTTTATAGACAAGTGGCTCTCCACCATGGAATGAAAAATCCAATTTTAAAGGACGGCCAAAAGCAACCATCCGTTCCAACCAGTTCAAGAATACCTCCTCACTCAGAGGAATTTTTGAATCCAACTTCGGATTTTCTATAATTGAAGAAGCATAACAATACTTACAGGCTGAATTACAGAGATAACCCGGGATATATGTCACACTCAGGACCCTTTTGTCATATTTTAGATTTCTATACCAAAATTCAAATAATTGCAACTCATCCATATTTGAGAGAATTACAAATCCTAAAGATTCCAAAATTCTAAGTTGTTCAATGCCAATTTCAGATAGTTTATTGTTCCTTAGTAACTTTATTAATTGTTTATTTGCCTTAATAAGGCTCCTCTGGCGTGTATTAAAAACGTAATCCTTGTAATATATATTATATTTTGACGTTCTATACATATTTCCTTCCATTTTAGACCATCCTTTTTAGGAGCCGGTAGATTTGCACAACAAACCTACCGGTCTTTAGAATTTAGAATCTTGTTATCAATTAACTACTCATCAACATCCGGACATCTATGGGTACTTTGATTGCAAGGTCCCGCTGCATATTGCAACACTATTGGTAGTCCAGGTGTGATTATTTCTATGGTTATCCCCTCTTTTCTCATACTTCACCTCCTTTTTATTTTTTTGCACACCCCGGGGTGATGTAAATATTATAATGGGGGGGGAATGTTTTGTCAAGAAGTAGTATTATTTAGATTATAGTTGAAACTATGAATTTATTGCGTTACATGTTCCTTTGATTACTTAATCATATAAATCTTTTAGTTTAATTCTGGTTCCATAATCTAATTGTTCAGTAATAAAACCGTTGAGAATTAATTACAAATAAATAATCATATCAACCTCCTGCGCTATCATAAAATTTTAAAAAGGACCTGAAACTTATTCTTGCAAGAATACAAAGGATAATCAAAACAACCAGTCCCATCGCTACAAT
>Ga0256833_1001905_pt1 | contig 15055 bp, 14 predicted proteins | sample 356284metaG_FD_190535 | JGI IMG/M metagenome (GOLD analysis project Ga0256833, IMG submission 190535) | Hydrothermal vent microbial communities from Mid Atlantic Ridge, Atlantic Ocean - 356-284 | ecosystem: Environmental > Aquatic > Marine > Hydrothermal vents | place: Atlantic Ocean: Mid...
TGCTAAAATTCGGCAATTATTTTGGATAAAAAGGATTGTAATGAATATTACAGCAACAAAAACTGATGCAGCGAACGTATCAGTAGTAGCAACTATTGAGACAGCAGACATTGAAAAGAATTTAAATAAAGCAGCTAAAGAAATAGCTAAAACTGCTTCAGTAGATGGTTTTAGAAAAGGGAAAGTACCTGTAGCTAAAATTAAGATGATGTATGCAGAACAACTTCAGCAAGATGCTGAGAACCAAGCAGTTCAAGACATTTTAGCCCAAGCTAAAAAAGAGTTAGAGATTAATGATGCAGATATTATTGCTGACCCATCATTTAAAAAATATGATAAAACAGATGATAAAATTGATTTAGAACTTTCAATCTCTCTTCGACCTGTGATTGAAGCAGAGGGTTACAAAGATTTAGCTCCTAAATATGATGAACCAAGCGTAGAAGATGCTGAAATTGAAGAAAAATTAAAAACACTTTTAGAGTCTAATGCTCCTTACGTTAGCGTAGAGGGTAAAAGAGCATTACAAAAAGATGACCAAGCAAACTTTGATTTTGTTGGAAGCATTGATGGTGTTGAATTTGAAGGTGGAAAAGCAGAGAAATTTGACCTTGTTATTGGTTCAGGTCAATTCATTCCTGGTTTTGAAGACCAAATGGAAGGCATGAAAGTTGATGAGAAAAAAGATATTACTGTTACTTTCCCTGAAGATTACCAATCAACTGACCTTGCTGGAAAAGAGGCTGTTTTTGCTGTAACACTTAACGACATTAAAGAAAAAGCTGAAGCAACACTTGATGAAGAGATGGTTAAAAGACTCATTCCAAATGAAGAAGACGCAACGGCTGACACAGTAAAAGAAAAAATTGCTGAACAAATTAAAGCTGAAAAAGTTTCTAAACTTTACAATGAAACACTTAAGCCAGAGCTTATTGAAGCACTTGTAGCTAAGTATGACTTCGCTTTACCTCAAAACATTGTTGAGCAAGAGATTGATGCACAAGTAAACAACAAAGCCAGAGAGATGGACGAAGAAGAGTTAGCAACTTATAAAGACAATGAAGAGAAAATCAATGAGCTTAGAGAGTCTGTTAAAGAGATGGCAACCAACTCTGTAAAAGCAACTTTCCTTGTTGATTACCTTGCTAAAGAAGAGGGTATAGAAGTTCATGACCAAGAAGTTTCTCAAACCATTTACTACGAAGCGATGATGTCAGGTCAAGACCCTCAAGAAGTAATTAAGTATTACCAAGAGAATAATCTTTTACCTGCTGTTAAAATGGGTATGATTGAAGACAAACTATTTGCTCAAATTATTGGAATTGACCAATAGTTTATCTAAATTTGTGGTGCATTACAATGCACCCTACCTCTCTTTCAATACACTTATAAGTAAAAAAAGTGTATCCTCCTAACAATTAAAAATTATAAAACAAAGGTAACATTAATGAGTTATATTCCTTACGTTGTAGAGCAAACAGGTCGTGGTGAACGAAGTTATGACATCTATTCAAGACTATTAAAAGACAGAATTATTATGATGAGTGGAGAAGTAAACGACCAAGTTGCTTCAACCATTGTGGCTCAACTTCTTTTTTTAGAAGCCCAAGACCCTGACAAAGACATCTATTTTTACATTAACTCTCCAGGTGGGGTCATTACCTCTGGACTTGCGATGTTTGACACGATGAACTACATTAAACCCGATATTGTGACCATCTGTATAGGTCAAGCAGCCTCAATGGGGGCATTTTTACTCTCATCTGGTGCAAAAGGTAAACGTTATGCTCTTCCAAATGCAAGAATTATGATTCACCAACCTTCAGGTGGCGCACAAGGTCAATCAACTGACATTCAAATTCAAGCTGAAGAGATTCAACGTCTAAAAGACATACTTAACGAAATCATGGCTGATAACTGTGGTAAAAAAGCCAAAGAGCTTGAAAAAGATACGGAAAGAGATAACTTTATGTCTTCAGCTGAAGCAGTAGAGTATGGTCTTATTGATCAAATCTTAACAAAGAGCTTTAGCTAAGGTTTTAAATGATTCAAGATATAGTTGTGTACCCCGATAAACGTTTAAAGCAAATCTCTAAAGAGGTGACGCAGTTTGATGAAACACTGCATACCCTACTAGATGATATGTACGATACTATGGTAAGTAAAAAAGGGGTCGGTTTGGCTGCCATTCAAATTGGTGTGGCTAAACGGGTTTTGATTATTAATCTTCCTGAAGATGATAATGACGATGTGGTAATTAAAAAAGAGGATACTTTGGAGATTATCAACCCCATATTTCTTTCAAAAGAGGGTTCTTGTAAACATCAAGAGGGGTGTCTTTCTATTCCTGGTTTTTATGAAGATATTGAACGTGCCAAAAAAGTTATTATGGAATATCAAGACCGTGATGGGGTAAAACACACCATTGAAAATGATGATTTTTTGGCCATTGCACTTCAGCATGAACACGACCATTTAGAAGGAAAAGTTTTTGTTGAGAAGCTCTCTATTTTAAAACGTAAAAAATTTGAAAAAGAGTGGAAAAAGAAGTACAAATAGCATTTTTGCTTATAAAGCTTCCCCTGCTCTAAGCCCACAAACCCATGCTAAATGGAGGTTAAACCCTCCTGACTTCACCTATCCACACCACAAAAAGAGAGTAGAAAGCCCCAAGCTTATAACCTTTTTTTGAATTAAGCAGTTAGTTCTGCAAAAATTTAACTGTGGTATTCCGTTGAACTCAGGCTTATAGTCCTTAAGTGTTAAACACATTCACCACCTCCCCAAATACCAAAATAGAAGGGCGTATCATCTCTTTTGATGCCTCTTCTAAACTCTCCAAAGTACAACGCGTAATCTTTTGATTGGGGCGACTGGCATTGGAGATAATGGCACAAGGTTTACTTTGAATTACCCCTTGTTTTTTGGCTTCATCGACTATCTCAACAATGCGACTTAAGCCCATAAGAACAACTACCGTATGGTTCTTTCTATGTAGTAAATCAATCCAAGTAAGGTTCAGACTATGCCCTTTTGAGTGAGGGGAGACAATGGAAAATGAAGAGGCGTAATCACGTGCTGTAATGGGAATGTCTCCAAACATTGGGGCAGAAATGGAAGAGCTAATACCTGGAATGACCTGTGTCGAGATGCCCAATGCTTCTAAAAAGAGTTTCTCTTCAGCCCCACGTCCAAAGACATAAGGGTCACCACTTTTGAGTCGTGCGACACTTTTTCTTTGTTGGACATAGTGCAAAATAACCTCATGAATCTCCTCTTGGGATTTAGAATGATGCCCCTTTTTTTTACCCACATAAACTTTTTCAGTAGTTTTGGGAATAAGTGCCATAATCTCCTCACTTATGAGATTGTCATAAAGCACTACGTCCACACTTTGCATGATTTTATACGCTTTTAAAGTCAATAAATCGGGGTTACCCAAACCACAACCTACCAAATAGACTTTGGCATTAAGTGCTTGTAACTCTTTGTTAGTTTGGCTAATGTCAATGACCTTAGCCTCTCGTTCTTGCTGTTTCTTAGCCAAATAGGTTTCAATGTCTTTAGGAATTAACGCTTCACACTCATCGCGAAAATATTTGGCAACCGTAGGACTTGCCCCATTGCTTGAAACAGCGATTTGTAGAGGTTTATTTGGGGTTAATGCCATAAAATAAAAATCGCAAAGTCTAGGAACATCAACCACATTGAGCAGAAGTTGATGCTCTTTTTTGTACGCCAATAAAGCGTTGCTTACTTCCATATTGCCTGTGGCATCAATGACAATACTCTCTTCTAAGTCACTAAGTTCAAAATTTTTGATGTTTATGTCTGACGTAAGCGTAAAGATTTCATCTAAACAATGCTTTGTTATAATACGAAATTCAATCTTGTTTTCATTTAACACTTGGGCTTTTTGGCGTGCAACATTTCCTCCACCTATGAGGAGAATTTTAGGATTTTTTAAAAGAATTGGAAGAGAGTTATGTTTCATTGATGCTCTTTGTTGTTAGGCTTTTGGAAAACATAATAGCGTTTTTTTAACTTTTTTGTTATACTTTTTAAAATAAAAAGGAAAATGAATGCTTGATGGAACAAAAAGAGCCGACATTAAAAGTGGTAGTGAAGTAAACATTGTACTAAAAGAAGACCAAGATACAGGACACCTAACTTGGGGAATTGTCCGTGATATTTTAACCAAGTCTAAAACCCACCCTCATGGGATTAAAGTTCGTTTAATGAGCCGTGAAGTGGGTCGGGTTAAAGAGATATTGAAGTAGAAACATTTTGGATTGATGATAATCTTGTGTAGTAGCCATTTATCTAAAAAACATTATAATTTAACATAGTGGTAATCTTCCACCCAAACCCTTAAAAGTTAATATTCGCTATAATACGCCAATTTTTTAATCACAACCTTAGGACACAACATGGCAAACATTTCATATAAAGATGCTGGAGTCGATATAGACGCAGGAAACAATTTCGTAGAGGCAATTAAAGCCGATGTAAAATCAACCTTTGATAAAAACGTCATAGGGGGCATTGGTTCATTTGCAGGGGCATACGCTTTGCCTACTGGATACAAAGAGCCTGTTATTCTTTCAGCAACTGATGGCGTGGGTACAAAACTAAAACTTGCCATTGAATCCAATAAATTTGATACCGTTGGGATTGACTTGGTCGCCATGTGTGTCAATGACCTCATTTGTAACTTTGGAACGCCAATGTTTTTTCTTGACTACTATGCTACAGGTAAACTTATACCAGAAAATGCCAAAGATGTAGTCGCAGGTATTGCAGAGGGTTGTAGAAGAAGTGAATGTTCTTTAGTCGGTGGAGAAACGGCTGAGATGCCAGGCATGTACAGCCATGATGATTTTGACTTAGCAGGGTTTGCCGTAGGGATTGCCGAGCGTTCAGAGATGGACACAGTATCAAACGTTAAAGAGGGGCAAGTGATTTTAGCACTTCCAAGCTCTGGCGTACACTCTAATGGTTATTCACTGGTAAGAAAACTTTTCTTTGATAAATTAGGAATGTCCTTAGATTCAGAGTTCAATGGCAAACCATTAATTGAAACGCTACTCGAACCGACACGAATTTACGTTAAAGAGTTTAAAGAAAATAGAGAGAAAATTGTAGCCCTTGCACATATTACAGGAGGAGGGATTGTTGAGAACCTACCACGTGTTTTGCCAGAGGGAATGCGTGCTAAAATTTCAAAAGAGAGCATTCAAGTACTGCCTATTTTTAAATTTATGGCTGACTATATTGATGAAGAAGAGATGTTTAGAACCTTTAACATGGGTGTAGGTATGGTATTGGTTGTTGAAGCTGAAAATGTAGAAAGCATTTGTGCCAACACAGATGCCTATGTAATTGGTGCCATGATTAAAGGTGAAAAGGGTGTTGATTTAATTTAATATCAAGTTTTTTTGATGATAAATCAAAAAAATAACTATTTTTTTGATATAATATTTTTATGAATAATAAAAAAGATAAATTAACCCTACGTCAGCTTGAAATATTTTTAAATGTTGTAAAAGAGGGACATCTTACCAACGTTGCTAAAGGCATGGGACTGAGTCAATCGGCTATCTCTATGGCAATAAAAGAGCTTGAAAAAATCTTAGGTAATCCTCTTTTTGACCGAATTAACAAAAAACTTATCCTCAATGAAATGGGTCGTGCTTTTGAAAAAGAGATTACGCCTATTTTAAAAAAAATCAATGACATAGAATATGAATTCAAAAATACAGCCAACAAAGGTATGGTACGTGTGGGAGCAAGTACTACAATTGTAGATTATCTTATGCCTCCGATTATCTGTTCTTACATGAACAACTACCCCGATGTCAAAGTCGCCCTTAAAGAGGGAAATACAAAAAATATTGTCAATCTCATCAAAGAGGGTGAACTTGATGTTGCCTTTATTGAGGGAGTTGTTAATGATTCTGATATTATTAAAACCATTATTGGGGTCGATGAACTCATTGTAGTCACCACCAATAAAGAACTTGAAGAGCAGTGCTTTATAGATACCCTTCAAGATAAAAAATGGGTTCTTAGAGAAGAAGGTTCTGGGACGCGTGAAGTTTTTTTAGATTATATTAAAGATAAAGTACAACACCTTAATATCTTTTTGGAACTAGGACATACCGAATCGATTAAATCTTTACTGCTTAACCACCAATGTGTTACCTGTATCTCTAAAATTGCTGTAAGTTCGGAAATTGAAAACAAAAAGCTTATTCAAATCCCTCTACGCAACTTTGAATGTAAACGAAACTTTTACATGATTTACCATAAAGACAAATACAAAAGTGAACTCTTTGAGAAGTTTATCACCTTTACACAAAATATGATGAGAAAGATGTTACGAGAGAAGAGTTAATCGGCTTTGTGCTTGTGCCTCTTCATACTCTTGAGGATAATTTAAATTCATAAAAAATCGTTCTTCCTCTATCATAACCTGCTTAACTTTTAAGCTATCGAGGAGTGATTGTAAACGATGTCTATTGGCTTCTAATGCCTGTTTAGCTTTAGCTAAAAAGCTCCTATGATAAATAGCACAGAGGGGTTCAACACCCTTTAAAGATTTAGCAATCACCACATCAACATCTAAGGCTTTGGCTTCATACAGTCTCTTAATCACTTCTTTGTTTACAAAAGGTGCATCGACACTCAAAACAAACACTTCATCTATATCCAATGTTTCAAAGATGGACACCAAAGCAACAAGTGGTGAAGCATCGTTATGCACATCGCTAATAATCTCCACTTCAAAATCAAATTTATTCTCTTTAGCAGAGAGATAGACTTTCTCAAATAGACTTGATAAACGTCTATATTGGTACTCTGCCAATGAATTATAAGCACCAAAAGGTAAGAGTGCTTTGTCTGTTTGCATTCGGGAACTCTTTCCACCTGCTAAAATAACAGCCACCTTAGCTTTAAGCATCAAAGGCTACTTGCTACCCATTCAATGACTCTGTTGGCAAATTTAGCCCCATATTTACGTGAATATTTATCATTTACCAGTACCACAACCACATAGAGTTCACCCGAAGCTCCTTGCACATAACCTGCAATGTTTTTCACACCTCTAATCGTACCTGTTTTCATCCAAGCTCGACCATAAACAACTGAATGGGCAAAACGATGCTTAATCGTACCATCAATCCCTGCGATAGAGAGCGTATCCATCCAGCGTTGCCCATAATTTTTGTAGCCATGGTCAAGCAGATTTGCCAAAGACTTAGCTGTTAGTTTTGCTGAACGTGAAAGCCCAGAACCGTTGTCAATGTGTGTTGTTCCTTGTTCTAAAATCAAATGTTTATTTAGTATATTTTCAATTGCTTTTCTACTTTTATAAAGGGTACTTGAACCTTTAAAACTCACAGCACCCATAGAATACATTAACTGTCTTGCCATAAGGTTATCAGACTTTTTAGCCGTGGTAGCAATAACCGATTCAAGCGTGTCAGAGTAGTGTGAAAAAAGATACTTTGCCTTATGTGGTACTTTTTGTAATTTAAGTGTTCCTGTAAGTCCAACACCTTTGTTTTTTAAAATTGTTTTCAAAGCAAAATAGAATGCACGGTGAGGCATAGAGATAACTTTACACACCTTTCTCTGTCCACAATGTTTAGAGAGTTTACCTGTTAAAAATACCGTTGAACGACCAGCACTATTGGTTTTAATATTGACTCTAGGCCAAGAACGACTTCCTCTACAAGAACCATTGACCATGCGTAATTTATTGATAACCTTATAGCTTTCGTCAGCTACATCTTTACTAATCTTTGCACTTCTTCTATGTGGTGTAATACAGATGGTACTTTGTCGTTTATTAAACATAATCGCATCAGGCATAGCATTATAGGGACTGTAAACATTTTCATCAAAACCAGAGTTATTTTTACGACTCACTTGAAAAAGTGTTCGGTCAATGACAATATTTCCCTTAATTTTAGAGATACCTGCTGATTTAATTTGAGAAGCAATATTGTAAACATCATCTGTGTTTAAAACAGGGTCACCTGAAGCTTTTACATATAAGTCACCATATAGCACACCATTTCTGATTTTACCACTATGGTAAAATTTTGTCTCCCAACGATAATCAAAACCCAACTTTAACAAAGAAGAGTAAGTCGTTAAAAGTTTCATCACAGAAGCAGGTGTACGTTTTCGATGGGCTTGCCAAGAGACCATAGGTGTTTGAGAATGAACTGATTGTATGTAGATACTATAGTGACTAGGATTAAGGGGTATATCTGAAATTTCAGCTTCCAATTCAGCAGGAATAGTCTCTGCAAAAGCAGTACTAACATAGAGTAATATTAAAATCAATATTTTTTGTAACGTATTTATAATCATAGAGTTCCTTGTAAAGTTTTATGATAATAGAAAAACTTTAAAGAAAAAGCAAAAATAGGTGCTTTTAATTAGCAAACCATCCAATTTTCCATTTTAAACACATCTTCAGTGCAAGGCATACCTTTCCAACCTGCACTTTCGAGGTACATCATCTTCCCACCAAAGTAGCCCACCACATACATCTCTTTGTAAATGGGGTACATACCTCCAGCAAACATAGAAAAAATATCATCATAAACACTAGGGTGTTCATAGTGTTCAAAATCTAAAGAGTGCAACACGATAAGAGCATAGTGAAGCATCTCATTTTTAAGCATAGTCTGGCTTAATACATAATAAGCAGGATAACTAACAGAGGGGTCTTCAACCAGCTCCGTAACATAGAGTCGTTCTTTTTTCTTCTGGTACATAAGCGTATTTTAGACTATTTTTTTTATTTAGCCTAGTAATATGTCAAATTGTAATAAAAATAAGATAAAATCACCTTTTTAAAAGAATGGAGTAAAAAAGTATGAGCCAAGAAAAGAATAAAAATATAAAAGAAGATAATAATAAGCTCTCAAAAATTGATAAACTTTTTTTAAAACGCATCAAAGATTTAAAGCCTGAAGAGCAAAAGATGTTATTAGAACTCTATCAAGAGATACAAGCATGAAGATTTTAAAACTTACGCTCAATAATATCAATTCACTTAAAGGTATTCATATTATTGACTTTAAAGATAAAAAGCTCAATGATAAACTCTTTATTATTAGTGGAGAGACAGGTTCTGGAAAAAGTACCCTACTCGATGCCATCTCTTTAGCACTTTATGGTGAAACCCAACGTATTGATTTCACTCAATCTAGCCAACTCATTACCCAAGGGGCTAGCAACGCGTATGCTGAAGTCATTTTTGAAATAAACGCTCAAGAGTACCGTAGTAGATTTGAACAAACACTAGAAGCAAATGTATGTCGTGCCAATATGTCCTTAAAAAGCAAAGGCAAAATTTTAATGGAAGGAGTCCCCCAAGTAGTTCATAAAAATACTGAATTGATTGGATTAGACTTTGAACAGTTCTCCTCTTCTATTGTCCTCTCACAAGGTCTTTTTGATAGATTTTTAAAAGCTAAGCCCCAAGAGCAACTGGCCTTACTTGAACAATTTAATCAAACCCAAGTTTATGCAGATATTTCAAAAAAAGTTTATGCACGCTATTCACAAGAAGAGTTAAAATTAAAAGAGATGGAAGAGGCTTTAAAAGACTTAACCAGTCTCTCTCCAGAGGAACGTAATAGCTTAGAACTAACGCAAAAAAAGCTTAAGGAAGAGCGACAAAAATATAACTTAGAACAGTTAATTCATCAATATAATCAGAAGCTTCAATTTAATACCTTACAGCGTGAAGTAGAACTATCAAAAAAAGAGTTAGATAGCTTACAACAAAAACTAATAAACAAACAATTAGATGAAAAATCCTATTTTGATTTTATGCGTTTTTATAAACAAGAACAGAAGAAAATAGAACAAGCCAAACTACTCGAACAAGAATCTAACTTCAGTCAAAAAAACTTAAGCAATATTAACAATGAAGTGACACAGATGCAAAACAAGCTTCTCACTTTACAAGAGCTATTAACGCTTAAAACACAAAAAAGAGAACAGCTCTATGCCCATGAGAAACATTTAAGTAAAGAGCTAGAGAATATGCCAAATATGGTACATTTACAACAAAATTATACTTTAATTATTAGTAAATATCATGAGCGAGATAAAGCCCATAAAGAGTTACAAAAAATTAAAGAATTAGTATTTGAAGCCTTAGATGAAAAACCTATTTTAGCAAAAATTACGCTCAAAGAAAAAAGCTATTTTGAACTTGAAGAAAAAATAAAATCCGAACAGATTGATAAAGTAGAACATGACCATCTTCTCATTGTCAATAAAATTGCTAAACTTGAAGAGAAAAAAAATCTTGAAAATGCCATTAAAAAATTAGAGATAGAGCATCAAGAATTCCAAGAGAAATTAAGCATTCAAACAGAAAAAAAAGAAACAGTTAAAGAGGAGAGAGATGAACTCCAAGAGATAATTGAAGCGATTGAAAATAAAATTTTACTCGAAGAGAAAATTATCAATTATGAAGAAGAGAGAGCCAAACTCAAAGAGGGAGACCCTTGTCCTCTATGTGGTTCTCATGACCACCCTCTTTTCTCTGAAGAGATTAAACCCAACCGAACAAAATCACTTTTAGAAAAAAAACGTAAAGAGATGAATATCATTCTTAAGTGCGATGAACAATACGAAAAAGAGCTTATTACATTAACTTTAAAAGTCGAAAATATCCAAAAGACTAAAGAGCATAAAACAAAAAGTTTAGAAACCTTATCCGAAATAAAGGGTGATATAGCCTTTTTAAAAAAAGAAGAAGCGAAATTATCTCATCGTATGCAAAATATTCAACAACAAAGAGAGAATTTAACGCAAGTACAACAACAACTGTTTCAAGAGAAAGAGAAGCTTTTACTCATTCGAGAACAGATACAACGTCAAGAGAATCATAAAAAAATTGAAAATGAACAAGTATTAAAACTTCAAGAACTTAATCACTATCTCTTAAATACCCTAAAGATGTATGGAATCTCTTTTGATGGACAAAGCTTAGTAATATTAAACGCCAAACAGAAACGCTATGAATCGTTAATAGCACAACTCAAAGAGGTGAGCGTTCAGCTTCACCCTATTGAAGGTGAAATTATCCAAGCAAATGCACAAAAGAGTTATATCGAAGAGAGCTTACAATCTTTAAAAAAACGACTATCAACCCAAAAATGTAATCTTGTCTTAATAGAACAAAACTGTACTGCTTTACTCAATAATAATAAAAATAGCTCTCTCTACGCTGAAGAGTTAAAGCAAAAGTTTACAGAGCATCAAACACGTTATGAACAATATAGCACCTTAAAAAAATCGTTTGAACTGAAGAAACAGCACTATTTTTCAAATATGGAAAAATTAGAACATCAACAACATCTCAAAATGGTCTCTCTTGATGCAATTGAAAAAGAGAAAAACAGTGTAGAAGAGAGAAGCTCTGTGATTAATCAAGAACTCGGAGTCATTCAACATAAATTAGAAGAGGATACCCTACGCTTAAAGAAGCTGAAAGAGGAAAAACAAACATTAGAAGAGCAAAAAGTCATCATGCAAAGATGGTATAAGATGAACGAACTCATAGGTTCACAAGATGGACGTAAGTACCAAGCCTATGCTCAAATCCAATATTTAGAAACACTTGTTAGCCGTGCTAATCATTATCTTGAACAGTTAAACCACCGATACACATTGGAGATTAAAATAGAAGGCTTAGAACTTGAAATCATAGATTCAGTGTTAAAAGGGAAGAGATCTGTTGCTACACTTTCAGGAGGAGAAAGCTTTATTGTTAGTTTAGCACTCTCCTTTGCACTTTTAGAGCTTAACAGTTCAAGGGTTACACTCGACACACTTTTTTTAGATGAAGGATTTGAAACCTTAGATGATAAAAGTTTAAAATTTTTAATTGATGCCCTCAAAAAATTTAATTTCAAAAACAAAACCATTGGGATTGTCACACATCTCTCTTTGCTCAAAGAACATATTCATAATGGTATTCAAATCGAAAAACAACAAGGTGGAGTTAGTCGGGTTTTAATATAAAACATACCAACACTACTCACTTAAAACAACTTCAACTTCCTCTAAAGGAGTATGCATGACTTTTTCCATCGCAAGGTTAATGGCAGTTGGTAAATCTTTTTCATTGCTTAAAATTTGCGAAGATTTCGCAACTTCCATAGGTTCAATAAATTCTTGATTTGAGGGCTTCATTACCAATGTTTCTTTTTCTATATTCTCTTTTTCTATATTCTCTTTTTGAAAAAGTTTTTTTTCCACGCGACTTAATTTTGCTCTAAGTTTTTGACAGCTTCTCTTCTCATTTTTTTTGCTTATTAAAAGCTCTTTTTTTACTAAAGACAACTCTTTTTGTATCTTTTTCACTTTGGCTTCTTCACGTTGTTTATAATGACGAAATTTTTGCTTCATCGCTTCCAACTCTTTATTTGAGTTTTTTACTTGATTGTTTTTAATTTTTTTAAATTTTTCAATATTTGTTAATGTTTTTTGTAGAAGTTTTATTAACTCAAATTTAGAAAGGGTAGTTTTATCGCTACTTATATTCTGAGATAGACTAAAACTCATCAAGAAGACAACTAAAATAAAACTTTTTTGCATGTTTGTTTTTCCTTGATTTTTTCCCAAATAATAACATTTTTAATTATATATTATTCCTTAATATGATATACTTCCCATTAAACTAGGAGTATAATAATGATAATTAAACATACGCTCACAATATTATTAATAAGCCTTTGTTCTAGCTATTCTCTTGCTGAGGAAAATTTACAAACAACGATCTATGATGGTGCTGAAGAGATGATACGTTTTGATGAAAAATTAAATCAAGCCATTAGAGAGCATAATCAGATAGATAATGAAGATGAAATAGATTTAGACAATATGCAAGTCAATGATTTTTTAGAAACACCTCAAGGCTATCTCTTAGAACAGGAGATTGAGAATTATGAGGAGACCGAAGTTAATGTTAATATAGAAAATGACTTATTGATTATCTCTACTAAAACATTAGATAAAGATTTTTTTAGCACGGAATTAAATAATACAGAACTTACTACGGTAAGTTCACTCTCTCTTTCTTTGATAATCCCTAATAATGCCGATCAAAATAAGATGCAAAAAAAATATGAAAATGGTAAATTAACCATTATATTTCCGTATAAAAGTAAATAAACTTAAAAATAATATAAAGAAGTTAAATGACTTATAAGCTAATCACAACACCAATAATTCTTGCAACGCTATTTTTTAACCCCCTTATGGCAGAAGAGCATATGCCTTTAGATGCTTCACCTGGACAATGTTTTACGAAAGCTTTTTATCCTCCTAAAGTAAAAAAAACCATTAGAACAGTTTCTACTAAACGGATTAAACTTTCTGAATCAGCCGTACAATATAAGGTGATTCCTCCTGAGTATACTTGGATTAAAAAGCGTATTAAGGTATCGGATGGAAAAGAGAAAATTATTGTATCTCCTGCTATTTATAACAATATTCAAGAGAGAATCTTAGTAAAACCCAGCCAAAAGATTTGGCGACAGGGGGGAAGAAAAGCAAAAAATTCTTGTATTCAATCAGCTAATAGTTCGGGATTAGATATTGATAATGCTCAAGTAGGTACGTGTTATTATGAACATTATGAACCAGCACAATATGAAAATATAACTCAAAGAATTTTAACTTCACCTGCAAGTAGTAGGATTGTTGTTGTTCCTGCACAATACAAAACCATTACAAAAAAAATTATTACCTCAAATAGTACAATGAAACTTATACCTGTGCCAATTAAATATAAAAAGGTAAAAGAGAAAGTAACCATTGAACCTGCAAGAAGTGAATGGCGAAAAACTACTTGTCAAGATAGAGGCTGTGAACAATCAGAAGTTGTCTGTTTAACAGAAGTACCAAGAACCTTTAAAACCGTGACAAAGAAAGTAATTTTAGAACAAGCAGTAGCTAAAAAAGTCGCTGTTAAACCTGTCTATACTTATGTCAAAGCAGAGGTTTTAGTAACTCCAGCTACCACAAGGACTATTGCTATCCCTGCAACTTATAAAACCATTACTAAGCAACAAAAAATAAGTGAAGAGAGATATTTTTGGACAGATGCTCAATTAAGAGATGCTCCCACACGACTAAGAAGTGAGTGTGATAAAATCTGTTTGGTCGAGATACCTGCTGTTTATAAAAACATTTCCAAAAAAGTTGAACTTCAAGCACCTACTTTTCAAAAAGTAAAAACACCTGAAAAATACACAACAGTGAAAATTAAACAAGTAACAAAAAAAGCTTCTTTTAAAACCATAACGGTTCCAGCAGAGTATCTTGAGGTTAGAGTAGAAAAAGAGCGAACCAAAGGTTTTGCAAAATGGATGCCTATGATATGTGAAGATGCCATGGTACCTAGCCTTGTTAAAAAAATTCAACAAGCATTAAAATACCAAGGTTATTATCAAGGAGAAATCGATGGAAATTGGGGTTATGAAGAGAAATCAGCCGTTCAAGAATATCAAAAAGCCAATAACTTAGCCGTTACAAAACTTTCCATTGAGACTATGAAATCATTGGGCATCTATTAAAAGATAATTTAAACTATCTTCTCCACCATCAACTGCAAGGTCACACGGTTGTTGAAATGGTTTTCATTAATGCCATAAACAACCGAGACAACTTGCCCTACATGAAACACCTCTTTGGTTTTAAAAAGTACGGCTTGTTGCGTTTTTCCCTCTTGAGAAAAGGTAAAACGCCGATGCTCTTTCTCTTTGCCCATATCAGCCACATCTTCAATGATGACATTAGAGCTTATGAACTTCACCCGTGGATTGCCTTGACCATAAGGTTCAAAAGCTTTCAACTTATTCACCAAATCAAAATCTATATGTGAAAAACTAAGTTCGCCCAAAATATCAGGGTCAAGTAACTGTTCTTCATAGTTCTCTTTTTGGTACTCTTTTTGAATTTGAATTTTAAATGCTTCTAAATTTGTTTCCTCTAAACTCAAACCAAT
>Ga0256833_1001907_pt1 | contig 15042 bp, 15 predicted proteins | sample 356284metaG_FD_190535 | JGI IMG/M metagenome (GOLD analysis project Ga0256833, IMG submission 190535) | Hydrothermal vent microbial communities from Mid Atlantic Ridge, Atlantic Ocean - 356-284 | ecosystem: Environmental > Aquatic > Marine > Hydrothermal vents | place: Atlantic Ocean: Mid...
CGCCACCCAATACCTCTCAGCAAGCGTGAGGGAAAGCGATGATCCGAGGTGGGGCAACACCCACTACGTCTGGATATATAACGCGGAGTTCGCACGCAGACTCTATGACGAGGGTGTAAGCCCCTATAGTGAGGAGAGGAGGGTGACTCACCTAATATGGAACGCGCCTCCAAACGTTAAGAAGGCATTCATTAAGGGCTTACTACGCAGTGACGGCTACTTCAGGAAGGGTTGCTGGGAACTCCACATAAAGAACAGGGGGTTAGCCGAGGACGTAATGACGCTGGCGTCAATGGTAGGCATCTCAGCGTACTTCAGGGAGAACGGTGACGGTTCGGTAGTGGTTTACTTCCCCGCGAGAGAGGACGGGGAGATCCTAGACGGGTTCACCGTGGGTAAGAAGCACCACGTGAGCGGCAATATTGCTTGGGTAGGTGTGGATGATGTTGAGGTCATCGACTTAGGCGAGGATGAGGAGTTCTACGACGTCGAGGTTGAGGGGAACCACTACTTCGTGCACAGTTGTGGAATAGTGACGCATAACTGCTGTAGAATAAACATTGATATGAATGAGCTTTCATTTGCTTCAAGGAAGCCCTCGCCCCTCAGGTTAGGTGATTTGAGGAAGGAGGTGGAGTTAGCTAGGGAGGAGTGGGTTAGGAGTGTTGAGAGGCAGCGCATGGGCGGTCTGTGGGCCATACCCGACATTACGGGTAGCGTGGGTGTGGTGACGGTTAACGTGCCTAGGCTGGTTATTGAGTCGGGGTTCGATGATGAGGCGTTCTACGAGAGGCTCGACGAGTTGCTCTTAAGGGTTAAGGCCGGCCTGCTCTGGATGAGGGAACGCTACCACAGGATGAGTAGGAAGTTCCCGCACTTCTACTCCATGCCGTTGATGTACGTGCCCGAGGTCTTCTCGCTTAGGGACGGGCCGTACTTCAACACCATAGGCGTGCTTGGGTTGCCGGAGGCGGCGGCCCTAATGGCTAGGGACCCGACCCTGTGGTTTGAGGGGTCAAGATCCGCCAGGCTTAAGGCGGCGTACTGGATGAGGGACGTGGTGCAGCACATAGTCAGGGTAGCCAGGAAGTGGAGCATGGAGGTAGGCACGGCGTTCAACGTTGAGGAAGTTCCGGGCGAGTCAGCCGCGGCTAAGCTGGCGGCGAAGGACGCGAGGATCTACCCGGAGTTAGTTGAGTACTTACCGGAGGGTGAGGAGGGCCCGGTTTACAGCACCTCGATAGCGCCCTACTACGGCGAGTTAAGCCTCTGGGAGAGGGTTGAGATCGAGGAGATCGTGCAGAAGCACTTCACGGGAGGCGTGATGATGCACATATTCCTCGGCGAGGAACCTGACCCCGAAGCCCTAGCCTCCCTAACCAAGAAACTCACCTACAACTCCGAACTAGTGTACTGGTCGTACACGCCCGCCCTCACCGTCTGCCCGCGGTGCGGGTGGCGCTCAGTAGGCATGATAACCACGTGCCCGCGCTGCGGGTCCGAGACCGAGGTCTGGTCAAGGATCATAGGGTACTACAGGCCCCTCAAGAACTGGAACCCCGCCAGGAGAAGGGAGTTCTGGACGAGGAAACACTACAGGGTGTGAGGGCGGGTTGCGCGCTCCCAACTTCCCCAACCCCCTAACACCCCCCACCGTGGCGATCGTCGGCGTTCACGGGGTGGGGAAGTCCTACACCGCCCAGCAATTAGAGGATCTGTACGGCTTCAGGTACGTGCGTTTAGAGGCGATCTGCGAGGCGCAGGGGCTCCACCCAACCCAGAGGCAGGTGCTCTTCTTCAGCAAGTTCGTCAGCGAGTACGTGGAGAAGACCGCGAAGCACTCAAACAGTAGGAGACCCATAGTCTTCGACTCCCACCCCCTCCTAGTGCTCCCCTACACGGAATGGTGGTTAAGCAAGGCAGGCAAGCCCCCACACGAGATAGAGGAGCTCGTGCAGGCATTCAAGCACATCTTGAGGAGCCTACCCAAACTAACGATGCTCGTATACCTGAAGCCAGAAACCATAGACACAGTCATGGAGAGAATCAAGAGCAGGTCACGCTTCAACTTCCATGAAGAGCTGAACAAGGAATACGTCACCTACATAGACGCAAGGACGGAGGAACTGGTGGCGAGGGAAGGGACGAGGTTAGCGGAAAGGGTCCTCGTGATTAAGGCAGAGCTGGAAGGGAGGGTAAGGGCGGCACGCATATACAAGCTCCTACAGGCAAGACCTATCGTAGCCTCAACATTCTAAATTAGATACTTTTTAAATTAAATGATAGTATAAAAATATATAAGAAGTTGTTAACTATTTTGGGGTTAATAACTTGGTACGAGGACGTCCTAAAAGTAAGGGAAGCTCAAGAGGTTCTAGACGGGTTCTGAAGATAAAAATCAGGAAAATCAGTATAGTCGGAGGGCGTCTTATGGGAATAGAATATTGCGATTACCTGAGATTAAGAGTTATAAATGAGTCCAGGAGAATAAGGATGCTAAAGTGTGTTAACATCTACGCCGCACCCAATAGGCTGATTCTCAGTAAAGATTTTTCAATAACTATAAAGCCTAAAGAAGAGATAGAGGTTGATCTACCCTTCACTAATAGTCTCGCCAGGTGTATCCTAAGAGACGGTAAAGTGATAATCAGGATAATAGATGATAGGAACGTCCACTCACAAAAGACATACATGCCTACAGAAAAAGAGAAAGAATTCATAAAGTCATGCATGATGTAACAATTAGTAAATAACGTATGACTTTTCGCTCCCAGTCAAATTCTGCCAGCACTAGAAGTACTAGATATTGCTGGAAGTGATTACCCGGTACGGTGTTTAGGTACTTAAGTGCTCAACCGTGATGTCAGCCCTTATTAATGTTATACCTTAGGTTATACTTGGTGATACTGATGGTGAAACTCAGGGTCAGGGTCGGGCCCAAGGGTCAGGTAGTCATACCTAAGGTGCTCAGGACAGCCTACGGCATAAGGGAGGGAGGGTACGTCATCATAGAGCCCCTCGAGGATGGTTTAATGTTACGTGGTGTGGAGAGCCCCGAAGAAATAATTACGTGGGTAAGGGAGAGAAGGAAGAGGGTTGGTGGGAGGGAGGCTAGGTTAGGTGACCTAGTTAAGGTTGACCTAGAGGAGGAGTTTGGGGTATGAAGGTCTTCGTCGACGCTAGCGTACTGATATACCTTAACGTTAGGATGCCTGACGAGGAAGCTAGGCTAGTCGAGGATCTATGGTTAAGGAGCCTGTCCGAGCACTCACTGCACACTAACGTACTGGTTCTTGATGAGGTTCTTTACGTGTCTCGAAGAAAGTACGGCGTCCCTTACGAGGACACTATTGAGTTCATAGATAGGGCAGTGCTCCCCTACGTTAACGTCCTCCCCCTCACAGTGAATGAGTACGTGAAAGCAAGGGAGTACGTGAGGAAGTACGGGCTCAAGCCCTCTGACGCGTTACACGCGGCAACCATCGAGAATTACGGGTTGCAAGCAATAATTACTGAGGATGAGGACTTCGACGAGCTAACCATCACGAGGATATGGGTCTAGACCGAGTCAGCGAAGCGCCTCATTAATGATCAGTGCTTGGAGGCGCTTCGACACCCTCAACACGTAGGTGGGTTTGAACCTCACGGCGTACCTGTTAATGACGGCGTTCCCTCGCTTGACCCCGTCCCAGCCAACGCTAGCATTCATTAAGCCGCGCGCCACCGCCTGCGTCAACTCGAGCACTAACGCCTTATCCTCGGAGGCGAACTCATCCCTGCCGGGGATGGTGACGACCTTGAACTCGCTTCCCTTAAGCACCGCCTCAGCAACCGCTCTTCCCCGGGCGGACAGCCTTAGCTCACCGTCGCGGAGGTTTGCCTCGATGAAGCCCTCAAGCACCTTAAGGGTTGGGGACGTCCCGAACAGTACCTCCTCAGCCCTAACCCAGCCCTCAGTGATCGCGTTCAGGAAGGCGTAGATGGGTGAGGCGGGGACCTCCTCACCGTAAATGACGTAGTCCCTCCCCTCCACCCCCTCCCTACGAACAACTACGGAGCCGGATGTCAGTACGTAATCACCCCTGCTTAGGAGTTTCCTAGGAGCTTCCTCAACGCTCCGGTACAGCCTGCACTCACTTAAATCAAAGAGGGAGGGGGAGAACTCCCTAAGCAAGGACTCGAGGGGCATGATGCCGCGGAGCCCGCACGCACGTAACCCCTCCCTAATGGAGGGCATGTGGGCGAATCTAAGCAACCATGCCAGCGTGACGTAACGTGAAACGCCGGGGAGGAGGCTCAGCACGGACTCACTAACCCCAGCTAACGCGGCCCTAAGGTTACCCGCCTCGTAAGGACTAACGGACCTGCTTAGGGTGATTAGCGCCTCCGCCCTCCCCTCACCACCCTCCAAGCACCTCAGACCCTCCCCCACGACCTCAACACTCTTCAGGAAGGCCCTACACACCCACTCACCAACGCCCCCAGACCTAGTCACGAACGCGTCGCCACTAGTACTGGAGGCCCTCACACCAAGGAACGCTCTGGTAAGCCACCCCACACTGCCTACTGGGGGGATGCTTGAGGAGGCCTCCCCAATAACGCGTTGCAGGTCCTCAGGTAACTCACCAACCCTAACGCCACCCTCACCAAGCAACACGTCAGCGGCGAGGAAGGGCCTGCACGCGGCACCGACACGGCGGCAGAGCCTCGCCAGGTTCTCGAGGAACACACTCCTGGACGCGCCCTCGAGAACGGCATTAACTAAGGCGCAGAACTCACCACCCCTAACCAAGGACGCCGCTCACCCTATCCGTAGCTTCATGCTTTGGAACTATATTATTTTTGTGTCTGCCACGGGTGGGTTCATCACGGTCTCCGCTGGGCCGCCTACGGGAGCCTGTCTAGCTCCCCTCAGGAACCCAGCGGCCACCACATGGAAACACACTGCGATATAGAAGCTAAAGCTATTAAAAAGCTATAAAACTAATGCATCAGCCCAACCACTTATCGCTGGAACCCTTTAAAAGCGCGGTAGGGGAGTCAAGCACGCCTCCTGAGGAAACGCTAAAACGTTAATGCCGGCGAGAGTAACTTTATGAGGGCTGAGTTAGGGATGGCTGAGCTCACGTATCAGAGGGACAGTTACTTACGTGAGCTCGACGCGGTCGTCACGCGTGTTGAGGGCGCCAGCGTCTTCCTCAACCGCACCGTATTCCACCCTAAGGCGGGAGGGCTGGATAATGACCTCGGGAAGCTCATCAGGTCCTCAGGCGAGGTCATCGACGTCGTCATGGTCTACATAGATAAGGCCACAGGTGACGTGGCCCACGAGGTCAGCCCGGCAGACCACGGGCTTGAGGTGGGTGAGGTCGTGAGGTGCGTCCTGAACTGGGAGCGCAGGTACAGGCTCATGAGGCTCCACACAGCCTCTCACATCCTAGCAGCAATAATGTGGAGGGACCACAACGCCCTGATAACGGGTGGCCACATAACGCCTGAGAAGGCGTACGACGACTACAGCCTTGAGGCAATGGATAAGTCCCTATTCGAGGACGCGGTAGCCAAGGCTAACGAGGTGGTGAGGAAGGCACTGCCCGTTAAGGTCTACTGGCTGCCCAGGGAGGAAGCCCTGAAAATACCCGGCGTAGTCAAGCTCGCTGGGAGAACGCCCCCCAACGTGAGGGAGTTAAGGATCGTGGAGATACCCGGCATAGACATACAGGCGGACGGAGGCCCCCACGTCAAGAACACCTCGGAGGTGGGTGAGATAAAGCTACTTAAAGTAGCTAATAAGGGAAGGCGGAGGAAGAGGGTTTACTTCACTGTGAAACCTTGAGCTGGGCTCTAGCATGGTTTTAAATCACGCCTTAAGCACCAACGCCTTAATCCTCAACACGTAGTTAACCTCCTTCAGAAGCGATTCCCTAAAGTTACTGTAGCTGAACAGCCTAGACACACTAGCGCTTCTCTCCCTAAGCCTCTCGTAGAGACCGCGCTCACCGTCAATCCGCCCCACTATGCGGGGGACCTCCTCAATTCTCCTGTACCCCAGCAGGTCTGAGACCTTGCTGACCACGTCATACCACGCACCCCCACCCCTGAAAACTATCGGGACTAGCCCCGCGGCCATAGCCTCAACGATGGACATCCCGAAGTACTCCGCGTACTCCGGGTGAAGGTAGTACTTAGCATGCTTAAAGCACTCGAGAACCTCCTCCCTAGGGGCGTTAACCTTAATATCAACGTTGCTGAGCCCAAGCTCCTTAACCCTCTCCTTAACCCTCCTAGCAACACTCATTGACTCCTCCCCCGCCGAACCTATGATGATGAACGTGTAGTCCCTCAGCCTAGCCGCCGCATCAACTACCCTCTCAACCCTCTTCTCATGCGTGAACCGGCAGACCGTCACGATGGTCTTCTCCCTGCACTCATTGCTTAACGCCTTACTGAAATACTCAACATCCACCGGCGGGTATATGACCTGAGCTACAACGCCGTACGCCTTAAACACCTGCGCCGCGGTCCAGGTGGAGTTCGTCAAGACCCTCCCTAACCTGGCTTGGCGGCGTATCGAGTTAATGTAGTGCTTAATGAGCCAGTAATAGACGCGCTTGCGTCGCTGAAGGCTGTTAGTGAGGACTGTTAGGTAAGGTAGGTGAATGTAGCTGATATCCGCGGGTGAGGGTATGTTGCTCTGAGTCTCCATCACCAAGTCGTAATCTGCGTTAACGCGGCTCAAGAAACCCTCGAAGAAACTCTTGTACGTTGCCAGCCTCCTGAGGATTGAGAACCTCCCCCTAGGCAGGAACCTGACGTACCCTGAGGGCCCCACCTTCACGGTAAGGACACGGAAATCACCCGCGTCGACACCAAACAATTCCTTAATCCTGCGGGTGTTGAGTGGGGTGCAGGTAGCTATGGTTACATCGAATCCGCTCTCCTTCAAAGCCTTAGCAGCCATTAGCGCTAGGGCCTCAGCACCGCCGAGGACGTCGAAGAAGGCATGCGCGATTAAAATATTATTCCTCCTCATATGATGCCCTCCTAAATTGATTGGGCAGGCGTTTTTAAGGTTATCGTATAAGAGAAAAACTCCTCATAAACAAAACAGAACTCAGAGGTGGTTCCGGAGGGGGCACAGCAATTTTTGCCTCCACCCTAAAACACGCTAAGCATTTCTTGCATGCATGAGCGTCCTTAAAGGTGTGCTCGCAACCCTACTGACGGGGTCGCGGCTTGACGGGGTCCGCACTCCGCGGTTCCTTAGCTAGGCTCGCGGATAGGCTTGCCGAGCTGAAGAGGGTGCGGAGGGCAGTTATTTTAGCGCATAATTACCAGTTACCGGAGGTTCAGGAGGTCGCTGACTTCGTTGGGGATAGCTTAGAGTTGGCCAGGAAGTCCATGAGTGTTGACGCTGACGTAATAGTGTTTGCGGGCGTCAGCTTCATGGCTGAGTTAGCTAAGGTTCTGAACCCGGACAAGGTAGTCCTCCACCCAAACCCGGAGAGCAGGTGCCCCCTAGCAGACTTCCTCACGCCTCAGCAGGTCACGGAGGCTAAGAGGGAGCACCCTAACACGCCCTTCGTAATATACGTCAACTCGAACATTAACGCGAAGGCGCTCTCCGACTACATAGTTACGAGTGCGTCGGCAGCCAAGCTTGTTTCCAGGCTTGAGGGTGACGCCGTGCTCTTCGGCCCGGACAGGAACCTAGCCGATCACGTCGCCACCGCAACGGGTAAGGAAGTCATCCCGGTGCCGCGCAACGGGCACTGCCCAATCCACGAATACTTAGTTAGGGCTGAGGATATAGTGGAGGTTAGGAGGGCGTTTAAGGGCGCGTACGTCCTCGTCCACCCTGAGGCACCGAGGGAAGCTAGGGAAATGGCTGACTACGTCGGCAGCACGAGCCAGATGCTGAGGAGGATTGGGGAGGTCAGCGCCCCGCACTACTTCCTCGGAACCGAGGAGGGGCTTGTTTGGAGGGCGAGGAAGCTATACCCCGGGAAGAGGGTGGACCCGCTTCAGCCTAGGGCAGTGTGCATCGATATGAAGAAGATAAGCTTAAGGAGGCTGGTGTGGAGCCTCGAGACAATGAAGCATGAGGTCAGGGTCGATGCCGGCACGTTGAGGAGGGTTAAGGAGATCCTGGAGAGGAGCTTGGAGCTGATTAAGTGAGGGGTGGGGACGCGTTGCTCAACTCAGTAAGGCCTCAGATGCTTCCCCGTTACGTGTGGTGGCTCCTGGAGGACGCACCCCACGGCGACGTGACGAGTGAGGCGGTAGTGCCTGAGGATGCTGAGGTGGAGGCCCACGTGATCGTTGAGGACGATTCCGTGGCGGCGTGCGTGGATGAGGCCTTAGAGCTAATCACCATGGCCGGCCTCAAGGCACGCGCAACGGTTAAGGACGGTGAGTGGGTGAGGGCAGGCACGGCAGCCATAATCATTGAGGGCAACGCGCGTCGAGCACTCCTCATCGAGAGGACGCTCCTCAACATGCTGACGTACTGCTTCAGCGTGGCCACGGCAACGAAGGAGATGGTGGGTAGGGCTAGGTCCGTGAACCCCCGCGTGAGGGTGGCCGCCACGAGGAAGGCTCCTCCAGGCCTCCTGCACCTAGCTAAGAAGGCGGTGGTTGCTGGGGGAGGGGACACGCACAGGCTGAGCTTAAGCCACATGATCCTAATCAAGGATAACCACCTGAGGATAGTTAAGGACCTGCGTGAGGCGGTGAGGAAGGCTAGGGAGAGGGCGGGCTTCACGATGAAGGTTGAGGTCGAGGTTGAGTCCCCTGAGGACGCGGTGCTGGCTGCGGAGGCCGGTGCTGACATAGTTATGCTTGACAACATGAGTCCCGAGGAGGTCAGGAGGGCCGTTAAGCTGCTTGAGGAGCGCGGGCTCAGGGGTAAGGTCATCGTCGAGGCAAGCGGGGGGATAACCACCGAGAACGTGGGGGAGTACGCGGCGACGGGGGTGGACGTAATCAGTTCAGGGTCACTAACGATGAACCCAGGGTACAGGAGGGTTAAGATGGAGATCGCGAAGGTTTTGTGGGGTGGTCACCCGTGACCGTGACCCTAGGCTTGGTAGGTTGCGGGGCTATAGGGTCTGAGGTGGTTAAGGCAGTAGCTAACGGAACCATCAGGAACGTGGGGAGGGTCGTCGCGTACGACGTGGTTAAGGAGAAGTGCCTGAAACTGGCTGAGGAACACCCCCGGATCCTCGAGTGCGTTGACTCACTGGATGAGTTACTGGTGAGGGAGCCTAAGGTAGTTGTTGAGGCCGCCAGCCAGGAAGCCGTTAGGGAGTGCGGGGAAAAGATTCTTAAGGCCGGCGCTGACCTAGTGATCCTCAGCGTAGGGGCGCTACTCGACAATGAGTTAAGGGAGAGGCTGGTTAAGGCGGCTAAGGCCTCAGGCACCAAGATACACGTCCCGACAGGCGCGATAGCGGGCCTCGACGCGGTCAGGGCGGCCAGGCTAAGCGGAATCACTAAGGTAGAACTAATTACCAGGAAACCCCCGAAGGCCCTGGGTTTAGAGGGGCTTAAGGAGCCTAAGGTGCTCTTCGAGGGCCCGGCCAGCGAGGCCGTTAGGAGGTACCCGAGGAACGTGAACGTGGTCGCCGCCCTAACGCTGGCGGCGGGTGTTGAGGCCACGGTGAAGGTGATGGCTGACCCCAGCGTCGAGAGGAACACCCACGAAATAATCGTGGAGTCTAGGGCCTCAAGAATACGTGTGAGGGTCGAGAACCTGCCCTCACCAAGCAACCCAAGGACAAGCCACTTAGCGAGCCTCTCAGCGATAGAGCTGCTCAGAAAAATACTGGGGGGTGAGGAGGTGGTGGTGGGGACTTAACGTCCGTCAAGCACATCAACCTTAGCCCACCACACCGCTAAACTATTAGTGACGCTAACGCAAAGTATAAGCGGTAATTAAGGCATGACCTTGACCCCCGATCAACTCGCATGCGTTTCAACCGTAGCCTCTAAATGGCGCCTACGTTACGTAGTCCACTTCGGCTCGAGAGCCTTAGGTTTAGCTGGGCCTCATAGTGACTATGACCTAGCTGTTAAGGTAGGTAGGGACTTAAGCTTAGTGGAGCGGGGAATCCTCTACACTGACTTAGAGGGGTGTGTGGGCGGGAACCTCGACTTAGTAATACTTGATGACTGGAACCCCATCGTGGCTTGGGAGGTGTTGGCGAAGGGCGTTCTCCTCTACCACTGCGGGGACGAGTGCGTGCGTGAGTACTACGACGACTTACTCAAGGCAATCGATGAGGTGGCCGACCTGGAACCCCTCATAAAGCTATTTGAGAGGGAGGCGCGCCGTGCCTTCGCCAGGGCTGGCGGCTAGGGTCTCAAGGGCTAGGAGGAGCGTGGAGAGGCTCCGTAAGATAGCGTCGATGCCGTGGAGCGAGTACGTGGTGGATGAGGACGCCCAAGCCCTAGCGGAGAGGCACCTACACATACTACTGGAGAGCATACTTGACGTAGCATCCTTCATCGCAGCACGACGCGGGCTATGTAGAGGGCCTACGTACCGGGACGTAGTTAAGTCGATACTATCTAACAGGCTGGTCCCGGACGAGCTGAGGGAGGTGCTCCTCGCAGTGCCGGGTATGCGGAACATCTTAGTGCATGGGTACGCCGAGGTGAGGCACGACGTAATTCATAAGACCCTAAGGGAAGACCTAGGTAAGTTGGTTAAGCTCCTCAACATATTGTGGAGGGAGGCTGAGGAGCTAGACCCTTAAAAACATGAACCAGCGAAGAACCAAGGAATTCAAGTGCTGCAGCGCTCACGGATCGAGGTATGCGGGAGCATACATCCAGTCCCGCGTCAAGGTAGTGATTACCTTAGGCAACCCTACGAGCTACCGAGGACTACCAAGGCCAGCGCCGCCTACCCCTACCGTGCCTGTGCCTATGCCTCATCCCCAACCCGAGCCTCACGCCCTGCCCTACTCCCAAGCCGCGGCCCGCGCCACGTCCCCACCTCGGCAGTGGCGTGGCGGGCGTCGCTACCTCAGTGGCGCTTGCCTGCGTGCGTGGCGTGAAGCTCGGGCATGCCGGCCCCTCCGGAGGGACGGCTACCCCGTAGAGGACGCACTTTCCGTCCTTAAAGTTTACGCAGTCCCTGTGTCTTGGATTTCCTAAGACCATTTCAGCTCCCCAGTAATTACGTGCTATAGCTCAAAAAGCTTTTACTAACTCATTAACCCTGGCTTGCCTTTGGTGTGATCTTATTTAGTTTTCTCTCCTTGTGTGGGGGTTTAGTTTGTGTAGGCTTATTAGTGTTTCATGCTTAGAGAATTTCGGTGTTGCTTGTGAGGGGCCGCACCCGCGGGCTGGCGGTGGCCGTACTGGTGCTCACAGTGCTGGTTAGCGCCTCAGCAACAACGTTACTAAGCGGCACCCTAATCACTTACTCCACCGATAAATACCCAAGCGAGGGAATCACGGTAAAATACGCATCATCAAACCCCGCGATACCGTCGTACATTATTGGGTCGCCTGAGCCGAGGGTGCGTGTCGTGGATCTCGCAGGGAGGAGCATTGCTGGGGTAGTCGTGAACGTGTTTGCGGGGATGCCGGGGGCGAGGATAGCGTACCTGGGTAGGGTGGCGGGTGATGGTGGGTCAGCAGTGCTCACCCCCAGCATATTGAGGAGGATTAGGACTTACCTAATACCTACGTGGCGCTCAGTATTGGGGAGTGTTCAGGGGTTTAAGGACTCCTTACTTATCTTTATAGATGTCCTGACCCCCGCGAAGGGTGGTGGGTTTAAGGTCTACTCATTCGTTAGGACAGTACCCATTAACCTAGGGTTGCTGAGCTCGGGTTTTAAGGTAATGTCTATTGAGGTGACGGTGAATACCTCGGCCGTAAAGCCCGTTGAGGTGCTGGGGACGGGCAACCTGAGCGTGCGTCCCGCAACGGTGAGGGCGGGAGGAGCGGTAAGCACTGTTAAGACCGAGGGTATGGAGGTGGGGAAGAAATGCGTTACACTGTTCTGCGGTGAGCTCACGTGTACGTGTTACTGCAGTAAGTGGGTTTTGGAGAGGACGTACGCGCATATCGAGAACAAGTTAATACCTGTTGTGATGGCTAGGTGGGCGCGGAAATACTACACAGCGCCGCAGGCGATGTTCTTCACCACCCTAGCATTCGGCTTCAACGACACAGTCATGAACTGGTTTAAGATCTACGCGTCCGCAAAGATCGCCGGGTCACCGCACGTAGCGTTGCTGCAGTGGGAATCCTTCACAAACAAGTTCGACTTCAGCTACGCAAAAACATTCTTTAACTCGCGGTGGGTTAGCAGGGAACCGAACTTCAAGGATGACGCGGTGGTGGCGATAGGGTTTACGGGATCAGCAACCCTGGGTGAGTTCAGGAAGTATGAGGCTTACTGCTACTGCGGCCTAACAAAGCCGGAGTGTAGCGACAGTGACTACCGAGCAACTAATGTGACAGCGAACATAACCGTGATGGACATAAGTGTGAGGAAGTCCGGCGGCAGGTGGGTGGGCACGTACGGCTACTTAATCGACGACGACCTCAGCGACGGGAAGGGGTTGCAGGGGCTGTGGGGCCTAGTGATGAGGCACTCTAAACCAGCAGGCATGAAGGCTGGTGTGGGGGGAGTGTGGTACCTCTACATGGGCTCCAAGACAAGCGAGATAGACATGGGGATAGACGTGGGTGACGTGGCTGCGTGGTTCATCACGGGAGGGGCTGCGAAGGTGGCGTCATGGATTAGGGACTTCCCACTAGACGTGGGCATTGACTGGGGTGTTAAGGAAGTGGTTAACGGCGCCATATTCCTAAACTCCATCAGCTACTACTCAAACTACTCAATGTTCCTCACAACCTACGAATCCCGAGACAAAGTGTACTTAGGAAACGAGGGGGTGCCGCTGAGGTTAATGTACTTCGACATTGACCTATACCCGCCCTCCGGTGTTTGAGGTGACCGTTCACCCTATCCGTAGCTTCATTTATCAAACTGTATCGTTCTGTATCTGTTGCGGATGGGTTCATCACGGTCTCCGCTGGGCCGCCTACGGGAGCCTGTCTAGCTCCCCCTCAGGAACCCATGCTGAGGGTTGCCGCGTAAACGCAATTAAGTGATTTCCTTAATTGAAGTTACCGGTAGTAATTAATGGGCGGATCCCCCGGAAGTAGCGATGGCATCAACGCGCGTAAGGTTATCGAGCTCAGGTGGGATCCAACGCTGAGTGAGTGGGTGATGGTATCTAATGTTAGGGAGTCACGTCCTTGGCGCCCGGGCGGCAGGCTACGGTGCCCCTTCTGCCCGGAATCGCCTGAGGTTAAGGGGCGTTCCGGCGCCCCCTTCCTCCTCGAGAATAGGTTCCCCATGCTCGTCCCCGACCCGCCCCCGATTGATGGTGTGGGGGAGTACCCCCTCGTTAAGGCTCCGGGGCGCGGGAGGTGCTACGTCCTTGTTGAGAGTTTGGAGCATGACTTACCCGACCTGAGCTCCGTCGGTGTTGAGGGTGTTGCTAAGGTTATTGAGGAGGTTGCTGACCTGACCCGTAGGGCCTGGGGTGAGGGGTACGCCTACGTCCTCTGGTTCAGGAACCGTGGTGAGGAGGTGGGTGTCTCACTAACGCATCCCCACAGCCAGGTATACGTCACGCCCTTCGTGCCCTCCAAGGTTTTAAGGGAGCTAACCTCGGCGTGGAGGTACTTCAAGAGGTTCGGGGAGTGCCTCTTCTGCAGGGTGCTTAAGGAGGAGTTGAGGGGCGGTGAGAGGGTTGTGCTTAGGGGCGGGGGCTTCACGGCTTTCGTGCCCTTCTACGCGCACTGGCCCTTCGAAACCCACATCTACCCTGAAAGGCACGTTCAGTTGCTGACCCAGTTAAGCGGGGGCGAGGTTAGGGGGCTTGCTGAGGCGTTGGTTAAGGTGCTTAAAGCCATGGATAACGTCTTCGGCAGGCCCATGCCGTACGTACTCGTAACCCATCAAGCACCGCTTAGGGGTGAGTACCCCCACTACCACCTCCACATAGAGCTCTACGGCATGCTAAGGGCGTCGGGGAGGCTTAAGTACGCTGCCGGCATGGAGCAGGGGGGCGGGAACTTCACCTACGACTCAACCCCTGAGGAGGCAGCTGAAACGCTGCGTAAGGCCTTAAGGGGTGTGGAGGGCCGTGAGCGGCGCTGAGGTAGTGCTTAGGGGCTTCCGGGAGCTGTACGGGCGGGTTCCTGAGGTGGTCGCGTCCGCCCCGGGCAGGTTAGACCTACTCAACACGCACCAAGACTACAAGGGCTTGCCGGTGGTTGGGGTCGCGATTAACTTAAGGTGCTACGTAGCCGTAGGGGAGGCAGGCATGGGGACGCGCTCTAAGGTAGGGTCCCTGAACCTGAGGGGTGAGGGGCGTGCGTGGCTCGACGAGTTCGACGCGGTGAAGCCCGCGCTCAGGGGCGGTGGGTGGTTCGGTGACTACGTTCGTGCCGCGGTTAAGGCACTGCTTAACGCCGGGTACAGCGTCCCCCAATTCCACGCATTAATCCATAGTGAGGTACCCATAGCTTCAGGCCTCTCAAGCAGCGCCGCACTACTCGTGTCACTCATTAAGGCATTAACCATCCTGGTCGGGTCTGACTTAAGCCCTAAGGAGGTGGCGGAGCTCGCCTACACCGCCGAACACGACGTCCTCGGCGTGCCCTGCGGCAGGCTTGACCAGTACACCTCAGCGTACGGGGGCGTGGTTCTCGTGAGGACTAAGCCCCCCTACGGCGCGGAGCGACTACCCTTCAGCGAAGGCGTCTACGTAGCCTCCGTGACCCCGCTCAGGCACTCCACAGCCTCAATACACTCAGTTAGGCAGGCGGAGATCGAGGAGGGGCTTAAGGCACTCCTCAAGCAACCACTACCGGAGAGCCTGAGACGCAGGCTCGGCTCAAGGTACTGGGAACCTGACTGGGCATCCTTAAGCGAGGAGGAGCTGAAGCCCTACCTAAACAAAATCCCGGAAGTGCCTAGAAAGAGGATCCTCTACACCCTCA
>Ga0256833_1001909_pt1 | contig 15035 bp, 14 predicted proteins | sample 356284metaG_FD_190535 | JGI IMG/M metagenome (GOLD analysis project Ga0256833, IMG submission 190535) | Hydrothermal vent microbial communities from Mid Atlantic Ridge, Atlantic Ocean - 356-284 | ecosystem: Environmental > Aquatic > Marine > Hydrothermal vents | place: Atlantic Ocean: Mid...
GGTTTGGTAAAAGCAAAGATTGGGTAGCTAAAGAGGCAAGCAAACTTAAAGTTCCTATTTTTATTACCTCTGCAAAGAGTGAAAAGTCTCGTTGGATTAATATCTATAATGCAATAAAATCGCCAAAGGTTTACTATCTGCCACCAAAAGGTGGTGTGCATGGCAGTGAAACTCTTTGGGAAGAAGTGCCTGAAAGTAAAGAATATTGGGAAGCTGTAAAGAAATTTTTGAAAAGACAAGTTAATTACTAACTTGAATTAGACGGAATATCAAACTCAGATTAGTAGTTAATATTTTTTTGAAATATAAAGCTTATAAAAATAAAATTTGTTGTAAAATTACAAAAATCGCAGAAAGGATATAAAAGTGAAAGCAATTTGTATTAAACATAAAAAAATACATCATCTTATTTTAGCTTTCTCTTTTTTTAAAAATATATCTTCTGATAAAAAGCTTTTTCGTATTGTTATACAAGCTTTAAAAGATTTACTTTTTAATAAAAAGCCTTGCCATTGCAATAAGATATTTTTATGCAAGACAAGACTTATTTTACTTTTAAACCATTTTATACCAAGATGTGCCTATTATAACCCTTATTTTGCCTTTAGGCGAACTGGAACTCATCCTCCTTTTTACTCTTTATAATATTTTGGTTTCAATTTTAGTTTAAGCTATATTTTTGTTTTGTTATTTACTGTGTTTTTAGTTATAACTCTCGTTCCACCTCTCCTGAGGTGGAATGCATACTTCAAGATTAAAGTCTATGTATGCATTCCAAAGCTCAGCTTTGGAACGAGTTTAAATAAGGATTTCGTTCTTTTTCGGGGCTAAAGCCTCCGACTCCTAAGAATACAGTTAGCTTTTTGCTTTGTGCATTTAGCTTTAAGCTTCAAAGCTTTAAGCAAAACAATATAGCTTTTTATATTAAGAGAATGTATATAAAAAAGGATATAAAAAGATGAGTAGTTACATAGTAGGATTTCCAAGAATTGGAGAAAAAAGAGAGTTAAAGTTTGCCTTAGAGAGTTTTTGGGCTGGGAAAAGCGATTTTAGCGAGGTAGAGAGTGTTGCAAAAGAGTTAAGAGCTAGACATTGGAAGTATCAGCAAGATGCTGGTATTGACCTTATTAGTGTAAATGATTTTTCGCTTTATGATAATATGTTAGATATGGCAGTAACTCTTGGGGCAATTCCTGAGAGATTTAAGGGCTTAGAGGGGCAAGAGTTATATTTTGCGATGGCAAGAGGAAATAAAGATGCAGTTGCTATGGAGATGACAAAGTGGTTTAACACAAATTACCACTACATAGTGCCAGAGCTTACACCAAATGACGAGTATAAACTTGATGCTTCTAAGATTATAAATGAGTATAAAGAGGCAAAAGAGCTTGGCATTAATGCAAAAGTTAATATTATTGGACCATTAACATTTTTGGCAAACTCTAAAAGAGTAGATAGAGGCGATACATTTGAGCTTTTAGGTAAAATATTGCCAATTTATGAAGAGCTTTTAAGTAAAATTGCAAAGCTTGATGATGATATTTTAGTTCAAATTGATGAGCCATTCTTTGTTAGAGGAGCAGAGGCTAAAGAGCTTAGTTTATTGAAGCCAACTTATGATAAATTATGTAGTGTTAGTGATAATTTAAAAATTGTAGTTGCAACTTATTTTGAGCACTCAAGCGAGGCTACAAAAGTATTGGTTAATACACCAATTTATGGCTTGGCATTAGACTTTTTGTATGGAAAAGAGAATATTGATACTATTGAGCTAATTGCAAGTAAAGGCAAAAAGCTATTTGCAGGTGTTGTAGATGGTAGAAATATTTGGATTAATAATATCGAAAAAAGTGTTGAGCTTTTGGAGCAAATTGCAACAAAAATTAGCAAAGATGATATTTTCGTAGGAAGCTCTTGCTCACTACTTCATGTACCATTTACACTTGAATATGAAGAGAAGCTAAATAGTGATATTAAAAGCTGGTTTGCATACGCAAAAGAGAAGCTTGTGGAGATAGATGTAATAGAAAAACTATTTAGAGGCAAAGAGTTAAATGCTCAAGAGAGTGCTGCATTAGAGGCAAATAAAGAGGCGAATAAAACAAGAAAAACAGCAGATATTATCCATGACAAAGCCGTGCAAGAGAGAGTTGCAGGAGATATTAAATTAGATAGAGATGTGCCATTTGAAGAGAGAATTAAAACTCAACACGAGGTGCTAAACTACCCTACCCTACCAACTACAACTATTGGATCATTCCCTCAAACTCCAGAGGTTAGAAAAGCTAGAAGAGATTTCAAAAAGGGTGAAATTTCAAAAGAGGCTTATGAGGCTGAGATGAAAAAGTATATCGATGATTGTGTAGCTTTCCAAGAAGAGGCAGATATCGATGTGTTGGTTCACGGAGAGCCAGAGAGAAATGATATGGTTGAATATTTTGGAGAGCAGTTAAAGGGTTATGCATTTAGCCAAAATGGTTGGGTTCAAAGCTATGGTAGCCGTTGTGTTAAGCCACCAGTAATTTATGGAGATATTTCACGCCCTAAACCTATGACTGTGGATTGGATGGTATATGCTCAAAGCAAAACTAAGAGAATTATGAAAGGTATGCTAACAGGACCTGTAACAATACTTAATTGGTCTTTTGTGCGTGATGATATGGAAAGAGGTGATGTTTCTAAACAAATTGCCCTTGCAATTGCAGATGAAGTTAGCGACCTTCAAGAAGCTGGAATTAAGATTATTCAAGTTGATGAAGCAGCCTTTAAAGAGGGATATCCACTAAGAGCTGAAAAAATTCCTGCATACGAAGAGTGGGCTGTTAGAGACTTTAAAATCTGTGTTGCACCAGCTAAGGCTGAGACTCAAATACATACACATATGTGTTATAGCGAGTTTAATGATATTATTAGAACAATTGAGGCAATGGATGCAGATGTAATCTCAATTGAGACTGCAAGAAGTGGCAATGAACTATTAAAAATATTTGCAAAAGTTGGCTACAAACAAGAAGTAGGTCCTGGAGTTTATGATATTCACTCTCCTAGAGTTCCAAGCAAAGAGGAGATTGTAGAGCAAATTGAAAAACTTTTAGAGGTTCTACCAATTAATCAACTATGGATAAACCCAGATTGTGGACTTAAAACAAGGAAATGGGAAGAGGTAAAACCAAGTTTAATTAATATGGTAGAGGCTGTTAAAGAGATAAGAGCTAAATATATTAAATAGAATATCTTTATAGATGTCACTTGGCATCTATAAAGATTATTTTTTAGGCAAAATTATTATAAAATATAGGTTATAATTGTAGCAAAGTATTAACCTAGGATAAAATATGTATTTAATAAACTACTCTAAAATTATGAATAAAATTTATCAATCTATGCAATCTACTATGGAAATATTTATCTCTTCTATTATATATGGAGAACGATATAATGGCAAAACACAATTAGTTAAGAGTATATATAAAGATTCTCTTTGGGTAGATGGCTCTAATCTTTTAGAGGTGCAAAAAGCACTAAAAGAGAATAATTATGTTGTTATAGAAAATTTTGAAAAAATTTCTGATTTAGATAGCTTAAATTTTGAACACAAAAATATAGTTGCAATTTATAATGGAAAGAACTTAAGTAAGAGGATTAAAGAAAAATTTGCTTTTATATACCATTTACCACCTTTAAGAGAGAGAGATGAAGATATTAAAGCTATATCTAATATCTATCTACAAGAAGCAAAAGAGGTATTTGATATTGATGAAAATATTACAATAGATACAAAAGATTTAGATATATCTAAAAACTTAAAGAGTTTAAAAACTTCAATATACAAAAGTGTGCTTTTAAAGAATATAGATAAGAATGAATTATCTTTACTATTATATAATTACTTTTTAAAAAATTATGAAGGTGAAAATATATATAAAAAACAATTATCTATATTTGAAAAAGAGTTAATTAAGGCAGGATTAGATATATATAAGTCACAATTAAAATTATCTGAAATATTGGGTATTAATAGAAATACATTAAGGAAAAAGGTAAATGAATACTTATGAAATAGATTTTAAATTTTTAGTAGAGAGTGATAATAATCCTATAATTGTATTTAATCATAGTGGTCATATAATATATATCAATAGTAATGCTGAAATATTAATGAGCTATGTTGGAGTAAAAGATATATTCAATTTAGCTCTAAATCATGCACCTAAAGAATATGGAAGTAAAACAACTCAATTAGAATTAAATTATAATCATTTAAAGTTTTATTCAATCACTGTAAGCTATATAAATGATGAATGGATTTCAATAAGGTTATATTATAGACCTAGAGAAAAAATGATCATTGAAAATCAAAAAAAGAATTACACTTTAACAGATTTAAATAAATTATTAGATGTTTCTATTATTCAATTTAAAATAGAATCTACAACAGATATTAGAGTTTTTACAGATCAAGATATTCCTCACATTCTTATCAATCAAAATGAATTTTTAAAATTACTTAGAGTTATATTATCTCAATTTAAATCATCATCCTATTTAGATATATCTTTAAAATTAGGTATTGGAGAGCATATTGTTATAGATTCTAAACGATATAGTATTGTAAATCTAGAGTTTAAATCTACAGCTAGATATTGTAATGATGACAAATTAATTACTAAATTAGGTAATAAATTATGTTTAGTTACAAATTTAAATGAAGATTCAATTTTTTTAGAGATACCATTAATCAAAAATTAAGTTTAAAGCTATATTATTACACAAAAAAATAGGAGATAACAACTTGGACTCACAACCTCCCTCGATTAAGAGTAGGTCTAAACTTTCACACATAATATCAGAGTATTCAGATATTATATTAGGTATAATTTTTTCAATTTTAACTTACTATTTTTATATAACTAATAATCAAGTATTAAGTGTATTATCCATTGCTATTGCAATTGGCTCTTTCTCTTTAACTGTTGCAGAGATTACAGATATATTAGCTGATAGATTTGAAGAACCATATGCTAGTTTTGTATTGACATTCTCTGCTGTTATAGTAGAAATTGTTCTACTATTTATGATAATTTTACATACATCTGATTCTACACAAGGTCTAGAGACTGTAAAGGGTGGAATAATATCAGCAGTTATTGTAGATATGAATGTTCTACTAGGACTTGCTATTTTAATTGGTGGGTTAAATTATAAAGAGCAAGAGCATAACAAAGATACATCTAGCACATATACTACACTACTATTAGTAGCTACTTCAGCTCTTTTAGTACCAAGCATTATTAACTATACAAAAGATAGTCAAAAACTATTTAGTGCATCTGTGGCAATTTCTATACTACTTTTTATATTCTATATATTTATATTTATCTTTCAAACTAAAACCCATAAAGAGTTTTTTAGAGTAGAAGGTAAAAGTAGATTTAAAATTCTTCAAAAAAAAGCAAAAGAGAGAGCTAGAAAAAAGAGAGAGAATATACAAGAGGAACAAGACGAAGATTATATTTTCGAAAAATTCCCAAGTTCACTAAATTTACTAGCTATTTTTATATTTATCTTTATAATTGGAGTATTAGCAGAAACTTTTGCAAAAAATGGTATGGTATTAGCTAAAGAGTATGGTATATCTGCAGGACTTGCTGGTTTAATTATTGCAATTATAGCTGTCTCTCCAGAGATAATGACAGCTATAAAAGCTGCAAGAGAAGATGAAATACAAAGAGTAGTAAATATTGCAATGGGAGCTTCTACAGTATCTATAATGCTAACTGTTCCTATTTTAATGATGCTCTCATACGCTAACGGTATAGAGCTAACATTAGATTTTAATGCTTTTCAAGTTGGAGCACTACTTTTAACAATAATACTTGCTTGGAAAACTACAGATAATGGAGAGACTAACTATTTTGAAGGTATATCACACTTAATGTTTTTTGCATCTTATGCAACAATAGCTACACTATATAACTAGCAATAAAAAGTGCTAGTTATAGATTTTCTACTACTTTAATAGAATTAATATCATCATTTTGAGTAATACTATCTAAGTTTTTAAAACTCTCAATATCATCTTCTTCAATACCTCCAAATACTGTATGTACACCATCAAGATGAGGAGTATCTACAAAAGTGATAAAAAATTGACTACCACCTGTATCTTTACCAGCATGAGCCATTGATAAAGCTCCTCTTTTATGCTTAATTCCATTATCACTCTCACATGCAATTGCCCAATCAGGTCCACCTGTTCCTGCTAGTGATGGATTAGTTTTAGAGTAAGGGCAACCCCCTTGAGCCATAAAGCCAGGGATTACTCTATGAAATTTAAGACCATCATAAAAACCACTATTAGCTAAATATGCAAAATTTGCAACAGTATTAGGTGCATCTTTAGGGTAAAGCTTTAAAATAATATCACCTTTATTTGTATTTATGATTGCATATTGTAATTTATTTAACTCATCTTCAGGTAAGTTATACTCTTTTAGTTTTCTACCAAACATATGAAACTCCAGTTTATAAAATTTTAGGTATTATTATACCAAAAAAAATTGGAGTTGATGTATGAAGTTGTGTGTTGCATTAGATTTACCTACAAAAGAGGAGAATTTAGAGCTTTTAAGAAGTATAAAGGAACATAATATATGGATAAAAGTAGGTTTTAGAAGTTATATTAGAGATTCTAAAGATTTTATAAAAGAGATAAAAGAGATAAATCCAAACTTTAAAATATTTTTAGATTTAAAACTATATGATATTCCAAATACAATGGCTGATGCTAGTGAAGAGATTGCTAAGCTTGGAATAGATATGTTTAATGTTCATGCAAGTAGTGGTAAATTTGCAATGCAAACAGTAATGGAGAGATTATCAAAATTAGAAAAAAGACCACTTGTTTTAGCTGTAACTGCCCTAACCTCTTTTGATAATAACTCATTTAAAGATATTTATGGTGAAGATATAGATAAAAAAGCTAAAGATTTTGCTAAAATAAGTTATGAATCTGGGTTAGATGGTGTTGTATCTAGTGTATATGAGAGTTTAGATATTAAAAATGCTACAAATAGTAACTTTATAACTTTAACTCCAGGTATTAGACCATTTGGAGAAGATAGTAATGACCAACAAAGAGTTGCTACAATAGATACTGCAAAAGATAAAAAGGTAGATATTATTGTTGTAGGAAGACCAATCTATAAAAGTGATAATCCTAATCAAAAAGTAAAAGATATATTAAAGGCTATAGGTAACTAGTAAAAATTAAATACAAATAGATTTTAGGAGTATAGGAGGGAGCAAAGGAGAATAGGTATATAAAGAGTACTATCATATTGTTAATTTTTATCTCTACTCCTTCACACCTATACCCCTTAATATTATATTCGATTTTAATTTTAACTTGAGTTTACTGGAATATCATAGTCGTAATTTTATTTAGCATTTGTTCCTAATGCTAAAGCATTATTCATACCATCTATCATAAAATATACTCCTATTGCAAAAAGTGCTAATATAATTAATGGTGCATATTTTTGTAACAAAACTTCTCCTTTATCCAATTTTTAAACCTGTTAAAAAGCCTACTATTACAGAAGCTCCACCTAAGGGTTCTAAACTTTTGATATGCGTATATACAAAATTATAAGAACTTTTTAATACTTCTGATATTATATCAAATATATTTAAAATAGTGCTATTATTAATCTCTATTATCTGTTGTGATTTAATCCAAAATAGGATTATAGTTAATAAACCAAAAATAAATAGAGTAATTTTGAAACCTTTTTTAATAAAATATCCTACTGATAACCCAAGTAAAAAAGTTGAACTCAACTCTGATATATTTAAATTATCTAACATGTTACTCTCTGTAATATTATTCATTTACCACCTTTATATTTAATTTATTAAAATAATACCATTTTTTCATAAAAAGAAATATATACACTAAAAATAGTTAATATTTAAATGTTATTTTTATGTTTTATAAGCATAATTATATCCATTTAATGGTAAAATTAAATGACCTTTATGGTCACTTCATTTAAAAGAGGTATTATGAAAATACAATTTAATATTATAACAAAATATTTACTAGGAATGACCTTTGTTGGTACAGCAATGTTGTCAGCAATGAGCTTTTCTGTAAATAAAAATTATATGGGCTATAATTTAATATATGCCTATGGACAAATTAGATTTGGCGATGCTTATAGACTTAAAAGAGAATACCAAAAATTAAACAAAAGAAGACAAACCATTGTTGTTTTTAATAGTAATGGTGGAGTTTTAACAGAAGGTATTAAAATTGGTAGATTTTTAAAAGATAATCGAATTGGTAGTGCAGTAAAGAAAAATGGGATATGTGCAAGTAGTTGTGCATTAGCTTTTTTAGGTGGTAGATCTAAAAGAGGTTCAAAACTTATGATTTTGCCTAGTAGTTCTAGATTAGGTTATCACTCATTCTATTATAATGATGGTAACTATGTAAGATTAAATAAAGTTCAAAAGGATACATCAAAAATATTAAGCTATACTAATTATGTAAATGCTCCAAATTATTTGGTTGTTAAAATATTTGATACAGAATCCAAAGATATATACTGGATTAACCATAGAGATAGATATGCATTAGGTTTAAAGTATGGTTTAGGAAGATTAAGTTTTTATAATAGTAATAGCAATTCAAAGAGTAAAACTAAAATAACTTCAACAAATATTAACTATTATAAACAATCAGCTACAGATTACATTAAACAATACATTGGAACAATTAACTCTCTTTTAACTTCAAATAGAGGTTTAGAGTTTAATAATAGTTATTATGCTTTAAATAGTATTGATTATAAGGGATGGTTAGCACAAAATCTTAAATATATGTATCTAAAAAATATCAAACAAAAGAATTATAATAGAGTTAGTGCAAAGATAATATATGCATTAAAAAATGGTATTAGAGTTTGTTCTAATAATATATATTATCTTACAAAAACATATAATAGTGGTTGGAAAATCTTAAGTAAAGAGCATCAAGCTTGTAATTATAAATCTAGCAAAGTTTTAAAAAAAATAACTAGAGCTCTTCCGTAAGCTCTATTAAAAAGTTATTAAGTAGCTCTTTTGCTACTTTATATAAATTTTTTGCATTTGCTACTTTTAACTCTTTTTTATAAGTGAATAGTTTACTTTTTATCAATTTCGCACTTTTTTCATCTGTTAATTTTATTGCAATCTTAACTAAAAGATAAGATTTATTATTATCTACTATATGATAAAAATCTAATATATTAACTTCTAATACTAAATCTGCTTTTATTGAAGAGTTATAACTTATTACATCTTTATATTTCTTAGATTTCAAAAGAGTCTCTAATATGCTTTTGTAAATCATACTATTTAAAGAATCACTCCATCGACTATATTGATAGTAACTTGTTAAGCCACCCCTTTTATAATATATTCTACTTCCACCAAAAGCACCTAAAGACAAAGGATATCTTAATTTTAAAATTTTATTTACCTTTGTTGTACCACTTATATTTGCACATTGGCTAATATTATATAAATTTATTTGATGTTTAGATTTTGGTATGCATCCATTAAATATAAATATTACAAAAATAATTATATATACTCTTTTCATTCCCCCGGTCCTTTAGGTAAAGATTTAGCATTAAAAATTGTTCCCGATGGGTCTTGAGCCATAGAGGTTAATTCATCTGCTAATTCATTATATTTTATTGATAACTCTTTTAAATCTACAATAGCTGGTTTTAAAATTCTTTTTAAATTATAATCTCCCCTATTTATACTCTTTTGTAATGTTATAGAAGCTCTATTAATAGATTTTAAACTACTATTTAAATTAGTTACTAATTTTGGTAAATTATTATTTAAAAATTTTAAACTCTTATTACTATTTTTAGCTAACTTTTTATAATCTAATAAAGTTGATATTACTGTTTTATTTAAGTCTTTTATAATTTTAGAAATATCTTGCTCATTTAATTTATTTAATGTAGTAATTAATTTATCTTCTATTTTAATAGCTTTATTTGTTATATTTACACCATTAGCTAAAATATGATTAATACTTTCTATATTTTTATTACTAGTTATTTTGCTAATATTGTCAGTTAATAAATTTAATTTACTTATTAATTTTGGTGTTTTTTCTGTTAAATTTGCTATAAATGAGCTTTTTGCATTTATAATAGAACTTATTTTATTTGGCTCTATTATCTCTTTACTTTTGCCACCAATTATATTTATAAACTTTAAACCTGTAACTCCCAAATTAGATAAAACTGCATACATATCTTTTGTAATTTTTATATCTTTTCTTATTAAAATTTTAGCAATTACCTTATATGGCTCATCTTTTTTTATTGATAACTCCTCTAATCTTCCAACATTTACACCATTTAACTTTACAACAGAATCTTTATTTAAACCATCAACAGATTCAGAGAATATTATGTAGTATCTATTAAAATTTTTAATACTCATATTACTTTTAGCTAACCAAAAACCAAAAAAAGATATTAAAGTAAAAAAAATTATAACAAAAAAACCAACAAGTGTATAGTTTATTTTTTCATACATATTTACTCTCTTTTTTTAAAAAACTTTTTTACAAAAGGATGATTAGATTTTAATACCTCTTCTAAAGTCCCACTTGAAACTACTTTTTTATCTGCTAAAATAGATAATCTATCTACTATATTATAAATTGTATCTAAATCATGTGTTATCATAACTATTGTTAAATCTAAGGTATCCCTTAAATTAACAATTAACTCATCAAATGCTCTAGCTCCTACTGGGTCTAAACCACTTGTTGGCTCATCTAAGAATAGTAATTTTGGGTCAAGAGAAAGTGTCCTTGCAAGTGCAGCCCTTTTTATCATACCTCCACTTAACTCATATGGATATAGATATTTAACACTTTTATCTAAATTTACCATCTCTAATTTTGCATCAACTATATATGATAGCATCTTTTTACTCAATTTTGTATATTCTTTTAATGGTAAAGCTATATTATTTTCAATATTTAAAGATGTAAATAGAGCACCAAATTGAAACAATACACCCCATCTTTTTTTTAACTCTAAAATTTCTTGAGGAGTTAGCCTACTAATATCCTTATTAAATATATATATTTTTCCACTAAATGGTTTTAAAAGCATTACAATCTCTTTTAATAATACAGATTTTCCAGAACCACTCTCTCCTAATATTGCATATATCTCATTCTGTTTTACTTCTAAAGATACCCCATTATGAACAATTTTAGCTCCAAATTTTGTTACAATATTTTCTACTTTAACTACACTTTTCATAAGTTTAACCTTGTAAATATAACAGAAAAGAGAGCATCACAAACAATAACTAAAAAAATTGCATTTACAACACTTTTAGTTGTCTCTTGCCCAATACTTTCTGTATTTTGTGTAACTCTAAGTCCATGAAATGAACCAATCAATGCAATAATAACAGCAAAAAATGGTCCTTTAATTAAACCTATTATGTAATGTTTAACTTTTAAAACTTCATATAACCTATCTATAAATATATTAAAAGATAATCCTATGTGCATTTTTGTAGCAATCATTGCCCCAAATATTCCTATTATATCAGATATAAAAATAAGTATAGGTAATGCAATAAGTAAGGCTACAACTCTTGGAATTATTAAAAAGTAAAATGGCTTAAAACCCATAGTTTTCATTGCATCTATCTCTTGGGTTAATTTCATAGCACCAATCTCTGCACTAAAAGATGATGCACTCCTACCAGCAACAACTATTGCTGTTATCATTGGACCTAACTCTCTAGTTATTGCAATTACAGAAGCATCTACAACAAATATATCTGCACCAAATTTACTAAGTTGCACAATTGTTTGATATGCAATTACAATCCCTACTAAAAAAGAGGTTAATGCAATAATAGGAACTGCTTCTAATCCAGCTGTATATATAAAATATATAATCTCTTGAAGTCTAAAATCTCCTTTTTTAAATAATTTTAAAGATTTTATAAAAAACTTACCTAAAAAAGAGAGAAATTCAATAATAGATAAATATATATTAAAAGTTTGTTTACCCACATTATATAAAAAAGAGTATTTTTTAACTTTAATATCTTTTTGTTTACTAATATTTTCTTCAATAATATCTAGCAACTTTAAATGTTTTTTATTTTGTGTAATAGTTTTAATATTAAAATTATCTTTTTCTAATCTCTTCTTTAAAACTGATATTAATATAGCCCCACTACTATCTAAATTATCCACATTTTCTAAATTTAATATAATATTAGAAGTTTTACTATTAAATTGTAGTAATTTTGTTTCTATTATATCAATATTATTAATAGACCAATCTCCTATAAAAACAATAGTGGTAGTATTAGATTTATTATAAACTTTAAAAGATATATTTTTCATAATATAATTATAGCATTTTTTGGAGATTAATTATAAGAAGTTGTAAAAATTTAAAATTTGGTTGCGGGAGATGGATTTGAACCACCGACCTTCGGGTTATGAGCCCGACGAGCTACCTAGCTGCTCTATCCCGCGATAGGAAAGTTTAGAGTTAAAACTCTAAAGTGGATGGGGTAGAGGGATTCGAACCCCCGAATGACTGGACCAAAACCAGTTGCCTTACCGCTTGGCTATACCCCAGCATTTAAAGCTTATTCGCTTTGTGAGTGGAATAATACCACTTTTTTTATTTAATGTCAAGAGTTTTAGAAAAAAAATTGCATTTTTTTATTTTTTTGTCAAAATTATGTAAAATTATTTTTTTTTGGTATAATTTGACTTAGTCCAATAGTTGGTATAAAAAGGAAGATAATGTCAGAAGCAATTAAAAGAGTAGAAGAAGCGATAGAAGATATTAAAAGAGGTAAAATGGTCATCATGATGGATGACGAAGATAGAGAGAATGAAGGAGATTTAGTTTATGCAGCAACTCTATCTACCCCTGATATGGTTAATTTTATGGCTAAAGAGGCTAGAGGTTTAATTTGTACTCCTATTACTAAAGAGATTGCACAAGAGTTAGATTTAATACCTATGGTTAGCAATAACGACTCTAACCATGAAACAGCATTTACAATATCTATAGATTCTGCAAATGCAAAAACTGGTATATCAGCAGCTGAAAGAGATGATTGTATTAGAAAACTTGCTTCTCCAATAGCTCAAGCAAAAGATTTTGTTCGTCCTGGGCATATATTTCCACTTATTGCAAAAGATGGTGGGGTATTAGTTAGAACAGGACATACAGAAGGCTCTATAGACCTTTGTAAATTAGCTGGACTATCACCTGTTGCAGTAATATGTGAAATTATTAAAGATGATGGAACAATGGCGAGATATGATGATTTACAAGAGTTTAAAAAGAAGCATAACTTAAAAATAGTATATATATCAGATATTGTAGAGTATCGTTTAGCAAATGAAAAACTTATCAAAGAAAAATCTAAAGAGAAGATAGAATTTTTTGGAGTTAATGTAGAAAAAATTATATTTGAAGACCATCTTAAGAGGAAACATACTGTAATTAAGTTTTATAATACAAATAAAAGAGAAAATGTTAAATTTCATAATATAATAAAAGATATAGATCTATTATTAAATCAACAAGAGTATAACAATTTAATAAAATCTATAGATTATTTAAAGATAAATGGTGGAATTTTGATATTTTTAGATACCAAAATTATCTCTAAAGAACAAGCAAAAGAGTATGGTATTGGTGCTCAAATTATCAAAGCATTAGGTATAGAAGATATAAACTTAATTACTACTCATAAAGATACAGAATTTATAGGATTAAGTGGATTTGGATTAAATGTTAGCAAAAAGATAAATTTATAATAGTATAATTACAAAAAATTTTATAAAGAGAGTAATATATGGGTTTAGGAATTGGATTAGTAGGCTTACCAAATGTAGGAAAATCAACAACTTTTAATGCTTTAACAAAGGCACAAAATGCTGAGAGTGCAAATTATCCTTTTTGCACAATTGAACCAAATAAGGCTGTTGTGCCTGTGCCTGATAAAAGACTTGAAGAGTTAGCAAAGATTGTTAATCCTGAAAGAATACAATACTCTACAATTGATTTTGTTGATATTGCTGGGCTTGTAAAGGGTGCAAGCAAGGGCGAAGGGCTTGGGAATAAGTTTTTATCTAACATTAAAGAGACTGAAGTTATTTTGCAAATTGTTAGATGTTTTGAAGATGAAAATATTACACATGTAGAAGGCTCAATCGACCCAATTCGTGATATTGAAATAATTGAAACAGAGCTTTTACTTGCAGATATTGATGCACTTGAGAAGAGAATATCTAATTTAGAGCGAAAAGCAAAGGGTAATGATAGAGATGCAAAAGCACAGCTTGAAGTTGCAAAGAGGCTTTTGGAACATGTAGAAGCAGAAAATCCTGTAAGCACATTTGATGATGATAGTGATGCATTTGAGACGCTTTTAAAAGAGATGAGATTGTTGACTGCAAAAGAGATTATCTATGGTGCAAATGTAGATGAAGATGGACTTGAAGAGGATAATGAGTATGTTAAAACTCTAAAAGAGTATGCATCTAAACATAATCGCGAAGTAATTAAACTATGTGCTAAAATAGAAGAAGAGATGGTTGGTTTTGATGAAGAAGAGAAAAAAGAGATGCTTGAATCTTTGGGCGTAGAAGAGTCAGGACTTGACCAAATTATACAAAAAGGTTTTGATAAACTTGGCTTAATGAGCTACTTTACAGCAGGTGTAAAAGAGGTTCGCTCTTGGACTATCAAAAAAGGCACAACAGCACCAAAAGCAGCAGCCGTTATCCATAATGACTTTGAAAAAGGATTTATTAGAGCCGAAGTAATTAGCTATGAAGATTTTGTAGAGTTTGGTGGAGAGCAAGGTGCAAAAGATGCAGGTAAAATGAGATTAGAGGGCAAAGAGTATATTGTGCAAGATGGCGATGTAATGCACTTTAGATTTAA
>Ga0256833_1001910_pt1 | contig 15034 bp, 15 predicted proteins | sample 356284metaG_FD_190535 | JGI IMG/M metagenome (GOLD analysis project Ga0256833, IMG submission 190535) | Hydrothermal vent microbial communities from Mid Atlantic Ridge, Atlantic Ocean - 356-284 | ecosystem: Environmental > Aquatic > Marine > Hydrothermal vents | place: Atlantic Ocean: Mid...
ACCGATACCCCCGTACCCCCTACATCCACGCCCACCGACACCCCCACCCCGGTTCCCACACCATAGGCCCAAACGCGGTATACTCTCCGTAACCCCCACGGCCGAGGAAGGTGTCATGTCCCCCGAGCCTTTGGTGCGGGCCCAAGGCCTTACCCGTTTGTTTGGCGACTTCGTCGCGGTGGACCAGGTGTCCTTTGAGATTTACCCGCGCGAAGTGGTGGGCTATTTGGGCCCCAACGGCTCGGGCAAAACCACCACCATTCGCATGTTGTTGGGGCTGTTGGAACCCAGCGCGGGCACGGCCACGGTGTTGGGCTACGATGTGCGCCGCCACGCCGAGGCCATTCGCGAACGGGTTGGCTACATGTCGCAACGCTTCGCGCTTTACGATGAGCTCACGGTGCAAGAAAACCTGACTTTCTACGCCCAGGTGTATGGGGTGCGGCGCGCCGGGCGGGTGCAGGAAGTGGCCGAAGCCTTGGGCCTGACGCCCCTGGCCCATCGCCGGGCCGGTGCCTTGCCCGCGGGCTGGCGGCAGCGCCTGGCTTTGGCCACCGCGCTGCTGCATCGCCCTCAGGTGCTCTTTCTCGACGAGCCCACCAGCGGTGTCGACCCGCCCACCCGCCGCGCGTTTTGGGATTTGATTTACGACCTGGTCGAGCAAGACATCGCCATTTTCGTGACCACCCACTACATGGACGAGGCCGAATATTGCCACCGGGTCGGGCTGATGCACCAGGGCCGCCTGTTGGCCATGGATACCCCCGCGCGGCTCAAAGCGCGCCTGCTGCAAGCGCGGCTGTGGGAAGTGGACGCCCACCCGCTATTGGAGGCGCTGGCCCAGGCCGAAACCCTGCCCGGCGTGCAGCGCGTGGCGTTGCATCGCGACCGGTTGCGCTTGCTCACCCGGCCTGAGGTCACGGCCAAAGCCCTGCGCCGCGGGCTGCAGCAAGCCGGCGTGCAGGTCGCGCAGGTGGAACCCGTCACGCCGACCCTGGAAGATGTGTTCCTGGCCCTCACCGGCGAAACCGGGCCCGAGGCGCCGGGCCGCGCCCCATCGCCTTCGTAGGAGGAGACCCCATGTCCCCCCAAATGCCCCCTCGTCGACAACGCCAACAGCAATGGCTGCCGTTCCTCTTCGGCGGGCTGGCTGTGGTGCTCATGGTGGTCGGCACGGTGTTCATCATCAACGCCTGGACCACCACAGGCCGCCTGCCCTGGCAACCCACCGAAACCCCCACCGCCACCGCCACGGCCACGCCAACGCCGGTTCCCCCGACGGCGACCCCCACGCCCACGCCCACCATCACCCCCACCTGGACCCCCAGCCTCACCCCCACGCCCAGCGAGCCCTTCCCTTACACCGTGCAGCCGGGCGATACCATCTTCAGCATTGCCGACCAGTTCGGCGTGGACCCCGATGTGCTCATGCTGTGGAACGGGCTGTCGAACCAGTCTATCCTGTACGCCGGACGGGAGCTCATCATTCCCTTGCCGGGCATGGAGCCGCCGACGCCCACGCCCCTGCCCCCCAATCTGAAACCCGGCGACATCATCCTCTACTTCGTGCGCCCGGGCGACACGCTGCAGGCCATCGCCGACAAATTCCTCACCGATGTGGATGAAATTCGCAAGGCCAACGATATGGACGAGGCCACACCCCTGTACATCGGCGATTTAATCAAGGTGCCGGTGTATCTGGTGGCCACGCCCACCCCCACGCCGCGGGTCACCCCCACGCCAACGCCCACGGCCACACCGTCGCCCACCCCTTCCCCCACCCCCTCGGGATAAGGGCAAAGACACCGCGGGGCCGCGCTGGGCCCCGCGGTGGTTTTCGGCGCCGCGCGAATGCGCTTTAGCTCTGGTCTTCCATCTCGACCACCAGGCCTCCCGCGCTTTTGGCGATGAGATTGTAGAGCAGCGCGCCCAGAGCGGCGATGATGGCCACCACCACGGCCTCGACGAAGATGGCGCCCAGGTAGGCCACCAGCGCGGCCACAAAGCCACCGCCCATGGTGGCCATGGCATCGGCCTGGTCCGGCATCATGGAAGCCATCAGCGAGGGCAGGGTCAGCATGGGCAGAAAGATGCCAATGCAGCCCAAAATGGCCGTGAGCAACGCCCCCCACAGGCAGCCCACCTTGCCCGCGGCGAGCACATCGATGGCGCGAATTTCCCGACGCATAGGTCACCTCCTACCAGGGGAAAGGGAAAAGGCACACGCTTACAAATCACGCAGCAGGTACAGGTTCCCCCGACGGAAGCCGCGCTGGAGGTAATAGCGCCGGGTGCCCACCGCGGCAATCACCGCCAGGCGGCGGAACCCGGCAGACCGGGCGATGGCCACGGCGCGTTCCAACAGTCGGGTACCCAACCCCGCGTGTTGGGCCGCGCCGGGCTGAGCTTCGCCCACGGGCAACGCGGGGCCATAGACATGCACTTCGCGAATGATGGCCGCGTCGCGCAGGTCCTCCAGCCCGGTTTCGGGGGCCTGGGGCAAAGGCAGCGAAAGGCGTAAGAAGCCGGCCAGGCGGTCGTCGGGGGTGACGAACTGCAAGAAGTGCTCTTCCGCGTCATCGGCGGTGTAGGTGTAATCGACCAGGGTCAAATCTTCGGGCCGCACGGGTTGGCCGCGCACCTCCCGGCAGCGAATGCAGCGGCAGCGGGTGCCCCGGCAGGCCATTTCGGCCTGCACATCCTGCCGCAGGCTGGTGCGCCGGTTCCCTTCCACCACATAGGTGGACGGAATGTCGCGTATCACCCGGTTGATGCGGCAATATTCGGGCACCGTGGCCTTGAGGTCGGCCAGCAGGTCAATGAGCTCCTCGGTGGTGTAGGGGCGATATTCGCCCCGTTGCCAGTAGGCGTAAAGCTCGGCGTTAGGGAGCAGCTGGGTGGGGTAGATTTTGAGCTCGTCGGGGGCCAGGCCCTGCCACAAGCGGGCGAAATCCGCGCGGTCGCTTTCGGGGGTCGCGCCCAAAAGGTTGGGCATCCAATGGGCCACGATTTTGAAGCCCGCGGCCCGCAGCAGGGCAAAGGCCCGGCGCACTTCGGCCACGGTGTGGCCCCGCTTGTTGAGGGCCAGAATGCGGTCGTCGAGGCTCTGCACGCCGATTTGCACTTTGGTGACGCCCAGCCGCCGCAGCCGGCGCAGTTCTTTGGGCGTGATGTGGTCGGGCCGGGTTTCGACCACCAGGCCCACATTGCGGTGCCGCGCGGTCTCATTCCAGCGGTGCGCGGTGGGTAAATCGGGCGCGTCGCGCTCATTGAGCGCGTCGAACAGGCGCTTGACGAACCAGGTTTGATACGAACGGGGGTAGGCGCTCCAGGTGCCGCCCAAGATGAGCAATTCGATTTTGTCGGTGGGATGGCCCACGGCTTCCAGGGCCTGCAGGCGGGCCCGCACCTGCGCGTAGGGGTCGAACTGATGCTGGTAGGCCCGCTGCGCGCCCGGTTCCTCGGGCAGGTAGCTTTTGGGCATGCGCACATCGGTGGGGCAAAAGACGCACTCGCCCGGGCAGGGATAGGGCTTGGTAAGCACGGTGACCACGGTGACGCCCGACAGGGAGCGCACGGGCTTGAGGCGCAGGCGGGCCAGCAGGTTGGGGTCTTCGGGCCATTGGCCCTGGGCCACCAGCTGACGATACAAGGCCACCAGCGTGGCTTTGCTCAAATAGCCCCGCGGGATGGGATGGCGCTTGATGGCCTGCGCCACGGGGACGCCGCGGCGCACTTCTTCTAAGGCGCGCAACGCGGCCTCCCGCACTTGCGGGTCGTCCAGGTCAAGGCCCGGGCGCGGGCCTCGCGACTGGGGCTGAGCTGTCAGGCCGGTTCCCACCGACGAAACGGACATGGTCATACGCGCACCTATGCGAAAGCCTGAAGGGGCGCAGGCGCCCATGCGGCTATGCGGCTTCGATTTGCTGCAGCAGGCTGCGATAAACTTGCGCCTTGGTGGGCGGCGGGTTGAGGGCCAGGGCCGATTTGAGGGCCCGTTTGGCCGCCAGGGTGTTTCCCATTTCCATGTAGGTTTCGATGAGGCGGTCGTAGGCCTCCAGGGCTTCCTGCTGCTGCCCGTCAAAGGCGTACATGCGGGCCAGGTAAAGCCGCAGGTCCAGGTGCTTGGGATAGCGCTGCACCAAGCGCTCCAGGACCTGGATGGCGCTCTTTAGACCGCCGGGCCGGGCGCGAAAATGGCGAAACATGCGGTCCAGGGCCCGCACCATGCGCTCGTCGTTTTCCAGGCGTAATTCCAGGTCGAGCAGGCCTTCCCAGGCCGCGGTGTCGTCGGGGGTGAGCTCGGTCCACTTCTGGTAAATGGCCCGAGCGCGGTCCCAATCGAAGCGTTGCTCCGCGATGGCGGCCTGGATTTTGAGCACCTGGGCCTGCTGTTCGGGGGGCCAGCCGGCGCGCTGGCCCCACTCCGCGGCCTTTTCCAGGGCCTGGGCGGCTTCGTCCAGGTTGGCCAGTTCGTAGTGCACTTCGCCCAGTTTGCGGTAGGCTTCGGCCACTTCGCCATGCGCGCCTTGTTCCATGAGCAGCGCGATGAGCATGTTGTGGGCCTGGGTGTGCAGGGGGTTGATTTCCAGCACCCGGCGCAACATTTGCACGGCCTTGAGGCCCTCGCCGCGCACCTGATAGGCTTTGGCCAGCACCAGGAATTTGTGGGCCGCCTGTTCCAGCAGGCTTTGATACCACAGGATGTCGCCGATGAGGATGTGTAAGGGCAGGAAGGTGGGCGCATCGAAGAGGGCAAAATGAGCCTCTTCCATGGCCGCGTCGTACAAATGGCGCTGCATGTACGCCCGAATGCGGCGCATCCGCTCCAACAGCTCGGGATTTTGCACTTGCAGGATGAATTCGGCCAGGGGCACGACCGCGCTTTCGGCCGATGTGGACAGCATTTCGTGGCTGTGCGTTTCGTCGGAATGGGTGCGCAGCGCGGCAATGCGTTCCCGCCAATCGGGGGCTTCGAGCAGTTGAGCCACGCTGCGGTAGATTTTTTCGGCCTGCTCTGCGGAAAGCTTCTTGCGCTCCAGGTCGGTGCGCAGCACTTCGTAGTAGGAATCGAGGATTTGACGCTGCTCGCTCGCGGTGGTGAGCCAATCGGCCCAGTAGAGGGCTTCGAGGGCCTCCTGGGCCGCGGCCTTGTAGCGGTTTTGGTCGGCCAAAATTTTGGCCCGCAGCCAGCGGGCGGCCAGGGCGAAGTCGGGATGGGTGAGGGCCTTTTGCAGCGCGGCGAAGGCCCGCTTGGGTTCACCAGCGCGCAGGTAGAACACGCCCAGCGCGTAGGCCAGGGCCGCGTGTTGCAAGCCGGCCTTTTGGGCCCGCTCCAGCTCCGCGGCCGCCTGCCGCCATTTCCCCTGGGATTGCAGCTCGAAGGCCTTGGTGAGCAGCAAGACGACTTTGTCGCGCTGCGCGGCGGCCAGGTTGCGGTAGGCCTCGCGAGCCTGGGTCAGGCGCCGCAGGCGGTCCTTGGGCGTTTCGCGGGTTTCGTCGTCGCTTTCTTCGGCCTGCATGAAGAGCAGTTCGGCCATGACCGACAGCGCGGCCTGGAAGGCTTCCTCATCCAGGGGCCGCGGGGTGTCGGTCTCGTCCTCGGTCGCCGTCGGCGCGGGGGCAACATCCCCTTCGCCGGCGGGCAAAGCGGCCAGGGCGTGTTTGGGGGCCAGGGGGCCGGTGGTGGGCTGGGCCGCCTCAGGGGGCGTCCACTTGGGGATGGGCACGGGTTTGTTGCGCGCCAGAAGTTGCAAGGCCCGGCGGATTTCAGGATGCTGGGGCAGGAATTGCAACGCCCGTTGGGCCACCCGTATGGCCTCGGATTGCCGCCCCACCCGCTGCAGCAGGGCGATGGCGTAAAGGAAGTGCGGTGCGGCCTCGTATTTGCGGCCCAGTTTTTGATAGGCCAGCGCGGCGTAATAGTGGGGCTCCAGATAGGAAGGCGCCAGCCGAGCCGCCTGTTCCCACATGGCGATGGCTTTTTCCCATTGCTCGCTGCGGGCGTAACGCTCCGCAGCGGCCATGGCGGCTTCCACTGCGGCTTTTTCGTTCCCCAAACGCTCGAAAATCTGCGCCAGTTTCTCCCAGGGTGCGGGTTCCCGGGGTGCGACTTCCGCGGCTTTGCGGTAAACCTCGGCGGCCTCGCGCCACTGGCCCAAAGAGAAGAGCGCCAAACCCAAATTGACCAGGGCCCAGTAATCCCGGGGCTTGAGGGCCACGGCGCGGGCATAGGCTTGCGCGGCTTTTTCCCATTCCAAATTCCAGGCCGCGGTGTGCCCCGCCTCCATCGCGGCGTGAAAGGCTTGCTCTTTTTGCGAGGCCGACAAAGAGGGTTGGCTCATGGTGCGCACTCCCTGGGGGACTACTTCAAGTATACCCGAAGTTACGCGGCCTGGGGGCAGCCCCCGCACGGCAAAGGGGAATACCGCGCGCCGCGGGGCCCGGCCGCCGGGTTCCGGCAGAAAAAACACGGCCCAGGCAGGGAGCCTGGGCCTTTTGGTGGGCGCGGAGGGACTTGAACCCCCGACCTCCTCAATGTGAGTGAGGCGCTCTAACCATCTGAGCTACGCACCCATTGGTGAAGCGTCCTTATTATACAACCACCCCGGGGATTTGACAAGACGGACGACGGAAAAACCTGGGGCTTTTTCAGGTCTGAAAAGCCGCGCCGGGCCATGCACAAAACCGCGGTGCCGGGGTGTTTTTCTTTAATGTACCCCTCCGGGTGCCCTGTGCCCCTGGGTGATTGTGTTAATGTTTTTCCGGGGCTTGGCAGAGCACGCCCGCGGTGGTATACTAAAAACGCCTTGCAAAGGGAGGCTCGTGGTGGCCGTAGCTCAATGGCAGAGCACCTGACTGTGGATCAGGTGGTTGGGGGTTCAAATCCCCTCGGCCACCCCTGCGAAAGACGGCTCGGGCCGCGCGCCCGGGCCGTTGTGTTTTTCGGGCCCCGCCCCACGGCAGCGCGCCCGGCGCCGCCGGAAGGAAACCACGGATGCACGCGGATAAAAAACAGCAGTCAGCGGCCAGCAGGGAGCCCGGTAGGGGCGCAGCGTGCTGCACCCGGGAGGATGAAGCCGCGGATGAACGCGGATAACCGCGGATAAAGTGAAAAAACCACGGATGAACGCCGATAAACACGGATAGGCACGGAAGAAAAACAGCGGTCAGCAGTCAGCAGGGAGCGCGGTAGGGGCGCATGGCGGTGTGCCCGGGGCGACCCGGCTGGTCGCCCGGCCCGGTAGGGGCGCAGCGTGCTGCGCCGGGAGAAGGAAGCCGCGGATAGGCGCGAATTTTTCTCCCGACCGCTGGTCCCCCGTGGGGATGCCCGAGCGGCGTTGTGCAGGCGCGAACGAACAAGCCCCAAAGCGCCGAGCCTGGAGCGTGCACCCCGGGCCAAAAGAGAAATCTTCACCCCACATCCCAGGGTGGCGAGAGCGGGAACGGTATAATGAGGGTAGTAAACCCACCTTGCCCCGGTAGGAGCATACCCATGGAATGGCAACGCTGGATTGTGAGCAACCCGAAGGTCAAACTGGGAAAGCCGGTGATCACCGGCACTCGGATTCCTGTGGATTTGATTTTAGAGAAATTGGCCGCAGGTGAGACGGTGCAGGACCTGCTGGCAGCCCATCCCCGCCTGACGGAAGAGGCCATACGGGCAGCATTGGCCTACGCCGCGGCGGTCGTGCGCTCTGAAGAAATCTATCCCCTCCCGGCATAGCGAGAGCCGATGAAATTGCTGGCAGATGAAGGCGTGGACAAACCCATTGTCGATGCCCTGCGCGAGGCCGGGCATCAGGTATAGTATATTGCTGAAATGGAGCCCGGACTGTCGGACAAAAAGGTGCTCACCATTGCCTCACAAATCGGTGCGCTGCTGGTCACCGCCGATAAAGACTTCGGAACCCTTGTTTTCCACATGCAACAGGTCACCAAAGGGGTCATTTTGCTGCGTCTTATCGGGCTCCCGTTTGAAGACAAAGCGCTCCGTGTTCTTTGGGCCATCAAAAACTATGGCCATAAGATGCCCCGCGCTTTTACGGTTATCACCCCGCAAGCGGTTCGCATTCGTTCCCTTGCATAACAAGGCTATAGGGCTTGCTCGATGCCTGCCTGCAGCGGGGCCTTAATGGGCCAAAAGCCCACCCGCCCGTACTGGATGCCACGATGCACCCGCACTGGCATGGGGCACGGCGACGGCGTCGCGCACTGAGCAAGAGGTTGGCCCCTTTCGGGCGTAGCCGGGGCCGTCAAAGGCGTTGACAAGCAGCCTGTGGTCATGCGTGCTGCGTCGCGACGCGGCCACATCCTGCCCCGGCCCCAAAACGCCGAGCCCGGGGCGTGCACCCCGGGCCCTCCCGCCTGCCTCGCATCAGCCCCTGGCAGCGGCCGCTTGCAAGCGGCGCTGCACTTCGCCTGGCGCCAATCCGCGGATGGTGACCACCTTGCCGCTCTTGTGCAACCCGGCGACGATTTCCAGCGCGTCGCGCGGCACCTCCAACACCCGACTGAGCAACTCGACCACGGCCTGATTCACCTGCCAGGGGTTGGAGGCCCGGGGCACCTCCAGTTCAATGAGCCCCTGCTCTTCCAGCACCGCGCGCAAACGCGCTTCAACGCCGAGTTTGATGTGCACCAGCAAGGCGCTGCCCCCTCCCCCGCGGAATTGGCGTTCGGCGAAGGGCTTCCCTCCCTTCAAAATCGAGCGGAGCATAGGAAACCTCCCTCCATCGCAGCACACGGCCCCGGCTACCGGTAAATTCCAGTTTCGCATTTTACTCCCTCTATAGCGGTTTGTCAAGAGAAATCGCATGTTTTCTGGAGCATTCGGCTTCTTCTTACCCATCTGCATCTAAATTCGCGCAAGTTCTTTTGCGAATATCGCTACCAGCGTGCATGCAAAACCGATATCCCACGGCGCTACGCCCCGGAAGCCGGTTCCCAAAAAGCCCGCATGGCGCGCCCCAGCCTTGTAGCCCGCCGCGGCCCATGGTAGCATTGGCGCATCCTAAAACCACGGGTAGGTGAACCATGACTGCACCATCCCCCCCTCGACGCGTGCTCTTCGTGTGCTTGGGCAACATCGTGCGCAGCCCCCTGGCCGAGGCCCTGTTCCGCCATTATGCCCAGCAGCGGGGCCTGGCCCAACGCTACGAAGCCGATTCCGCCGGCACGGGCGGCTGGCATGTGGGCGAGGGCCCGGACCCGCGCATGGTGCGCGTCGCGGCCCGCCACGGCCTGCATTACGACCACCGGGCCCGGCAGTTCCACCCGCGCGACTTCGAGCGCTTCGACCTCATTCTGGTCATGGACTACGACAATTGGGCGCATCTCATGGCCCTGGCCGGGGGCGAACCCCGCTACCAGCGCAAAATTCGCTTCTTGCGGGAATTCGACCCCCAGGGCGGGCCGCGCGCCGAAGTGCCCGACCCCTACTACGGCGGCCTCGAGGGCTTCGAACGGGTGTATGCCGTCATCGACCGCTCGGTGCAAGGGCTGCTGGACGCGCTGGAGCAGGGCCGCGTGCCCCTGGACGAAGCGCAAAGCGCAGCCCCGGGGGAGGCCGAGGCATGACGCTGCCGCCGCGGGTGCAAGCCTGGTTGGCCGAACAAGGCCTCACCCTGGCCGCGGCCCAACCCGTCGCCGGGGGCGACATCAACCAGGCCTTCCGGCTGACCACCGCGCAGGGGCCCTCGTTCTTTCTCAAACGCAACGCGGCCGCGCCGCCCGACATGTTCGCCCGGGAAGCCGAAGGGCTGGAAGCCCTGCGCGCAGTGCCCGAGGGCCCCACCGTGCCCCAGCCCCTGCTGTGGGGCCCCGACTTTCTGCTGCTGGAGGACCTGCGCCCCGCGCCCCCGCGGCCCGACTATTGGCCCGAATTCGGCCGTCGGCTGGCCGCGGTGCACCGCCAAACCGCGCCCCGCTTCGGCTTCCCCCACGATAATTACATCGGCCGCACGCCCCAGCCCAACCCCTGGACCGCGGACGGCTACGCGTTCTTCGCCGAACACCGGCTGGGCTTCCAGGCCCACTTGGCTCACCGCCGGGGCCTGCTGCCGGCCGCGGACCTGCGGCGGGTGGAACGCCTGGCCGCACGGCTGCCCGAGCTGGTGCCCCCGCAACCGGCCTCGCTGCTGCACGGCGATTTGTGGCGCGGCAACGCGCTCACCGATGCCCGCGGCGGCCCGGCCCTCATCGACCCGGCCACATATTACGGCTGGGCCGAGGCCGACCTGGCCATGACCGCGCTCTTCGGCGGCTTCCCCGAGGCCTTCTACCGGGCTTACGAGGCGGCCCGACCCTTAGCCCCCGGCTACCGGGAGCGCTTTCCCATCTACAACCTGTATCATCTGCTCAACCATCTCAATCTGTTTGGAACCGGCTACCTGCCCGCGGTGCAGGCGGTGCTGCGCCGTTTCGTCGGTTCCTGACCCCAAGAGAGGTGCACCATGGTGAAAGTGAGCATTGTCGGCGCTTCGGGTTACACCGGCGGCGAACTGCTGCGTCTGCTGCTCGACCATCCGCGGTTGGAAGTGCAGCAAGTGACCTCGCGGCGCTATGTGGGGCAGTATGTTTACCAGCTGCACCCCAACCTGCGCAAACGCACCCGCCTCAAGTTCACCACGCCCGAGCAGCTGGCGCCCGTGGATGTGCTCTTTTTGGCCCTGCCCCACGGCGAGGCGCAAAAGCACATCGCCCGCTGGGCCGAACTGGCCACCTACATCGTCGATTTGTCGGCCGACTTTCGGCTGCGGGACCCGGCCGCTTACGAGCGCTGGTATGGCCAGCCCCACGCGGCGCCCGAATGGCTGTCGCGCTTCGTCTATGGCCTGCCCGAGCTGCACCGGGAGGAGCTGCGCGGCGCGCGCTACATCAGCGGCGTGGGGTGCAACGCCACGGCCACCAACCTGGCCCTGTGGCCGGCCTTGCGGGCCGGGCTGGTCGATACTTCCCGGCCCATCATCGCCGAAATCAAGGTCGGCTCGTCCGAGGGCGGCGCGAGCCCCAACCCCGGTTCCCACCACCCCGAACGGGCCAACTTGGTGCGCACTTACGCACCCCTGGGCCACCGCCACACCGCCGAGGTGATGCAGGAGCTGGGCCTGCAAGATGTGCACTTGACCATGACCTCGGTGGACATGGTGCGGGGCGCGCTGGCCACGGTGCACGCCTGGGCCAAACCCGGCGTGACCGAAAAGGATTTGTGGCGCGCTTATCGGGCCGCGGTCAACGAAAATCCCTTCCTGCGGCTGGTCAAAGAGCGCCGGGGCATCTACCGGGTGCCGGACCCGAAAATTCTGGCCGGTGCCAATTATGCCGATTTGGGCTTTGCCTTAGACCCCGAAAGCGGCCACCTGGTGGCCATGGCCGCCATCGACAACCTGATGAAGGGCGCGGCCGGCTCCGCACTGCAAAGCCTCAACCTGGCCCTGGGTTGGGAAGAAACCCTGGGCCTGGAATTCCCGGGGCTGCACCCTCTCTGACGCCCTGGCCCCATGATACAATACCGGCTGTGACCCCGCGCTGAGGAGGCTGGCATGACTTCGACTTCCCCCTTGGCCACCTGGCCGGTGGCGCTGCTCATTGGCGCGTCAGGGGGGCTGGGGCAGGCCCTGGCCCGCACGCTGGCCCAGCACCACTGGCGCGTGGCGCTGCTGGCCCGCCGGGCCGAGCTGCTGCACGCCCTGGCCGAGGACCTCAACGCGGCCTACGGCCCCGACACGGCCCGCGCCTACCCCGCGGATGTGACCCACTACGACCGGGTGGAACCGACCTACCGGGCCGTGCTGCACGACATGGGCCGCCTGGACGCGGTCATCTACGCGGCCGGGGTGCTGCATCCCTCGGAGCCCGACGAATTCGACTTCGCCCGGGACCGGGAGGTGGTGGAAATCAACCTCACCGCGGCCATGGCCTGGCTCAACCAGGCCGCCATCGTCTTTCGGCAGCTGCAAGCCGGGCACATCGTGGGCATTTCGTCGGTGGCCGGGGACCGGGGGCGGGTGGCCATGCCCGCCTACCACGCGGCCAAGGCCGGCCTCACCACTTATCTGGAATCCCTGCGCAACCGCCTCAGCCGCCACGGGGTGCATGTGCTCACCGTCAAGCCCGGCTTCATCGACACGCCCATGCTGGCCGCGGCCCGGCCCAAGGCCACCTTTTGGGTGGCCCGGCCCGACCGGGTGGCGCGCGACATCGTGCGGGCTATGGAACGGCGTAAGCAGGTCATCTACACCCCGGCCCGTTGGCGCTGGGTGATGCTGGTCATTCAACATATTCCGTCGTTCATCTTTCGCCGTCTGGCGTTTTAGGAACCGCTCCGCGCCCGACCGGGCGCCGGCGCGACGGGAAGCGCGCGCCCCAACCCACGCGCCCGGCCCGCACCGGAGGGGTTCCCCCAACCCCACCCCCCAGGAGGCAACCCCATGCTGGATGTGACCGAACTGCGCAAAGGCGTGACTTTTGAGCTCGATGGCCGGGTCTATCGGGTGCTGGAATATCACCATCACAAGCCCGGCCGCGGTAAGGCCATCATTCGGGTCAAGGCCCGGGATTTGACCACCGGGGCCATTGTGGAGCGCACCTTCCCCTCGGGGAACCAGGTGCCCGAGGTGCGTTTGGACCACCACCAGGCCCAATATCTCTACAACGACGGGCAGGATTATTATTTCATGGACATGGAAACTTACGAGCAGTACGCCATCCCCGGGGATGTGCTGGGCGATGCGGTGTATTATCTCAAGGAAGGCATGGAGGTCAAGCTGACCTTTTTGAAGGGTCGGCCCCTGGACATCGAACTACCCACCACGGTGGACATGAAGGTCACCCAGGCCGAGGTGGCGGTCAAGGGCGACACGGCCACGGGGCTGACCAAGAAGGTGACCACCGAGACGGGCCTCAAGGTGGAAGTGCCGCACTTCGTCCAGGCCGGGGATGTCATTCGGGTCGATACCCGCACCGGCGCGTATGTGACCCGGGTCAAGGAGTAGGCATTGGCGGTTTCCGCGGCGCAGCGCCGCCCGCAATGGGCGCCGGGATGGCGCGCGTTTTGGGTTTCGGCATGGCTGGGGTGGCAGATTCATTTCAACTGGATCGGCCACCCCCTTTGGCTGTTGGCCTATATGCTGCTGCGGCCCCTGGCCACGGTGGGCATTTTGGTGGTGATGTATGGCGTGGTGACCCAGGGCGCGTGGCAAAACCCTTTGTTTGCCTATCTGTATTTGGGCAACGCGTTTTACATGTATGTGGGGGGCATCTTTCAGGATATGGCCTGGGCCGTCATCGACGACCGGGAGCATTACTACACCCTCAAGTATCTGGCCTTAGCCCCCATGGACCTGATGGCCTATTTGCTGGGCCGCGGGGCCACCAGCGTGGTGCTTTCCACCCGCAGCGTGCTCATCGTGCTGCTGGCCGGCTGGTGGCTGCTGGATTTGCCCCTGCGGGCCGCGGCGGTAGATTGGCCCTTGTTCGCCCTGAGCATGGGGCTGGGGCTGCTGGTGCTGCTGTGCATGGGGCTGCTGCTGGCCGGGGTGACGCTCAACGCCACCCGCTACCTGTGGGTGCTGGGGGAAGCCGTGGGCGGCGCGCTGTATCTCTTCAGCGGCGCGATTTTCCCCCTGGAAGTGCTGCCGGGCTGGCTGCAGCCGGTGGGCAAGGCGCTGCCCATCACTTACTGGCTGGAGCTGGTGCGGCGGGCCCTGCTGCCCGAGATGGCGGCCGCGTTTCCCACCTGGCAGGGGGTGAGCAACGCCACCCTGGTGGGCGCTTTGCTGCTCTCCAGCGCGGTCATGGCCGGGCTGGGGGTGCTGGGCTTTCGCTTGGGCGAACGCCGGGCCCGGGCCCGCGGCCTGCTGGAGCGCACTTCGGAGTGGTGAGGCGCGGGCGAGCAACGGGTACGCCAGGGCCAACGCCCTGGGCCCGGGCCCAAGGGGGGCTTGCCAAAACCCCTCCCCCTAACCCCCTCCCCTCGTAGGGGAGGGGGAACCGTCGCAGCGAAGGGCCCGGAGCCACGCGCAGCCCCTCCCCCTTACGAAGGGGGAGGGGTTGGGGAGGGGGATTGGGGCCGTTGCTTCGCGTTCCCCGTGCCCCCGTGTGATTGCCTTGACACTTGGCAAATCCGTGCCCCAGGCGGGGCTTGTGCCGCCCCCTTGTCGGCTACGGCGCTCCCTGCTCGGGTTTGAGCACCACGAAATTGTCGAATTCCACCACCACGCCGGCGTCGGTGAACGCGCCGGCAATGAGGCCCACATCGCCGTGGGTGAAGGTGTCGTCCTGCACCTCGGCCAGCAGGTGCCCGTTGGCATACAGCCGCAAAGTATCGCCCACGCATTCGGCCTGCACCCGGTTCACCTGGCTGCCCGGCCGGATGATGCCCCGCACGGCCAGCTGCCGCTCGGGGGTGAGCTGGTATTGCTCGCCGTCTTCCATTTTCACGATGGCGTAATACCCCGCATTGCTCAGAATGAAAAAGTAAAAGTTGGCGTCGTCCTGGTAGCGACAAATCACACCAAAGCTGTTGTATTCCGAACCGGCAATGGCTTGCGCGTCCACCTCAATGCGCACATCGGCGAAATCCAGCCCGGGGTTGGCCCACAGGTCAGTGTAATTGATACCCACGCCAATGCGATAGCGGCCGTTGATGTAGTCGGTGATGCCCCAATCGGCCTTGAAGCGGGTCCAGCCGCTGTTGGGGTCCGAGAAGTCATCCTGAAACAAAATGCGGTCGGCCGGGATGGGCGTAGGGGTTGGGGTGGGGGTTGGGGGAACCGGCGTGGGCAGCGGCAAAGTGAGCAGCACCCGCGGGGTCGCGGTGGGCGTCGCGGCGGCGACGGTTCCACCACAAGCGGCCACACCCAACGCCAGGGTCACCAGCGCGCTCAGGCGCAAAAGGCGCGCGGCCCAAAACCACAAACTTGGTCCTTGCATGGCGTCTCCCTCGATGGTGGTGCGTTAGGGCCGCTGCCAGGTCCAAAGGCCCAGGTGCTGCACCGTCACGCCCCAGGCCGCGGCGGGCAGGGTCGCGGGG
>Ga0256833_1001911_pt1 | contig 15027 bp, 16 predicted proteins | sample 356284metaG_FD_190535 | JGI IMG/M metagenome (GOLD analysis project Ga0256833, IMG submission 190535) | Hydrothermal vent microbial communities from Mid Atlantic Ridge, Atlantic Ocean - 356-284 | ecosystem: Environmental > Aquatic > Marine > Hydrothermal vents | place: Atlantic Ocean: Mid...
AATACTCTAAACTTTTTTCCATACCATCACACGTAATTATGTAATCGTAAACTGTGCCACTGAGACCGTATTTGTCTGGTGAATTTATCCTGTCTATATACCAAGTAATAAATCCCGTTATCTCACTGTCTATAAATCTATCTTCTAACAGTAAAAAAATGGAAGTTATACTTGCTATATATGGGTTAAAGTGATTTACCTGCTCTATAGAAGCGTAATATTTCCAAATTTTTAAAGGAGGGGTCACCACACAGTTTTCTACCATCTATTACACACAAGTTTAAACTTTTTTATGCTCTCTTTTATTATAAAATAATAGTAATGTTTGTCTTCCATATCATAACTTTTTAGCCTGCATAAATTTTTAGGTATGGCAATAGGAATGTTGTTCAGTCCTTCCCTGTTTTCTAAAAGTATCTCTAATCTATCCCCTCTGTAAACAAAAGCAAATACTGTCTTTGAAAACCTGTTCAGATACGAGTAAAATGCATACATAGGTATCACATACAACTCCTTTTCAATAACTTTTTTCTCAGCATACCTTATAAAGTTTCTAATTGCTTTAGGATATAGTGGGATATCATACGGATGGGAATATATAAGCCGTATAGTTCGTCTGTTTACCACAAAATCTACTACAGAATAAAGCCATTTCTGAACATCTTCCTCTTTCATACCACTCTTCCACATCTCATAAAAAGAAGCATTTTTTCCATTAACCATTACTGGAAATGCATATAACTTATCACTTACCTTTTTGCCATTAAAAAATGTTTTATTGGGGAACGAACCAGAATCTCCTGTATAGTAATAAGCCACCATTCCTAACTCTTCAAGTATCTGTGCACTTACTGGCTGAGGAAATACTCCTATTGGAGCCGAATATTCTACTATTTTGTAGTTCAATACTTTTTCAAGACATTCGTTGTTAATTTTTATGTATCGTTTTATTTCTTCCCTTGTAAACTCTCCGTTTTTTAACTTTCTGGCAAACCAATTGTGTGCCCATCCACCGTGCGAACCTGTAATACCGTAAGGTTTGAGCATTTTTAGATATTTTTTACCTTTTCCACACGCATCAAAACCTAATCCATCCCCAGGTTTTTCCAAAAAATCTCCTGCTGTTACATGACTTGAATAGGTAAGGTGTTTACTGTAATACCCTTTTTTTATCATCATAGGAATTGATTTCCAATCAAGGCTGGAATCTATATGCCAGTTTATAACGAGGCCTCCTTTATTATCAGGAACATTTACTATGTAGGGAACTACAGCTACTTCGTGGAGAAAAAATCTAAGCATTGCCCTTAAAGGAAGGTCATCTGAATTTGCCTTTAAAAATCCAAGGGGTAGATTCACATAAAAGGAATGTCCCTTTCCAAAATCTCTGAGAGCCACACCAACATACTGTTTATTACCTACAACAACAGTGGCAAGGACATTTATATTTTCAGCCTCAATTTTGTTAAGAGCTACGGGATACGTTAAAATTCCGTACTTATATCCAGATAAGAAGTTATTTATAGTCTTTCCGGGAGGTATGTCTAAGTTTTTTAAAATCTCCCGTTTAAATCTAAATTTACCCAGACTGTAAGCTCTGTCTCTAAATTTTTTATACAGGCAGTAATTTACACCTGTTATGTGTGTAAAAAGTGGTTTTTCTCTATACAGATTGTTAATATCTTTCACTCCAGCATCGTAAACTACAAAAATATTTCCTCCAGATTTTACATAATCTGCAAACCAGTATTTAACATCTTCAGGCATAGATGTGGTAATTCTATCTGGGAGAATAACAGCCGGTACAAATTTAATTATTTCCTTAGGGTTTTTATTTAAAAGCTCAACAACATCTATGGTTTTAAAAGGTATTCCTTCTTCTTTTAGAACGCTTTTGTAAGCATTCAATACAGAAATACCTTTTTTGTCAAGGTTTAGAGAAAAGTAAACTAATAGAACATTAATAGACTTTTGGTTGTTCTCTCTATTGGTGCTAATATTTATTTTTATCAACATTAATGTTATCAGGAAAAGTATAATTACAAAAATAAAAATTTGTCTTTTTACTTTCATTATCTATACTACAAACCCCTTTAAATATCCTGCCTGTATATAACCAAATATACTAACATTACTATTTCCGGAGATAAAAACCTTATTTCCTATTACTGAAAAGTAACTATTCTCGTCCCCTACTTCTACATTTTCTAAATACACATCTCCATGACAAAAGATATTTCCTATGACTTTTACATTTTTGAGCTCTATCTTTTCGTCGGCAAATATATCTCCAACAATGAGCAAAGATTCATCAGCATGTATAACCACTTCTTTACCATACCTGTTTTCTCGAATTTCCCTTGACGGATTTTTTATCCTGTTTTTATTAGTACAGACGGGAAAACCAAACAGCCGCGTAAATCTAACCCCTTTTGCCAATTTTATTTCTTTTTTAGAAGCAGATGAGATACCTAAAATACAATCTTCCCCAAGCTGTATACTTCCTTGAGCATCTATCCATCTAACTATATGCACCCCCTTACCTAAAAAAATATCAGCATTAGATGCAACTGCTCTCAAAACTGAGTCCTCACCTATATACAGATTTCCTGTAGAAAGGATTTCTTTTTCAAAGTATGTTCCTTTTCTTATGTGGTTTTCCCCAAAGGAAACATAAACACAGTTTCTATACACAACAGAATTAATAAAATTTATCTTCCCAAACACAATAAGCTCTTCACGGGACAACTTTGCCTTTACCAGATTTTTATTTATAATAGTTGAGGAAAATATAACGTCAGATATTTTTTTCCTGAAAGAGTTTCCAAAATAAAAGGGGTCTTTTACATATTCCATATCTATTGATAGACTATTATTTCTAAACCCTAATATAAGTGTCAAAAATATAGGAATAAAGAGGAGTGAAACTCCTAAAAGCAGTATAACTTCTTTCATTTATGTATCTCCATACCTTTGAGTTTTATCCCAGATAGGATAATGCTTCTTTACCAGACCTATTAATGCATCTTTAAAACCAAGTAAAATGTAAAATGTATTAAAGAAAAAGTTAAAAAACAGTAAAGGTAAAAGTTTTGCTTTTGCTGGGGAGTCATCAAGAATAGCACCTGCAACCACTTGATAAAAAGGAGCAAAATTTCCAAAAGTTCCAATCATCATAGAAATTACCCAGAAGTAAGAGTAAGTGAGAATGTTTGCTTCACCAAGGAAAAATAAAGCTACAGCATCTAAAATACCTAAAAATAGGAATACTGGAACTAAATAAACCATTAAAAGCAAAATTCCATCTACCTTTTGAAAAAAAGACAGGTGTTTTGATGTAAGAAGTTTAAAAATATAAGAAAACATCACTTGGTTATGTCCTGTAGACCATCTCCTTATCTGTCTCCCACGGACAGACCAATCTTCAGGAGATTCCTCATAACATTCTGCTCTATTTGAATAAACAACTTCGTATCCATTCACATATAACCTAAATGTCAACTCTGTGTCTTCTGCTAAAATATTTTCTTTAAACCCTCCTGTTTTTACTACTAAATTTTTCCTAAAACCACCTACAGTTCCTCCATATTGAGGAATTAAATGAAGATTATATCTTGCCTGTTGGTCTACCTGATAGCCACCTATTCTTTCAAGTTCCAACAGTTTTGTCAATATATTTTTTCCAGAATTTACAGGTATAACCCGTCCCATAACAGCTCCAACCTTTGGATTTTTAAAATTCACCACAAGATTCCTTATCAAGTCCTTTGAAGGAAGGTAATCCGCATCAAACACAACAACTATCTCACCAGATGCAATCTTGAGACCATCATTCAAAGCCACTGGTTTGCCTCTGTTGCCTGTAGTCCTATGCATTACTTTAATGCTGATTTCTGGATTTTCTTTTTTAAATGTTTCAATTATTTCCCCTGTTTTATCTGTAGAATGGTCATTTATAACTACTATTTCATATTTATCTTTGGGATAATTAACTTTCACTAAACGGTTCAATAACTTTTCAGCCACTTTCTCTTCGTTGTGCATTGGAACCAGAACAGAAACTGTAGGTAGCTCTGAAGTTAAAATATCTCCATAAGATATCTTCTGTTTTCCCAGTAATCTATTTCCTGTAAAAACAAAATGTCTTACAATATAGATTCCAAACAGGACAATACAGAAAAACATATAGAACTTTAAAGCGAGTATCAATCTACCCACCTCCAATTATCTATGTCTTTCCGGGTAGGATTGAGTACCTTGTTTACAAACATTCCATAGAGGAACAAAAAAAACAAAAAATCTATGACAGGACCAAATACGAAAAACATTAAGGGGGTGAAAAGATGAGAATACTCTTTTATTGTGATTATTACAAAAACATATTTAACCACCCCTATAACAAACAGAACTATATACATAGCTATAAGAAAAGATAACTTCAAAACAGTTTTTATAGGGAAAAACACTACAGACAAAATTGCCAAAAGACCTGTATTAATCCAGCTGAGCAAAAGAGTATCCACATATATTTTAGAAAAAGATGCCAAACTATAGGGAAACTTTTCTGGAAGAAAGAAAAAGTATAAAGAGGATACAAATAGTATAAAACATACAAAAGAAAAGAATATAGAAACCCCTCTAATAAAAGGAAATTTTAAAAAAATTATCATTCCTAAGAATGATAAAAAGATAAGAATTAAACTAACTTCAGATGAAGGATATTTACCAAAATCAACAATATAATAAACATCCCAAAATAAAAGTTTATGGTGAGCAATACTGCTCTTTTCTAAAGAATACACTTTATCAAGAACTTCTTGTGAAATCTGTATCAAACCTTTCACGAAAACATCAACAAATACGGTAAAAACCAGCCAAAAGAAAAACAAAACAAGAATTTCCTTTAAAATAACATATTTATTAGCATTTACTTTTTTATATGACCTGTGGGGATAAATTAACCTCTTCTGGTCCATCATTCAAAACTCCTTAAAGACACCGGCTGAAAACCTATATTTTTTATATCCATCTTCTAAATTCATAAAACCTAAGACTCCAATAATACCAGAAGAAGCTGTTAACCATTTTCTATAATTTAAAGTAGAAATAAAAGCATTTTGATTAATCTCTTCAGGTGTAGATAGATAGGTGGCAAGATACGCCTGTTTCCCATAATATACATCAAGATATAACCAGCTTACTTTTTCTTCACCATATCCAACACTTATAAGTGCTGAATGGGATGTCACATTACCCGGATTACTAATATTCCTGAACACTTTACCTGTAAACACCCAGTAACCCTGATAGATAGTCAATCCCACAGAAAATATTAAGTCTTTGTGAACGTCCCAATAACGGGCATATGCTATTCCTGCTGAAAGAACAATATTTTTCTGGACACCTGTTTTTAAATTAAACTCGTGGTCTATCCTATACTTTGGGAAATAGACAGAATTGGTTCCAAAAGACAATGCCGAATATGTGTATAGGACATCTGTCCAGTCTTTATATGCTCCTATAGCGTATAACACAGCTTTACCTTCCTTTGTTCTATTTGAAAAGGCTATATTCATAAAGGGGGTTAGCTGAAAAGGAGCCTGAAAGTAAGTATCTGCCTCTAAAGTATGCCAGTTACCATACACATTATTCGGGTCAAGATATTCATAAGTATATAAAAAGTCCACCCTTTTTAGGGATAATCCATAGGAAAATCCGTGAAATATTAGCAAAGCAAATAATAGAAATATTCTCTGGATAACCATTATACCTCCTAATTATTTATAAAAGATTTTTGGACTTAATCTGACAACAAAGACAGACATACACAGCATCATTCCCTCCCCCACGATTGTAAAAATATTTTTGTTTTTTATTATTATAGGATTATTAAGATACAGATTCAACACAACATTTGTAATAATCTGTTTACTGATACCTTTGCGTTATGTCAATTATGTTTGGCTCTACAATAATGGCTTTTGACTGGAGATTTTTCTCCAAAATAGCTTCTTTAAAGTGTTTCAGAGGTGCTTCCACCTTTACAAACTTTGGGATAGTATGAAATGTTCCGTAATGTATAGGAACAACAAACTCAGCTTTCAGGTCTATAAATGCCTGAACAGCTTCAAAAGGATTCATGTGAACTTTATGAAGGAGAAGTGTTGGCTCATAACCTCCAATAGGAAGAAATGCAATATCAATATCAAACTCCTCTCCATACTCTTTGAAACCGTCAAAGTAGGCTGTATCTCCCCCAAAGTAAAAAATCCTATCTTTTACCTTTATTATATAGCTTGACGTTTCTGTATTTGGAAAAAGCAGAGACCTGCCTTTGTTGTGTTTTACAGGAAGGGATATGACCTTTACATCCCCTTCTGAATAACTGTCGTAATGCTTCAGCTCCAGTACCTTCTTAAAGTATGTCCTTCCAAGAACAGGCTTTGTGTTTTCTGGTAGTATCAGTGTTGCGTTTCTCTTCAGTCTTCTGAGTGTTCTCATATCCAGATGGTCGTAATGGGCATGGGATATAAAAATAAAATCCACTTCAGGAACAAGGTCTGGTCTGAGGGCAGGTTTTTGCCTTCTTATTCCGAATATGTGGGGACTGAGAAAGGGGTCTGTTAAAAATCTTATACCTCTGTAAGAGACCAAAAATGTTGAATGTCCTAAATTAGCAATAAAATCATATCCGTGACTGAGAGCAAATCTTATCTCCCTATACAAGAGGGAATGCTCATCTAATATAAATCTGCTGTGAAGTCTATAATCCTTTACTTTTTGCTTCCTGCCAGTACTGTTCCATATCATCAAGCTTCATCTCCTTCAGGGGAATATTTTTTTCCTTTGCTTTTTGCTCTATATACTGAAATCTTCTGATGCTTCTGTCTATAGACTGGTGGAGGGCTTCTTCCGGGTCTATCCCATAAGCCCTTGCAAGATTTGTTACGGCTATGAGAAGGTCTCCAATTTCGTGTTTTATCTCTTTTTCTGTTTTTGCTTCTTTTAGCTCTTTTAACTCCTCTTCCACCTTTTCCATCACCTGCTCGGGATTTTCCCAGTCAAATCCTACTTTTGCCATTCTTTTCTGCACCTTAACAGCCCTCATAAGAGCAGGCATTCTGTGGGGAATACCTTCTAATATGGACTGCCTCTGTTTTTCCTTTTCCTTTATTGCTTCCCATTTTTTCAGGTGGTCTTCCCCTTCTATGCTGTGATAATCTACACCTCCAAACACATGGGGGTGTCTTCTTATCAGTTTTTCTATCAGATTTTGTATCACGTCATTTATATCAAATCTTCCCTCATCTTTTTTTATCTGAGAATGAAAAACAACCTGCAGGAGAACATCTCCCAGTTCTTCTATCATTGCTTTTTCGTCATTTTTTTCTATTGCCTCAAACAGCTCATACGCCTCTTCAATAAGGTTGTTTTTTATGGACTGGTTAGTCTGCTCCCTGTCCCACGGACATTCCTTTCTCAGTCTTTCCATAATATCAACAAGTTTCTGAAAGTTTTTCCCTTCCTTTCGGCAGTTTCCCATACATTCCTCCTCTGCTAAAATATACAGCAGTATAATATAGGCAAAGGAAATAAAAATGAAAAATATTATTCATGTGGAGCATCCCCTTCTGAAAAATTTAGTAACAAAACTGAGGAACATAAACACATCTCCCTACGACTTTAGAAAATATCTGTCAGAGGTAGGGAGGATACTTCTTGTGGAAGCACTGAAGAATGAAAAAACCATCTTAAAAGAGGTGGAAATATGGGTTGGAAAGGGGGAATTTCCTGTTTTGGAAGAGGAAAGATATGTGCTTATCCCTATTTTGCGGGCAGGTCTTCCTATGCTTGATGGGGTTTTGGAAATGATGCCTATGGCACAGTCTGGTTTTTTAGCAATAAAAAGGGATGAAAAAACCTTAAAAAGTGTTCTGTATTACGACAGGGTTCCTCCACTAAAAGGAAAGACTGCCGTCATATTAGACCCAATGGTTGCCACAGGAGGGTCTTTAGATTATGCTGTAAAAACAGTTAAACAGAAAAATCCTGAAAGGATAATATCTCTCAACGTTATAGGAGCTCCAGAAGGTCTGCAAAAGATTTCTGAAAATCATCCTGACATAACTGTTTACATAGCCCAGATTGATGAGAGGCTAAATGACAGAGGATACATAATTCCCGGTATTGGCGATGCTGGGGACAGGGCTTTCAACACAGAATGATGTACATAAAGGATATATTCACAGGTCTTGTGTTTGGTATTGGTGCTGGCCTTTCTCCGGGACCATTAATGGCTCTGCTTATATCTGAAACCATTCAGGGGCATAGAAAAAACGGCATCTTAGTTTCCATATCTCCCATAATAACAGACATACCTATACTTCTAACATTTTTGTTTCTGTTAGAAAAGATAAAAGATTTTGAAGAGATTATAGGCATTATATCCTTAACAGGTGCTCTTATTCTGTTTTATTTTGGTTATAAAAACTTTACCCTGAAAGAGTTTTCCATAAAAACTGACCTTTCAGGTTCACTGAAAAAAGGTGTTATCCTGAACATACTCAATCCGTACACATACCTTTTCTGGTTTTTTATTGGAGCCCCATATGTGGAGAAAGCTGGTGTAATCGGCGGAATGCTATTTACAGTTTCCTTTTTTGTAGGAATAACAGGCAGTATGATTGTTATTGTGCTGTTCACAGAAAAGCTGAAAAAATTTCTTGAAAGCAGGTATTATTTACTGCTCCTCAAAGGCATTGGCGCTCTATTTTTTATTTTTGGTATCTTGCTGATAAAAGATGGTCTGGAGCATCTCAATGTAATTTAACGCCGGTTTTGAAGAATAAGCCAAATTACTGTTTATGGTAAAATTTACATGGTATTTAAAGAAGGGAAAGTATGCTCAGATGAATATTTGTGGTTTGGATTTTCCAGAGGAAAATTTTGTTAAACATGTTCTTAAAAGAAAAAAAGAAGGGTTAATAAAAACTACAGAAGAATATATTGAAAAGATAAAGGAAACCATCAGGAACGCAGATAAGTTTTATCTTGTTAGACAGTTGCAAGACTGTATAGATAAGGTAGTTCTTTTTAGTTCCAAAACTAAATGGCTTGTAATGATAATATATGAAAAAAATAGAATATTAACATGTTTCTATTTATGGAAATCCGATACTTTAGAAGAGTATTTTCAAATGATGGGTTTTGACACATATTTAAGAGAAGATTGTAAAAATAGTAGTTATAGAGAGGTGGTTAAAAGTGAAAATTCTAAATATTCAAGATTTATTAAAGCATTACAAGATAGATGTTGAACATATAGACTTAGATGATACTTTTGAACTTGAAGATATGTTTCACACAAGGAAGGAAATTATAAAAAATTTTGATAAGTTACACTTAGATGAAGTCAAAGAGTTTTTAAAGGTTGAAAAAGAACTATCTAAATATTTACCTGAAATAAAAAACAGGTATAAAACTTTTTATGAAAAAAAAGTAGAACCTGTTAATAAAGAACTTAGAAATAAACTCAAAACATTAAAAGAACATATATCTTTAGTTTATACTTAAAATAAAAACTCATATTAATTTCTTTTCCAAACTCACCTGAACTTAGGTTTTGTGTCTACAGTTACATATTTTGTTGACCGGTTTATTTTCAGCTCCATCATAGTTGTTGTGTTTGGATAGAATATGGATGGTTTTTGATAAACAATCTCTCCATTTTCTGTTCTCAGTAGTAGTATATTTTTTAAAGCCTCAGTATCGTAATAAATCCCTTCATCAACCCTTGGGACGTGTATCTTTACACTCAGTATAATGTCGCTTTTTAGAGCATTACAGCATTCTTTAATTAATTTTTTCAGAGCTTTTATATCCACTAAAAATCTTCTGTAGCTACTGTCTGTCGTGTTTGTATGGAACTCATCTGTCAGGAGTGTGTGAAATTTTTCACTCCACAAAATCTCATCTAAATCTATCTTTTCTGTGGAAACAGTATTTCCTTTTATATACTCTTTTCTGTATCGGCGAACAAAAAATTCTATTGTGTAGTCCTTTACTGGATTTTTATGGTCGTCCACCGCCCTTATAAAAAACTGCTGGTATATTTTCCTGTTTTTAAATGTTTCTTCTGTAATCTTTTCTGCCCTCTCTTTAAATTGGGTATATTCCTGTGGAGTTTTTATTCTTAAGGCTTCAAGGAGTAGCCTTCCTATTTTTGACCTTTTTCCTGTTTTTACTTCTTCAACGATGCTCCCGTGGTTGTATCCCCTGAGAACGCAGAAAGCCGTATCTAAATGGGGTGTTAAAAACTCTATTTTCTTCTGCTTACCTGTAAAATCTACAGAAAACTTTACAGTTTTCAGGTCTGCCCCTGACACAACAACTGTTCCATCTGTTCCCTTTTTGTTTACAATCTTTCTCAGTCCAGAATATCCGTCTGCTCCAACAAATATAAAGGTTTGCACCTTCTCCGGTGAATAAAACACAGTTTTTGAAAATATGTCTCTGTGGGCAAGCTCCCACTGGAAAGGACTTGCAAGCTCCAGTCCACTCAGCAGTTTTCTTCCAACCTCAAACATATCACCAAACTTATATCTTCCTTTAAACACCATACCAAGGAGTGATTTTCCGTAATGGGCAAGTGGTGAGCCAAAGTTAGCAGGAGCAAGCATTACAATCTTTTTTATGGGACATTTATCTATCCTGTCTGAGTAATATTCAGATATAAAATGTCTTATAATCAGACCTCCTGTAGAATGAACAATAACATTGAGACTCACAAGGGGATTCCCATCTTCGTCTATAAATCCCTTTTCTTTGAATCTGTCGTACAGCCCATCAATAACATCATCATATGTTATATTATCTTCCCTGCTTTCGTAATCTGCGTAATAGATTGTGTCAACATCTCCAATGCCATTTTTTATAAGAAACTCTTTCATGTGGACAAAAGACTGGGAACAGTCACTCCAGCCGTGGATTATAAGGGTTATGGTCTTCATCTTTTGCCCTTTGATACATACAGCTTTATAACTACCTCTTTTTTCACTTCTGTGTAAGGCTCAGGGTACTGATTAATTATAGTATTTTCTGGATATGGGCTTTCTTTCTTTTCCACTTTGTATTTTAGACCTTTTTCTTTCAGTAGTTTTTCCCCTTCTTTCAGGCCTAATCCTACAAGATTGGGAACTTCTATCCACTCTTCCTCTTTCTCTATAACCACTGGAGAAAGCCTGAAATTTATCTTGCTGAGCATTTCTGGGCTTATCTCAACTGTCTCATCTGGAACTTTGATTTTCATTTCATCATCTAAATCAACAAGAGCTCTCAGTTCCACTGTGATGTCAGAAATAGTATAAGATTTTTCTCCTGACACCTGTTTTGTAGCCCTCTCAAATTCTAAAATAGAGCTGTTTATACTGTTTAAAAACTGATTAATGGATATTTTCTTCAGCCTTTTTTTCTTTGGAGGCTGTTTTTTCAGTTGCTCTTCTAAATATAAAATCTTTTCTTTCAGCAGTGATATCTCATTTTCCAACTCTTTTATCTGGGACAGTTCCCTCTCAAGGTTAGATATTTCTAATCTTAAAGAGTTTCTCTCTGCTTCTAATCTTTCTACCGTTTCTGCCAATCTCCTGATAAACTCTTCAGGCATTTTACCCTCCTTCAAAAGTTTGTGGAGGTGGAACAGGAACAACTCTTATATTAATAGAAGATGATACCTCGTAATTAAAACTGTTTTTGTAAGATGCATTCATTGGGGAGAGGAACAATCTCCTTTTCTTTATAGAGTTTTTCACCTCTTCTACAATGTGGATAGATATCTTTAAATCAATCACAGCTTCAGGTATCTGATACCAAGTTGCTTCTAATCCCATATCTTTCAGCTCAGGATTCTGGTTTATCAAAGTCTGAATGTATATAGACTGTCTGTCAAGCTCCATCTGGGCAAGGGCTATACCCCTGCCTAAATGGAACAGTACCTCTTCAATAGGTCTGGATAACTTCTCTTCTAATGTCTGTCCATTCATTCCTTATCTCTCCTTACGGCGTTCCTCCACCTGAAGTAGTTTCAACTGTTACCTTTGGTATAGCTCTCTCTGGAGGAGGAACAGGTTTTAGAACTGTCCTTAAAAGGCTTGTTCCCTCTGCCTTAAATGTGTATTTCTGGGAATATCTTGCGTTATAAGTAGTCGCCAGCGCTACTGTTGTTGTGTTTTTTACCTTAAACTTGGGACGACCAAAAAGAAACCCAAGAACACCACCACCTTTATAACTGGCTTCAGCTTCTGTTTTACTTTTAATTTTAAAAGACAGACCAAACTTTCTTTCACTTTCTTTTGATACAGACATAGTGATGGTCATCTTTACCTCAATTATAGTGTCTGTAAACTGATAAAAAGTTGGATGGATGCCGTAAACTAAAAGGGGCATAGGTTTTTCGTTGTATAGAACCTCTATATCTGTAACATTTCCATCCTCATCTGTTGTTTCTCTTATAAGAACAGGGACAGTTCCCTCCTCAAGCTCTGTCTCAGCAAGAGCTTTTGCCACTTCTATAGAATGCATATCCAGTGCAAACTGACTTTCTGCAATTGCAAGGGCAAGATTTTGAACCATTTCTGGAAAAGGGACATTTAAAAGCTCCTGTCCAACACTTGGGTAGTTTTCGTTAGCCATTTTTTTCCTCCTTTTTAACCTTAATCCTTCTTACATTTATGTTGCTCAGACTTACTTCTCCAACAACAGATACAGAATCTAACATTTTCAGGGTATCTTTTATCTCCTCAGGAGAATAAATCAGAAAGAAATCTCTCCCTTCTATCAGGATTTTTACTTCATACTTCCTGAAAATCTGGTAAATCTTATTCTTTTCCTGTGAAGAAAGTTTAATAAACAGATGCATAGCTTTAAGTTAAGGGCTGGAATTAAACAGACAACAGGAGAAATTTTTATTTTTTTCGATAAACTGGATAATCTGAAAGTAAAGATGTTATGAAAACTGTTCGTTTTAAACGAAATTGCTTATTTTACCTGAAAATTAAATTACATTTATAACTATAACTATATTAATGTATTTTCTGTAATATACTTCTTCAAAAACTTCCCTGTGTAAGAATGGGGATTTTCCATCACCTGTTCAGGGGTTCCTGCAGCTACAATCTGGCCTCCCCTGTCCCCTCCTTCAGGACCAAGGTCTATAATCCAGTCTGCTGACTTTATTACATCAAGATTATGCTCTATAACTACCACTGTGTTTCCTTTCTCAACCAGTCTGTTCAGTACACGGATAAGCTTTTCTACATCGTGGGAATGGAGCCCTGTTGTAGGTTCATCTAAAAGGTAAAGGGTTTTACCTGTGTCTCTTTTTGAAAGTTCTCTGGTTAGTTTAATTCTCTGTGCTTCTCCTCCTGACAGGGTTGTTGCAGGCTGTCCCAACTTTATGTAATCCAGTCCCACATCATACAAAACTTTCAGCTTATTTCTGATAGAGGGAACATTCTGGAAGAATTCAAGGGCTTCTGAAACAGTCATATCTAATATGTCTGCTATATTTTTACCCTTATATGTTATAGACAGAGTTTCTCTGTTGTATCTTTTGCCCTGACAGACCTCACATGTTACATAAACATCAGGAAGGAAATGCATTTCTATCTTTACAACACCATCTCCCTTACAGGCTTCACATCTCCCTCCTTTCACATTAAAGGAAAATCTTCCCGGTGAGTACCCTCTTATTTTTGCCTCTGGAGTGGCTGCAAACAGCGCCCTTATCTGGTCAAAAACCTTTGTGTATGTTGCAGGATTGGAACGGGGAGTCCTTCCTATGGGAGACTGGTCAACATTAATTACCTTATCAATAAATTCCCAGCCTTCAATTTTTTCGTGCTTTCCAACAGGCTCGTTCCGGTGGTGGAATCTATTTTTTGCAGCCTGCCAGAGGATGTCATAAATAAGGGTAGATTTTCCACTCCCTGATACTCCTGTGATGGCCACAAAAAGACCTAAAGGAATTTCCACGTCTATGTTTTTCAAATTGTGCTCCGATGCCCCTTTTATAACTAACTTCTTTTCAGGGTCAGGTGTTCTCCTTTTAGAAGGAACCGGTATTTTCAGTTTTCCACTGAGATACTTTCCTGTCAGTGATTTAGGATTTTCCATTATCTCCTGAGGTGTTCCAACAGCAACAATCTCTCCCCCAAACACACCGCTACCTGGACCCATATCCACTATTATGTCAGCCTCTTCTATTGTTTCCGGGTCGTGCTCCACAACTATTACAGTATTGTCAAGGTCTCTAAGCTCTTTTAATGTATTTATCAGCTTTGCTGTATCTCTGGGATGTAGACCAATTGAAGGCTCATCAAGAACATATAGAACACCGCTCAGTTTAGAACCTATCTGTGTTGCAAGTCTTATCCTCTGTGCCTCTCCTCCTGAGAGAGTTGTTGCAGACCTCTCTAATGTCAGATAATCCAGACCAACATCAAGGAGAAATTTTAACCTCTCTTTTATCTCTTTGATAATCTTTTCAGCTATTATCCTGTCTTTTTCAGACATGGGAGATTTTTCAAACTCATCAAAAAAGTTGTAAGCCTGCTGGATGTTCATCTGGACAACATCCCAGATAGACTTTCCACCTACGAGAACATAAAGGGCTTCTCTCCTCAGCCTTGCACCGTGACAGACAGGACAGGTAATCTCTCTGATATACTTTTCCAACTCTTCCCTCTGTTTTTCGTTGTCTGTTTCTAAATACTTCCTTTCAAGGTGAGGAACAATTTCAAGTAAGAGCTCTTCTTTTACTTTTTCTGGCAGGTCTTTAAACTTTGTGTATTTATTTACTCCATAGTAGTAAATAATGTCGTAAACCATACCCTTTACATATTTAAAGTAAAAGCTGTCTGTGATACGGAAAGCTTCTATAACTGCCCTGCTGTAATCAACGAGGGCGTCAACATCTATCCTGTGTATAACTCCCAATCCTTTACATTCTGGACAGGCTCCGTATGGGCTGTT
>Ga0256833_1001912_pt1 | contig 15026 bp, 14 predicted proteins | sample 356284metaG_FD_190535 | JGI IMG/M metagenome (GOLD analysis project Ga0256833, IMG submission 190535) | Hydrothermal vent microbial communities from Mid Atlantic Ridge, Atlantic Ocean - 356-284 | ecosystem: Environmental > Aquatic > Marine > Hydrothermal vents | place: Atlantic Ocean: Mid...
GGCCCCTGAATTGCGGGTGGCCAACCGCAGCGCGCAACCCCCGGCCACCAAGCGGGGGTATATTGGCTTCCGTTGCGCGCGGCCTGAGCTCCCTTGACCGTAGCCTGCAAGGTTCCCAGGAGGCAACCATGAGCAACCCCTTTGTGTTCGGCGACCCGGTGCGGGGCGCGGAGTTTTTGGACCGGGAGCGGGAATTGCGCCGCTTGCGCGACCGGGTGCGTCGGGGCGCTTCGGCCATTGTGTCGGCCGCGCCGGGCATGGGCAAAACTTCGCTGCTGTTGCACATGGAAGCCGCCCGGCATCAGGTGTTTGGCCCCGAAGCCCGGGGGTGGGTGTTCCACTATCTGGACGCCTACACCATGTCGGGGTGGGATACGCCCCGCTTTTGGCAGGAAGCCTTGGAACCCATGGCCCAGGTCGAGCCGGGGCTGGAGCCCGCCTACGCCGCGGTGCTGCGGGCCCCCGACGACATTTCGGTGCTGGAGGCGTTTTTCGAAGCCGTGCAGCAGGCCGGGCGTCGGCTGGTGTTGGCCGTGGATGAATTCGAGGCGTTGTTGCACGAACCCGGCTTGCACGCGGCGCGTTTTTATGGCGTGTTGCGCTCTCTGGCCTCTCGTTTTCCGTCGTTTTCGTTGGTGTTGTCGTCGCGCTATTCGGCCGCGGCGCTCAACGAGCGCACCCGGGACTTTGCCCAGGGTTCCCCCTACTTCAATTTCGCGCAGGAAGTGATTTTGCGGCCCTGGCCCCAGCGGGCGGTCGACGCGCTTTTGGCCCGAGGCGGTGACCGGTTGGACCCGGTGGACCGGGCTTTCATCCAGCGCATCGCGGGCCGGCATCCCTATTTGTTGCAGGCCGCGGCTTATTATTTGTGGGATATGTACGAGGACGAAACCGGCCCCTTGGGCCGCCGCGAACGGGCCGGGCGGGAGTTTTTCGCCGAGGTGGCGGAATCGCTGCTGCTGGACATTTGGCGTTCGTGGTCGCCGTATATGCAAATGGCCTTCACCCTGGTGGGCCTGGAAGCCATGGCCGCGCAGTTGCCCAATGGCCGGGCTTTTGACCTGCGGGCTTTGATGCGCGATTTGCCGCACCTGACGCCCGAGCTGCGACGCCTGGAGCAGTGGGGCTTTGTGGTGCCCGATGCTTCGCGGGCCGTAGGTTACGCGCCCCAGGCCGAGGTGATGGTGTGGTACCTGGCCGAAACCCTGACCCGCGCGTTGCGGCCCGAGGGGGTGGATTTGACCTCCTGGCTGGCTGCGCAAGAGTGGCAAGGCCTGCTCAAGCGCGGGGAGATGCAGGCCTTGCAGCGGGCGCTGGCGTGGGTGGGCGGCCTGTTGCAGGAGGGCGTGGCCTCGCTGATTCGCGCCGCGGCCGAGGGCGCGGCCAACCAGCTGCGCGGGGGGTGAGGCCTCGGCCGACGCCGGTTCCCCTTAGCCCTGACCCCAGGCCAGCCAGGCGGCCAGGGCCAAAAAGAGCAGGCCGCCGAGGAGCAACATGCCCAGGCTTTTGGCCCGTCCGGGTTCCAACACGGCTTCCGCGGGGTTGCGGGGGTTGTAGTAGACCGTGACGCGCCGGCCCACGGGGTAGGGGGCCAGCACGGCCTCGGCTTCGGCGCGGCTGGAGAGGCCGGTGGGGGACCCGGCCGCAATGCGTTCCCCCTGATAGGTTTGGCCCTCGACCTGGTAGCGGTAGCGCAGGTGAGGGTAGAAGAATTCGTCCTCGAAGGGCGATTCCGGCCTCCGAGACGAGCGGCTGATGGTAATCCAGGCTTTTTCGATGACGCCCTGGGTGGAGGGCCAGGCGCGGCTGGCGTGGGCTTGACGCCAGCTTTGCCAGGCCTGACGCCACAGTAGCAAACCTGCCGCCGCGGCAATGGCGGCCCAAAGGGTGGTCATAAGCGCCTCCTGGAGGGGTGAACCGGCTTCTGGTCGGGCAGCCCGGCCCGATTGCAGCCGGGCGTTGCCGGCCCTATGACGGCGCGGCTTCGTCCAGCCGGTTGCGCAGGGCCTGAATGAAGCGCAGCCGCGCGACGCGCGCCGCAGTGGTTTGGGCCGGGGGCAGGGCTTCGACGGCCTGGAGCATTTCTTCCAGCATGGCGCGCGAAACCCAGCCGGTTTCCAGCCGGCGTTGGTAAGCGGCTTTGGCTTGGGCGGGCAAAGGGAGGGGCCGAAGCAGGGCCAGCAAGGTGGCGTTGTCGGTGCGCAGGCCTAAGAGGCGATGGCGCAGAAACCGGCGGACCGCGGCGAGAATGTGGTGCTCTTCCATCTGAAAGAGCGCCCAACCGGTGAGGGCGACCAGGGCCAGAAAGAACGCCAGGTAGAGGGGCGCGCCCAGCCCGGCGAGCCAGGGTAGCCAGGCCAGCGCGAGGCGCGACAGGAGCAGCGCGGCCCAGGCCCAGCCCACGAAGAGGCTGCTTATGGTCGCGGCAAAGAGCACGTAGAGGGCCCATTGGGCGAGCTCGTGGCGCCAGGAGGAGGGGAGACCACGCAATTCCAGCCAGGGGGCCAGGAGCATGAGCTCCCACACCGCGGCGGCCAGGATGAACAGCCCCACGGGGTGGGGCCGTCCGGGCAGGCGCCAGGAGGCGATAGGGCGGCCCAGGGCTTGTGCGGCCTGCCAAATCAGCCAAGGCATCGCGGCCCAGGTCACGAAACAGGCCCGGCGCAGGGCTTGCATGGCGGCCTCCTCAATTTTTTGAGACACTTGCGTCCTTTCGTAGCCCTGCTCGCGCTTTCAGTATAGCATGAAAGGCTTGTGAGCAACCAACGAACGCCTCTGGCCGCGAGGCTTTTCGGTTGACTTACAACTTTTGGAAGGATGATGGGTATCAGTTGAGGTTTGCCACATTCATCTTCCGGTATATTCTGATAAACCACAAGAGATAGACCAATAGAGCCATCAAAACAAGACCTTTGACCGCTACAGGGCTTACTTCCACATGCCTGGTTACCAACCAGATAAAATCGGCCATATCTACTCTTGTGAATGCCGTTTGCTGCGCGGTGTTTACGATGATACCCTGGGCCACTTGAAACACTGCGTCAAATACACATACGGCTATCAAAACACCTATAAAACGGCCAATCAGCCCGTTCTTTTTTGTTTTACTTTTGTACCAAAGCAATGCAAGTGCCAACCCCTGGCTGAAAATCAAACCACCGAGGGCCACAACGCTGTTTCCAAAAGGGGATATTTTCGTTTCATCGTACACATTGCACCCAATGCACGCTACACTGCCATCGGGGTGCAACTTGTAAAGCGCGTAAAAAGCGTCTGTATCACCAAACAAACGGGCAAAAACAGTGTGCCCTAACTCATGGACATTTATCATGACGAGCACAGATGCTGCCACGAGAGGGGCATAAAGCGCCAGAGCGCCAACCCATTGTCTCACGCCAACATGGTTATGCTGGGGTGGCATCGGAAGTCTCCGAACCATGGTCCCAGGGTTGGGCTACCTATCCAACGATGCGCGGCGGCGCGGTGTGACCGTCCACGAACCCGGCAGGCGACGCGCCCTGGGCCGAAAAGCGCCACGGTTGGTGCGCGGCGTAGGCGCGTCCAGCGGACCGCGGGGTTGGGCCGTCAGGTCTGACCGCCTCGCAAAACCGCCACCACCCATCGTCCTAAGTAAAACGCGTATAACACCAACCCAAGTATAAGAAACAGGGACGAAAGGCTAGATAATAGCAATTTTGTAGAAATTTGACAAGGAAATGAATTGACACAGTCTGTCAAAAGGATATATAGATTGGTAACGGATGTTTTAATCATAGCAGGCAAATATCTTATGATGAGTATTATGACGAATCCTGCAAAGATATCATAGAATAACAAAATAAATGTGATGAAAGGCGACCATGGCCAATGACACTTGCTTTGATTAAAAACACATTTAAATAAAAGTCGTAATAAACGAATTCCTTGAGTATGGAAATTTGGAATATCAAAAATATCAGATAACAACCAATAACCATCAAATTTCAAAAAAGGATTTAAATTAATGATAAATGTGGACATAATAAGCATAACAGCAGTCTGCAGATAAGTATATCCTGTGTATAAGTAGATTATACTATATAATACCGCGAGATAGCTCTGTAAGTACATGCCGCCAAGGTCAACATCAATTCGCTGACGTTTTGGCAATAACCAGGTTTTGGTAACATCGCTATAGAAAGCAGGATATATTAGATATAAAGTCACTCCGATCCCGCCGGGCTGTATATTATAATGCAATAACGCGGACGAGTGACCGAGCTCATGGACGAGCAGCGATGCGACAAAGAATAAATACCCAAGGAATAAGTCTCTATTAGTGATCTCATCTATGTGAAAAGGAAGCACAACTTTCCATATAGTCACTATAAAAAGTGGTAACCATAATAATCTAAAAAGAGGCGTAAAGAAAATTTTCAATTTTTCAGAAAGTAAAGTGACCAGCTGGGGAGAAATCAACTCTGCACGCAGCAAAAACCCTTTTCTTTTTTCATCGCTCCCTCGTTTGGTAATACTCTCTATTTGCTGGAGGGCTTTCCTCTGAAGATAGGGTATGTCTTCTGGTTTTAGAGAGTAGTGTAGTTTATTGTTTATTTCTTGGCTTATCTCACGCGGTGTCTTTCCTTGTGCGGTCAAATGTAATATTTCATACGCTAAGGGTGATACTTTTAGGTATTGTCCGTTTAAAGATATCAGCTTGTATTCTGATGCTTCGTTACTCGTATCTTCAGAAAGAAGAATTTGTTGCAAATTCATTCCTCTGTTTACTCCCTAGAAGCTTTAAGGCTTTTTCTGATCAATAACATAACAAAAATCGTATTAAAACTCACCACAGCAACCATGTACTTGAGAGCCGTGATGTCTGCTACATCTGAAGGAGCCATTACAACAGAAGAGGTTATAACATCAATAAGAGTATGTGCCACTATGCCGGGATAAATGCTGCGACTCCAAGCCAATAAAGAGAGATACGCAAGGGCGTTGCTATACCACAGTGGCAACCACAGAACATTTGGGTTGCCCAGAAAGTGGAGCGCCATAAAAGGCAGGGGAGTGAGCAAAAAGGCTTTATATTTGTTGTCAACAATGGAAGAAAATACGGCGTAACCTACACCATGGAAATATACCTCCTCAGATATGCCTACAAGGGAAAAGTAGAGAATAACCCTCCAGAACGATTTTGGGATCTGATAGGTCGTTGGTAGTATAGAGCCCCATATCACCGTTCGTCCAACTATGAGCGCCAGTGCAGCGATGAACCAAGTTTTATATAAAGGGCTTCTCAACCCACAGTCGAGACCATCCTGTCTACAATATATCAAAGCTGTTACAAGAATGCCCCCGTAAACACCGATAATAGGTAATTTTCCCTCTATTTCGAAAGTAAAAAGTAGTACTCCAGCCGTTAGTCCCCCAACGAGTAATGGTAATAGAAGGAGTTTCATTACTCGTGCTGCTCTACCGATGGGGGTAGCCTGGTTATGGACCATTTATTTTTCGCTCCGGGCCAATGTCGCTGCTGGCAAAGATCGCATAGCTTTCCCTAGCGGCAGTATAAATCCTATCACAGGGGGGAAAACAGCCAATGTACTCCCCAAAACCAACTGTTTCCATGGGATCTGGACGGGGACTCCTCCGAACTGTTGGCTGAGTAAGGAAATACTTTGTACCGCAACGAAGACGCTCACTAAAATCCCACCGCTAATCGCCGGGCCAAAAAGTACATATCCCAGACGACGCGCTATTCGCCTTAAACTTTGTCGCCCTGCCCCAACTGCCTTCATCACGCCAAAAGCATAGACTTGGCTCGAACTGAAAACCATCATCATGATGAACATAATGATGGTGGCCATTAGCATTAATCCACCCCCTAAAGACCATAGCAGCCATTGAATAAGATTGCCGAAAGGCACGTCCAGTGTCTCTTGGACAGGGCGAGCAATAACTCGTTGTTCAAACTGCTCTTCAATAAGACGGGCCACCTGCTCTGCACTGGCTGCGTCGTTTATACGAATTAAATACCGAGAATAAACAGCCTCTTGGGGGATCTGCAGCGTTGTAAGCAGGGCCTCATTCCCAAGAATGTATCGTCCCATATTGTCGAGCTCTCTGTACACCCCAGCAACGCGGATGCTTTTAGGTTCACCATCACCCACTTGCACCGAGAGTATCTCGCCGGGGGTAATTCCTAGCTCCTTGGCCAGACCTGCGCCCAGAAGAACATCTTCCTCTGGGTTCTTAATCATATGGCCTTCGATCATACTGATCACTACAGCGTGTTGGGAGGGTGCCAAAAGTTTCACGGGTACTGTTGTGCCATAATCTATCAAGAATACACTGGTCTGCTCCATACGGTCGTACCCTGTTACTGCATTAATTCGTGCCAAATTGTCCTGAACATCTTGTTGATCAATCTCCTTGCCTGGATATAGCACAATATCATAATGAATTCCCCAGACAGCGGGATCGGTTTGGAACAATTTGATAGTGTGATTCAATATTATCGCGAAAACAACGGTTACCAACCCCAAACCCAATACCGAGATGCTGATTATGGCGTATAAAGGTCGGGAGGAGAAGGCAGAAAAAGCCATCCTCGTCCAGAAAGAAACCCATGGCAACTTTACCAAGCCCCTTCTTTTTTTAGTAGTGCTGTACAAGAAGCGCTGATATCCCCCTGTCAAAGCAAGCGCGGGAGCGATCCGCCTTAATCCGCGAATACTCGATATGACAGTAATAAGGACAAGGAGCATCAGCCCTGCCAGAATCGATAAGGAAACAACAATTTCGTCCACAGCGGGAATGCTCACCTGCAACCCCATAACCGTAACCAAACGAGCCCCGATCTCTCGTGAAAGTGCTCTTATACCAACGTAGCCTATCATCCATCCAACGAAGACCGCTATCATGTTGTCAAGGAGATACTTGCCCACAATTACCCGCCACGTCGCGCCGATCGTCCTCATGATGCCGATCGTTTTCATTTGGCGGATGGCATCCACCTGGACAATACCCCATGTAAATAATGTATATGCTACCGCTGCAAATGCGCCAAAGAGTAACAGGAAAGCGCTAATCGCCATTGTAAACGGGCTAAGTCCATCAACGATCATTCTCCAAGAATATGTCCACAGCTTGTTTTTGTTCGAAACCAGCTCTTGAATTTCCCGACTGACAGTCTGAATTTCCGAAGGGTCTTTCAGCCGAATTCCAAAGAAATACCCCGTCTTTTTCGGCTCCGTTGTCCCCACAATTGTGCTCCACATTGCGCGGGGGAGATAAACACGTGCAGGTTGTGCTACAGGGTAAGCCGCTGTTGAGGCATCGAGAACGATGCCTTGTACGACTGCGTCAGCCACTCTGCCATTTGGGCCGATAATATCGAGGTGTTCTCCTACTCCGACCTCCCCATATAGAGCGACACCTCGTTCCAGGACAACAGCTTGCTCTTGTTGTGTGGGCCATGCACCCTGATTTAGTATTAAGAAGCGAGGCGTCTCGGTAGGGGAGGGTAAAGGTTGAAATCTTACTCGTATTCGTTTGGCAGCGGTACGAATCCAACCGTACTGCATTGGGTATAAAGAGGTAAGCGCCGCGATGTTAGGATTGGCATTCATCGCTGCATATAAAGCTTTTGCCTCCGATGCCGGAGGATACACCCACAGATGGGGTGCTTCCAAATTGGACATCGTCGCTTGCCATGAACTCTCGACGCCTTGGTTGACCAATACCCCCGTGCCTATAATAGCGACGGCAGTAGCAACTATCAATATTTGAGCAAGCATGCGTGTCTTGTGGCCTTTCCAAGAGGCTTTAGACAACATCCAGGCAGCCCATATATCTTGTCCAAGGGCGCTCATTCGTGTCCTCCATAATCACAATGGCAATGACAATGAGGGTCGCGCGGTTTCCGGGCCCGTGTCATCGCTTTGACGGCCCGGCTACAGGCCGACGAATCGGTCTCCCCTCCCTGGGCGGTCGCCCTGGGGTCTGTGGCCTTGACAGTCTGCTGCCCCTTCTCTCACACAGCGCTTCCGCTTTTGCTGCTGCAGCCGTACCGATGCTTCACGCATCGCCGTTCCGCCTTTTGCTGTTGGGCAAGATAAGGATGTCCTCCAAGTTATGCTTCTTTATTTTATAGAAAAGGCAGCTATTGCAATAATTTCCCATCTTTTAAGCGAAGATGGATGGTTGCCAGCCTCACAAAATCGGGGTTATGCGTAGCCAAAAGGACGGTTTTGCCTTCTTGATGGATAGCTTGCAATAAAGAAAGAACTTGCGCGCCTGTGGCGCTGTCAAGGTTCCCGGTAGGTTCATCGGCCAAGATTAATGGTGGATTGTTCACCAGGGCGCGGGCAATAGCAACCCGTTGCTGCTGCCCTCCTGAGAGTTGATGAGGTAAGCGGTTGTGTAGCCCTTCAAGTCCTAAAGTGGCTATCAATTCGTCTACACGCCTCTTTATCCACTTTGCATCACGGCCATCCAAAAACGCGGGGAGAGCGATATTATCGTAGACGGTCAAATAAGGTATCAAGTGGAAGGCCTGAAAGATAAAACCCACTTGTTGGCGGCGGTAAAGGACACGCTGGTCTTCAGTAAGGGCGTGCAACGGCGTGTGACCGATGATGACCTCGCCTTCACTGGGTGTGTCAATTCCTCCTATAATGTGCAGGAATGTGCTTTTGCCTGACCCTGATGGCCCGGTGATCACCACAAAGCTTCCATCTGGCAGAGTCACATCCACATGATCCAGGGCATGGATGGTTTCTTCACCCAGCACAAAGGTTTTGGACAAAGAGCGGATGTATATCACGCTATGTTCCTCCTCACTTAATCTATTTGATCTTCTAAGAGAAAATTCCAGGCTAAAAGCGCTTTCACTGCAAAGGAGGTCGTTATGGTGCGGCTGCCATATGTAAGTATCCATTGATTGGGCTGGCCACGGGCGCGCCCCAGATCCATTCGAATGAAAGCTTCCTTATCCCATCCTCCATCGTCTTGCTGATTTCGTTGGAGAAATTTAAACCCTTTCTTTATTCGATCTACATCTTCTCGGGGTGGACGAAGGTTCGCGAGCGACAATAAAGCCAAGGAGGTGGACAAAGCATCTGAGCCCGTATTCCTCCTGTCGTGCCCCCACCCCCCATCGGGATGTTGGGTGGAGTACAAAAATTCCAACGATTTTGTCAATCGCTCAGAATCTGGTGAGTGCCATGCAAGAAGACGCGTCACCACGTAAGTACCATAATAGGGCCCTATATACCAAGTACTCTTCCAGTATCCCTCGGCCGTTTGTTGCTTTTCAAGATAGCGAATTCCTCTCTGGATGACTTCCTGAAATTTACGCGCATCATACAAGGCGATCGCATACAACACATTGGCCATCACATCAGGATCCGGCCCCTCTCCCCAAGCCGAACGAGCAGCTGCTCGCTGTGCTTCTTGTTCCAAAGTTCGCTCTTTTGCAGGGATAATCCAAGTCTCAAAGGAGCCATCCTCGTGAATGCCATCTCGGAAAAGTATTTCTAAGGGAGGGAGACAAAACTCTCGGATGGGAGTGGTCTTTCCCACGCACAAAAAAACTTGCATAACTTGGGCCAATGTATCAGCATCTGGCGGCAAGGTTGCAAGTTTCGGGAAGTACTTCCATCCACCTACTCCTTGCTTATGGCGCTGCTTTATCAGATATGCAACCTCTTGCTCCAAAAGGATATCAAGTTGACCTCCCAGCCATTGTTTGTTGGCCTTGCATAGCATCTCTGTCACAACAGCTCTTTGGAAAACATCACCAGAGTAAATATCGTACTTTTCAACCAATCCAGTATCTTTCGGGAAGCCCATATAGTGCATTAAATCTCCAAATCCCCTTTTCCATTGTCGGATGATAAACGCCAGACCTCTCCATGCCATCTCCTGCCACGCATTCTGGAAAGTCGGCGGGAACACCTTCAGGCTGGCCCGTTCTTTGATTGCGTAAAGGTTCTTATGGACCATGTCCTCAATATCTGTCTTCAAAGAAAAGATACGATCATGCAGTCCAGCGAGCACCTCGCTCCAAGCTAAATCTGGCAAGCCGGAAATGGCCCTTCGCGCATCTTGCAGTGCTTCTATCGCTAATTGTAAAGTAGAAAGAGCAGCGCCTCCATAGTAAATTTTACGACTTAAAGCACTTTCTTCTATTTGATCCCACTCCAATGGCGAAGATTGAGTCGCCCAATACAATAATAACGTAAGACGTCGCTGTCGGAAATCATCTTTCCAATCGACCAGATCATCAAGCAGTTGGTTGGCCCAGTTATATTTGTTCACTGAATCAATGAGAATCTCAAAATGCTTGTAATCTTGTGCCATCTCGGCCAATCCAGCGACGGCCGTGCGAGCGACACCGTTTTTTCCAATGGCAACCTTGTGCAATTTAGATTCAATCTCGTTCCACGAATCTTCCCCCTTACGCAATCGGTTTTCTAATAAACACGCATCCATATGTTCAGCAAGATAGGTGCGGAAATGGTCCCAAAATCTCGAGCGCGCATCGAACTCCTCAGAGAGCAGACGCATGGCCTCCCATTGTAGGGCAACTATCCGTAACACCGATTGGGCCTTATCTTCTTCGCCAAAACCAAGTACTTCCTCTGCATCCAAAACCTTGTCCAACAGAAAGATCGCACTTGCGAAAAGCCTGCTGGCAAGGGCAAAGTTGCGAATGTCTGACGGCTCCAGTGACGGGAATGCGCCCAAGAACAGATATGGGTAAAAATCATAAACAGACGGCAGGGCGTTGAGTGAGAGGGAAAGGCCCTTCGGCCAACCGCTTTGTAATTCGGCAATTCTTCTCTGAATGTATCGGACCTCTGACCGAATTGCAGTCGCAAGAGGAACTGCCATTTTTAGTCCCTATCAAGCAATTGTACAAGGGAAAAATGGAAAGGTAGAAAGGGTACCCGCGGCCGTACGCCCTTACTTCCTCTGGCTTCAACCTCCTAAACGGAGGTTAAGAATTCCTCCCCACACAGACGAGGTTGATCCAACAGTCAGCGTTCGGCAACGCGACCGTCATCTCCAGACGGCGTTCCAGTTCTTCCACATCCAGAAGCGCTTCGGCATCCGCGACGTCCAGGATTTCCTGGTTGAGTTTGACCAGATCGTCCATCGCTGTACCTCCTTCTTGAGCGTGGGTGAACGTGCGAACACGGCGCGCGGGTACCCTCTACCTAAGAAAACACCTTTTGATAGGCTTCTATAGCTGCTTGTTGGAAACGTTTTTGAAACCCATCACAATACGACGCGAAGAAGGACCCCTTGTGAACCTTGGCTTGCACGGCACAGCCACCGCCACAATACAGGGCATAAGGACATCGCTGACATGGCTCCATATCCGCCACGGTTCGTTGCTGTTTCCAGAAGGCAAAACTCTCTTTTTCAAAGATGACCTCACCTTCAGGGGTGATATAGCCAATTCGCATCTTCGGGTCGGCGGTCAGTTCCCAACATGTATAGATATTGTCGAATGGATCAAAAATATACATGCCCTGATGGGCTCCGCAATAACTCGCTCGAAACTGGGGGGGCTGCCCAGAGCTGAAAATCCTTTCGATTTGCTTCCGCAAACGTTCGTCCGGCGCCTCTAGCTCTGGATACCGAAGTTGCAACTCACGAATTATGGCGTTAGCTTCAGACCGCGAGAATAATGTATTATTATCTGGAAACCAATCTATAGAAGCATGAACGACTGCTGTATAAATTCTAAAATTGGGAAATTTCGGCCATCCTTGTCGGTAAACCTCATCCATCAATGCAGGCAAGTATTGCATGTTGTTCCGATCGATATTTACCCGAACAGAAACTTTGACCCCTTTTTGAAGAGCCAATGTAATATTCTCGGCTATCCGGTAAAAAGACCCTCTTCCATCCGCATATTTTCGCCTTTGATCATGCTGCTCGGGTGGACCATCCAGGGTAATTTGAAGCGACTGTATTTTCCCGGGCCCTAAAAGCTCTTTGTAAAAATGCAAATCAGTGCCATTTGTTACCCCCCAGAACTCAACGCCATCTCCAATCATCGCCTTGCATTGCTCCAGAATATAGTGCACTGAAGCGTATTGGCGTTTGAGGAAAGGTTCTCCTCCATAAAAACCGATGCGTGTTCGTTTTGTATCGGGGTAATAGCGTGAATGGATAAAGTTAATAGCCTTACAAATACGGTCTACCCCCTCTCGTGTGAAACTATAGCCTGTAATATCCCGCCGCTTGCGCAGCTCATTTTGGAAGCAATACGGACATGCGAGATTGCAGTCATATGTCATGAAAAAGATATAATTAACCTCTTCATTTCTTTTATGAAGGTATCTAGCTATTTGTCGAAATAGCTTTTGCTCATCTTCAATCGATAACGATGTAATATACCCTCGTTTTTTCAACTGATGGATAATGGTTTCAGATACGCCATACTGCAAAGCGAGCTCATCAATGCTTTGCTCAGAGCCCTGCGAAAGATAATCCAGCAAGTCTTTCACTCGCTGAGAAATTTTGTCATACGCTCCCGTGTAACCATGGATGAGAAGAAAGCCTTTCTGCCGTTTGGGCAACGGAATATAGATGTTATAACTGCTAGAACGCAACATAAAAGTCTCCCCATCATCTTGATGTTTGTCCATCATGCGACTGGGCCTCACAATGGCGTCCGCGGTGGGGCGTGTCTGTCAAGAAACTTCTTCTGTGATTGGTTCTATCTCGCGCGGCGCGCCCTGATTTCAAGGCTGAGGGGTAAAGTAATAACTATATACCCTCCAATGCCCTCGCCCCGCATATAGACTCGCCCGCCGGGGTCTAAGGGACAACCTCCCCACACTTATCCAGCATTTGCACCAGGCAGTTTTCCAAATCCTATTCTTTATGCTTCTATTTGTCAATCGGGAATTTTCCTTAAGGAAGGGTTGATCACCTACCCCCAACATCGGGCGAAGTAAGGGGGGATGCGTAGCTTATGGTTCCATTGGTTTGGTTGATGAGGGCCTTTCCAACATACATAGCCAATCCGGAAGATGCTGAAGTTAACTTCCTTACGGCATCCTTGCTTGATGACGGTGCTGCCAAAAGTCCCAAGCTAAATAAGCCAAGCGAGGCCCAACGTCAGCTGAGAAAGATGCAGCAATGACCTCAAGTGGCTTGCTTCATTTCGGAGCCCAAACCTTTCAAATCAGCAAACATTTTCTAAATCCATAGACGGTAGCGGTAGGTGCATTTCGCCGCCCGCACAGCCCGCACAGAAGGTAAATCGGTGGCCAGCAACCAGAGCGCTTTCTTGCCTTAGTTCCGCCAGGCAAACAGATGACATAGTGACGATGTACGCGTGTCAAAAGCACATCCCCCGCAAAAGCACATCCCCCGTCGGCGGGCTTGTCCTGGTCTGGAGGAGACAAGCGAAGCCAAGCGCTGCCAAGAGTTTTTGTGTCAGGTAATCAGAAAGATTTTTTGGTCTCTTCCCATCTCCTGCTTTTTGAGAAAATTAAAAAAAGTCTTGCTGCTTCCGTCCTATTCGATACCTGTAAGATGCGATAAATATTGCTCAGGTGAGCATCTACGGTTTTTGGAGAAATCCTTAAACGACTAGCGATGGCTTTATTGGTGTACCCCTTAGCCACCAAGGCCAGGATCTCTTTTTGACGGGGGGTGAGGCGTAAGAAATTTTGTTCGCGCATCTCCTTCCTCCTCACTCTAACGTAATAATAGCATCCACGGCGTGGCGTAGCCGTCCAACCACCATCGCTGGCGCACGATTTTAGGCCGAATTTCTGCCCCCGCTGGCGCGTGGCCCAGCTGCGTCCGCTGGGTGTAACAGGATTAGGAGCGTAAGCGCTTGCCCATCACCCAATATGACGCACCATCGGGCGCGAAGCGAAAGTCGTCCAGCACGATCTCCCAGCCTCGGTTTCGGTAGAGATGCAAGGCCGGCGTATTGTCGGCCCGGACGGTAAGTAAAGCCACGGGTTCGGGACGTCCTTCCAGAAGCAGGTCGTGGAGACGGCCGCCGATGCCTTGCCCCTGCCACTCCGGATGAACGGCCAGTTCCACAAATTCGAAGTGTTCGGGTTTCAGCCACTCGGCCCGCTGCTGAGGGATCATGGCAGCCCACACCTTGTCGTACCAGTACTGTCCCGGGTCGCCAGTGTAGCCGTAAGCAAATCCCACTAGGCGGTCAGTCGCTACGGCGATGAAACCACGGTAGCCCCGCCGTCCAAAGTGGCGTCGCATAATCACTTCCCGCCCCGCAATCGCCTGGGCATCCAAACCGTGCACCTGGGCATAGATGTCCAGGATGGCAGGCAGCCACGGCAGGATTGCTTCTCTGGAGACTTCGCGGATATCCACCATGTTGTTCATGTTTGCGGTAGCGGCGTAGCCAGTTCTACACGATTTCCAAAGGGATCCAGGTACATCACCGTGCGATAGCCAAAATCCTGGTCGGTTAGAGGTTGGGTGGGCGAGAGGCCTTTGCCATGCAATTGAGCGGCCAAGGCGTCTACATCGTCCACCACCAGGAAGAGCCCGACACCTCGCGTGCTCACTTCGGGCTCCGCGTGGTGCAGGGCCACCGTGGCCGGCTGCAGGTCAAATTCCACATAAGTCTCCGAGGCATACCGCACCGGAAGCCCCAAAACATCCCGATAAAAGGTCAAGGCCTGGGCTATGTCGGGAACATGCAGAACACAAACGGTGAATTGCACGATAAGCCTCCTAACGTGTGGCTCAGCGGCGCGGCGGGCGAAGCCGAGCGCATCGAGGCAAATCTCGTCCGCTGCAGATGCACACAGGGTTGGGCAATCTTAGCTATCAATTTTTGTCATGATAGCGCAATAATATTGTTAATATTATTGCCAGGATCCCGGCTCCTACCAACAAAAAACCGACAGCTGCCATCGAAAAATTTCTGTCCTCAGTGGGTAGTGGAATTGGGGATGGTGCAGGAGGCAAAGTTGCCGTTATCATCGGAGCAGGCGTCCATGTAGATGAAGGGGTCATAGTAATAG
>Ga0256833_1001913_pt1 | contig 15023 bp, 17 predicted proteins | sample 356284metaG_FD_190535 | JGI IMG/M metagenome (GOLD analysis project Ga0256833, IMG submission 190535) | Hydrothermal vent microbial communities from Mid Atlantic Ridge, Atlantic Ocean - 356-284 | ecosystem: Environmental > Aquatic > Marine > Hydrothermal vents | place: Atlantic Ocean: Mid...
CCCCCAAACGGCGTATCATAAAGACCTCCCTAAAAGCTTCTGCGCAATAGAAAGTGCAAAATTTTCAACCTGGGCCTGCAAAGCCTGCCTCACCTGTTGTAATTGTTGCGAAAGCTGGGAAAGCATCTGATGCTTGAGCTGATCTGCTTCCTTGGTGGCCTCCTCTAAAATTCGACGCTCCTCAGCCCGCCCTTGCTGTTTTAACTCTTCTCGCTTACGACTAGCCTCCATCCGTACTTCATTAAGACGCTGATGATATTGTTTAAGCGCCTCCTCCGCCCCTTTTGTAAAACGATCAATTTCTTCTCGCAGGCCATCAAATTTTTGCTTGCGCTCCTTCAAGACCTGCATAACGGGCTTGATAAGAATAACATTTAAGATGGCCGTCATTATTAGAGCTTCGATGATCTGGATGAAAAGAGTGATGTCAAAACTCAGCATCGATTAAACCCCTCAAGCAATGAAATTTTAAATGAATAACTATTCATGTTGGCGCTTTTACATCATTTCCAAAGGGGTGTCAATCGTTCTTTGTATCCCAAAGAAAGAGTTTTAGCGAAAAATTCAAAGATTTTGGCCTCCAAAACGCTTACCGAAAGGAATAACGCCGACGAGAAATGTTTAAAACCAATCCGATGGCAGCCATATTTGCCAGCACCGAAGACCCCCCGTAACTCAAAAAGGGTAGAGGGACACTTGCTACCGGCAAAAGGTGAAGAATTCCGCCAATATTGATAAAAACTTCCCAAAAAAACATGGATGCTACCCCATAACAAAGATAACGACCTAACGGTTCTCTTACCCGGGCCGCTATGTTGAGAATTTGATAAATCAAAAAAAAATAGGCCAAAATTACTAAAGAAGCCCCTATAAAACCCCACTCTTCGGCCCAAACAGCAAAGGCTAAATCGGTATGCTTTTCGGGAAGATAATTGAGGCGGCTAGAAAGTCCTTCCTTAAAGCCCAGCCCTTTAAGTCCTCCAGAACCTACAGCTATTAGAGCCTGAATTATCTGGTAACCACGATCAAGAGCAAAGGCTTCAGGATTTAAAAAGGCCTCTACCCGGGCCCGCTGGTAGGGCTTCAGAAGCCCCCATAAATAAGGCCCCATCAAAAGGGCTATCACTCCTATCGAAACCATAGTAACCACTACCCAACGCCGAGGAAGACCCGCAACCACCAGAAAAGAAAGATATATAAGAAAGAGCATTCCTCCCTGATCCAAATCTGTTAACGCCACTAAAACTACCAAGGGAAAGGCTAAAAGAGAAAGACCCAAGAATGTTTTTCCATCAAGGCCTTCCCCTTCTCTTCTGTAAAGGATTAAAGCTGAAAGGCAAATCAGAAAAAGCTTGGCAAACTCTGAAGGCTGGATACTCAAACCCGGCAACCTGAGCCATCTGGTATGCCTAATCACTAAAATAAGCAGAAAATTTAATAAGAGAATATACCCCCCGAAGATTAGTTTAGGAGAGAGGATTTTTTGGTAATCCATCAACGTAAAAAAGAGAAGCAAACCAGCGCCTAATGTGAACCAAAGAAGTTGTTTTTTAAAGAGAATCCCGCCCATGCTAGCGCTGGCTTGATTTAAAGCCCCTGCTATCAGCAGAAAAAACGTAAGGAGAAGGACAGACCAAGAAATTCCACCGAACTTTTTTAACTTGAAGACCATCTTCCCTCAAAATACATTTTCAAAAATTTTCCTGCCAAAGGAGCTGCAGCAGAACCTCCGTGGCCTCCATGTTCCACAAAGACTACCATTACTATCTCGGGCTTAGAAGCCGGGGCATAAGCTATAAACCAAGCATGATCACGTTTGAGGTAAGGTAATTTTTCACTCTTGATACGTTTTTTCATCCCTACTATCTGGGCTGTTCCAGTCTTTCCTCCTACCGTAACTTTTTCTAATTTTGCGGCCTTTCCGGTTCCCTCCTTACCGTTGACAGCTGCCACTAAACCCTTTTTCAAAAGGCGCAAAGTATTAGGGTGGGCAGGGAGATTTCCTTCAAGTTTTGGGCCATATTCCTCAAGAATCTCACCATAAGGATCGAAAACTTGGTAAACATACCAAGGTTTGTAGAGATGCCCCCCATTCACTACCGCTGCCAAAAACTTAGCAAGCTGGAGAGGGGTGGCCATCAGCGCACCCTGCCCAATGGCGACGTTTAAAGTCTCTCCTTTTTGCCATGGTACTTTAAAGACTCTAAGCTTCCAAGCACGATCTGGAACCAAACCTGATTTTTCCCCTGGAAAACCAAGCCCCGTTGGCCTTCCAAAACCACAAGCTCGTGCAAATTGAGAAAGAGTATCTATCCCGACCAGCTCTCCCACCCGATAAAAATAGGTATCACAGGAAACCTCTATGGCTTTTATGAGATCGACTTTTCCGTGCCCCCAAGAACGCCAGCAACGAAAAACACGTCGGCCCAAACGGTAAAACCCCGGACAGAAAATTTCTTTAGTGGGCGAAATGACCCTTTTTTCCAGGGCTGCCATAGCTGTGACAAGTTTAAATGTAGATCCAGGGTGATAGGCCAGAATAGCTTTATTAAGGAGAGGATGTTTTATATCTGTTGTTATTTTTTTCCACTCCTCAAAAGAAAAACCTTTCAAAAAACGGTGAGGGTCAACTCCTGGAGCACTTACCAAAGCCAATAAACGGCCATCTCTAGGATCTAAGAGAACAATAGCCCCAGAGCGATCCTCTAAAAGATTATAAGCTACTTTTTCAAAAATACTGTCTATAGTAAGAAGGATACTTTTACCAATTTGGGGTGGTTCTTCTGCCACTACTCTACGGATACGGCCCAGGGCATCTACTTCTACCAATCTTCGTCCCTTCTTTCCCCTCAAAAGCCTTTCAAATTGGGCCTCCAAGCCGGAACGGCCTAAAAAATCATCCGGGCCAAAACCCTGCGATGCAAGCCTTTGAAGCTCTTTCGCGTTGATACGAGAGACATAACCCACCAAATGAAAAGCAGCCTCACCCAAGGGGTAAAACCGTCTTGGTTCAACTTTGATTTCTACTCCAGGGAGAAAATACCGGCGCGCTTCTATGCGGGCTACCACGTCACGATCTAAATCTTCGGCCAGAAGAACCTGATTGCCTGCACTTTTACGGCGCGCAATCAGATAGCGCTGCTTAAGGGAAGGAAAATCTTCCCCTAAGATTTGGGCCAACCGCTGCAAAATAGCGTCCCCTTTCTTCCCTTTTACCAAACGAGGGTCCAAAAAGAGGGCAAAAGAAGGGGTATTTCCTGCCAGTAAAAGGCCCCTACGATCATAAATGTTTCCTCTTGGGGCCGGAAGACTTATTACCCGCAAACTCCGTTTTTGGGCCAGTTCCCGGTAGTAAGGGCCCTTAATAATTTGCAAAAAGAAGAGCTTAAGTAAAAGGCCAGCAAAAACAAAGATCACAAAAAGAGAAATAAGCCTTAGACGACGTTCTAAGATATCTCTATCAGGATCTGGGACTCTTTGGTATCTCAAAGACATGACGCATAAAAGAAATTTGGCAAAAAGACCAACACAAAAAACTCCATAAAAGCGTGGTAAATATTATCTTGCCTACAAAATAAAAAGCTGGCTCCGGAAGCCTTATTTCAAACACCGCTGGGAAAAAGAAAAGACGTAATATTTCACAAATAGTAACAGTAACAACCAGAGAAATTAAGGCCGGGAAAAACCCCTTTAGAGCAAGTTTTTTTTCAAATTGTAAAAAAAGTATCAGAGAAACCAGGTAGGAAAGCACCGAAGGCCCTGAAATTTTAGAGGAAAAAAGATCCACCAAGAGCCCGCAAACCACCACAAGCCCCCAAAATACAGGGGCTTTCAATCGCCAAAAAAGTCCTCCTAACAAAATTGGAAAAAAGGGGTCAAAGGCAGGTAATGTCTGCCATAGAAAAGCTAGGGCCTGATAAAAGATAAAAATACCCCCTAAAAGCCCTAAAAAAGCGGCTTCTTTCATCTTAAACGCACCTTCAAGAGCACCAAGACCTCTTCAATTTTTGTAAAATCTACTGCTGGACGCACTTCCACCACCCGAAAGAGCCCTTTAGAACGGCCAGGGTAAATATGCACCACTTTTCCCAAAAGTAATCCTTTTGGAAAAAGGGCATCTAGCCCCGAAGTAATTACAAGATCGTTTTCGCGAATATCCGCCTCTGCGGAAATATAATCTAAGAGACAAAGTTCTCTTCCTTGTCCCCTGAGAAGCCCTCTTTCGCGTGAACGTTGAATCAGGGCATCTACAGCAAAAGAAGGGTCTGTGAGGAACAAGACTTTGGCATAATGTTTTTCTACTGCTACAACCTGACCTACTACTGCCCCCTGCCCTTCTTCAGTATAAGCCAAAACAGGCATCTCTGGCAAAATATTATCGTTAAGCCCCCGATCAATAATGATTACCCCTTGCCAGCTCCCCAGGGGCCGACCAATAACCCTTGCGGCCACGGGGTGAGCCTCTTGGAAATGTTCAGCAACTTCAAGAAGCTTCTTCAACCGTTCGTTTTCGAGCTGGGCCTCTTTGGCGCTTACGAGTTCCGCTTCCAAAGATAAGATTTTACGGCGAAGCTTTTCATTTTCTTCTTTGACATGCACCAAAAAAATATAATGTTCCCAAAACTTTCGGAATCCAAGACCCACAAAGGAGGTAACTTTACTTATAGGACCTACTATTTTAAGGAGCAGCCTTTCGCCATAAGAAAATTTTTGGGGGTCTTTCAGGCCCCCAAAGACCAAAAGACCAAAAAGCACTGCCCCTGCTAAGATTAGGAAAAACCGCCGAAATTTAAAATGAAAAGGACTCAAAGGCACCGGTTAACGAAGCATTATTTCACGGAGGATATGGAGATTATCAAGTGCTTTCCCTGAGCCTAAGACCACGGAACAAAGAGGGTCTTCGGCTACAATCACCGGAAGTTGAGTCTGTTCCTTGATAAGACGGTCCAGATTTTTGAGAAGGGCTCCTCCCCCGGTAAGAACTATACCTTTGTCTACAATATCGGCCGCAAGTTCGGGAGGAGTTTGCTCTAAAGCGTCCTTAATAGCCTCCACAATAATATCTACCTGTTCTTGTATGGCTTCCCGGACTTCTTCAGCATTTACCTTGATGGTCTTGGGAATCCCGGTGACAAGATCGCGCCCTTTAATTTCCATCTCTTCAAAAGGAGGCTCTGGAAGAACATTCCCAATCTCAATCTTGATTTGCTCGGCGGTATGTTCCCCGATAAGCAAATTGTATTTGCGCTTGATATAGTTCATAATGGCTTCATCCATTTTATCACCAGCTACCCTTACGGAATTACAGTAAACAATCCCTGCCAAAGAAATTACGGCTACTTCAGTAGTTCCTCCGCCTATATCTACCACCATATTGGCAGTTGGTTCGGTGATAGGAAGCCCTGCTCCTATAGCAGCTGCCATAGGCTCTTCGATAAGATATACTTCACGGGCCCCAGCAGATTCGGCTGACTCTCGCACAGCCCGACGTTCCACTTGGGTAATCCCAGACGGTACACTTACAATTACCCTTGGTCGCACAAAAATTCGTCGGTTATGAACTTTTTCTATAAAATAACGCAACATAGCCTCAGCCACTTCAAAGTCGGCGATAACTCCGTCTTTAAGAGGACGAATCGCTTGAATGTTGCCGGGAGTTCGCCCAAGCATCCGTTTGGCTTCTTGACCTACTGCCAAAACCCGTTTTCCCCTTCCGTCTAGCCGAACAGCAACTACCGAGGGCTCTCTCAAAACGATGCCCTTACCCTTCACATAGACCAAAGTATTGGCCGTACCAAGATCAACAGCTAAATCTGTAGAAAACCACCCGGCAAGAGAACGAAACATGAAAATTTGCCCCTTTTATTTTGACTTCAAGTTACCAAACCGCCTCTTTACTGACAACCTGGCCACTCTTATCTTGCCAGAGAGAAAAGAAAAAAGGGGGAATTCATATGAAAATTCGTTTGCCGGCGGTAGCAGGGCGTTTTTATGAAGCCAAACCCGAACTACTAAAAAAAGAAATAGAAGCCTATCTCATACCAGGGCTTTCTAAAGAACCTGCCATTGCAGCGGTATCTCCCCACGCCGGCTATATGTATTCTGGCCATGTGGCTGGCGCTGTGTACAGTCGGTTGCTCATTCCAAATAAAGTCGTAATTCTTGGCCCCAATCACACAGGGCTTGGCGCTCCGGCAGCCATCATGGTCGATGGCCAGTGGCAAATGCCCCTCGGGCCGGTACCGATAGCCGAAGATTTAGCCCGCGAAATTCTAGCCCAAAGCCGGATCCTTGAAGAAGATGTAGAAGCTCACCTCTACGAACATTCACTAGAAGTCCAAGTTCCATTCCTCCAGTACCTGAATCCTCGCCTTGCTATTGTGCCCATCTGCCTTTCGGCTCTTCCTCTCGAGGCAATAGAAGATATAGGTTTGGCCTTGGCCAAGGCCCTGGCTAGTTATCCAGAACCGGTTCTTCTCGTGGCCAGTACTGATATGAGCCATTACGTTCCCCATGAAGTAGCCAAGCAAAAAGACGCCTTGGCCATCGAGAAAATACTTGCTCTGGATCACGTAGGATTACTTGAAGTGGTGCACCGGGAGCGAATCAGCATGTGCGGAGTATATCCCACGGCTGCAACTATTGTGGCTGCCCGTACTCTAGGAGCCCAAGAAGGAGAATTGGTAAAGTATGCCACCTCCGGTGAAGTCTCAGGTGATTTTTATCAAGTAGTGGGTTACGCTGGAATCATAATCCGTTAAAATATGCCCTCCAAAAAGGACAGGCCCTATGAGTAAAATAAAAACCAGATTTCCCCCAAGCCCTACAGGGCATCTCCATCTTGGAGGTGCACGAACAGCCCTTTTTAACTGGCTTTTTGCCAGACATCACGGAGGAATCTTCCTCCTGCGATTTGAAGATACCGACCGGGAAAGATCAAGGCCAGAATATGTAGCTTCTATTAAAGAAGCTTTAGAATGGCTGGAACTCTTTTGGGATGAAGGGCCTTATTTCCAGACGGAGAGGCTGGAAATCTATGCCTCCTATGCCCAAAGACTTTTTGAAGAGGGCAAGGCTTATTACTGTGAATGCCCACCCGAGCTTCTAGAAAAAAAGAGAAAACAGGCCTTAGCTGAAGGTAGAAAACCAAAATACGATGGTACCTGTCGAGAAAAAGGCCTTGGCCCCGGGCCAGGGAGGGTACTGCGATTCAAATGCCCACAGGTGGGAACTACGGTAGTTGAAGATCTTATCCGGGGTCCGGTGGCCTTTGACCACCAAGAACTGGATGATTTTGTTCTCATGAGGCCCGATGGAGTGCCAACTTACCAGTTCGCCGTGGTTATTGATGACTTAACTATGGAAATCACCCACGTCATCCGGGGAGACGATCATCTTTCTAATACCCCCAAACAAATTCTCCTTTTCGAAGCCTTAGGGGCTAAACCACCCCGGTATGCCCACGTACCTATGATCTTAGGGCCTGATGGCTCCAGACTTTCCAAACGTCACGGGGCGCTTTCTATTTTGGCCTATCGAGATGAGGGCTATCTGCCCCAAGCCATGCGGAACTATTTGGTCCGGTTGGGCTGGTCTTATGGAGACCAAGAAATTTTTACTCTCGAGGAAATGATAGAAAAATTTGACCTGAGCCGGGTCTCTAAATCTCCAGCCCGTTTTGACCCTGATAAACTCTTAGCCCTAAATGCACATTATATCCGCCAGGAAGATACCTTCCGGCTGGCTGAGATGGTAAAGCCTTTTCTAGAAAAACTGGGGGTTAGCCCTCCGCCCTTACAGGATCCAAAGTTTTTAAAAGCTGTAGAAAGTGTCAAGACTCGGGCCCGCACCTTAAAAGAAATGGCAGAAATGATGCTTTTCTATTTTGTGTCGGAAGTGACCTACGAAGAAAAAGCGGCCCGAAAATTTCTAACCCCCCAAGTTGTTCCGGCTCTAAAAGAGCTGGTCACCCGTCTAGAAAAATTGCCCGCCTTTGAAGAAGAGGCCCTTGAAAAACTCTTTCGAGATTTAGCGGCAGAATTTCAACTCAAATTAAAACATATTGCCCAGCCCGTACGGGTAGCATTAACCGGCCGTACTGTAAGTCCCGGACTTTTTGAAATCATGGATATTTTGGGGAAGGAAACAGTACTTAACCGCTTAAAAAAAGCCTTACAATACATTGAGGAGGCCCAGAAAAATGGGTGATCTTATCGCCATTGTTTTAGTAGTGGTAGGCTGGATCGTTATAAATCGTGTTCTTTTGCCTAAGCTAGGTGTCCCCACCTGAATGTCTCCCACTTGCTCGCTGGATGAGCGAGGTAAAAAGAAGAAAAAGACCTAAGCATCTTCCTGAGCAATTCTCTCCACCGCGGTCGGATAAAGATGAAGATGGGCAGTCTGGCCGCGGTCTACAGCAACCAGCTCCGTGCAAACTCGAAACTCCTTGCCCACAATTTCGGCATCTTTAAGCCAAAAAAAGCCATCTTTATAAGCCTCAAAAATACCCTCGTATCTCGTCCCGGCTCTAGTTTGGACGACTATTTTTTGCCCCTTTAGCCTTTCAAAGGGACTTATAGAGTCTACAGGCTTTTTTTCGCTCTTTTTAAGGACAATTTTTTTGGGTTTCATATAACCACCTTATTTCGAATTTACTTCCTTGAAGAACTCAAAAGCTGAAAGACCGGAAGGATAATATCCCTCGATTTTTCTTTTAACCTTAAACCCGGCTTTTTTAAAGAGCTTAAAGGCTGCCTGGTTCTCGCATCCCACATGAGCTCTTAAAAAACGATACCCTTTCCTTTCAGCTCGTACCCTTGCAAATTCTAACATAGTTTTCCCTACTCCTCTTCGGCGCCAGAAAGGAGAAACGTAAATAACCATTACGTCAAGAATAGAACAAAAAAATGAAGGGAAAAAGGGACCTAACATCAAAAAGCCTTTCTGATCACCATAAATCCAAGTCTCTACCCAAGGATCTCGGAACCAGCCGTCTATTATTTCTACATAGGGACCAAAGATAGTAAATTCCTCGCTGGCTTTACGAATAAAATCCCGATCTTTCTGTTCGGCCTTTTTCCAAAGGTCAGGTTGACTATCCATCTTAAAAAGGTAGAAAATATCTTTAGGTTTTTAAATTTAAGAACCGATGCAGGAGTAATTCTATGAAGATCACTTTTTATGGACACGCCACCTTTAAAATTGTAACGTCCGAAGGCATACGGATCCTCATTGACCCCTGGCTTGATAATCCTCAAAGCCCTCTAGAGAAGGACTTGGGACCTTATGATCTTATTTTAGTCACTCATGCCCATGGAGACCACCTTGGCAATGTGTTAGAAATTGCCCGCACAGCAGCTACAGAGGTAATTGCCATTCATGAAATTCAGCAATATCTCCTAGCTCGTGGTATTCCCAATGTTACCGGAATGAATATTGGGGGAAGTTATCGCACTAAGGGCCTCACTATTACCATGGTACAAGCAATGCACAGCTCCTCCATCCAGGAAGAGGACACTCTTATCTATGGGGGAGATGCTGCCGGTTTTGTAGTGCGTTTAGAAGATGGGCGAACCTTTTATCACGCGGGGGATACTGGTCTTTTTTACGACATGAAATTTATTGGAGAACTTTACCAGCCTGAGGTGGCCTTCCTCCCTATTGGAGATCATTATGTAATGGGGCCCAGGGAGGCCGCCAAAGCCTGTGAACTTTTACAGCCTAAGGTAGTAATTCCTATGCATTTTGGCACCTTCCCTCTCTTAACAGGGACTCCTGAGACCTTTGCTAGATACTTAGAAGAAATGGCACCTGAAGTAAAATTGCAGGTCTTAAAACCAGGCGAGAGTATCGAACTCTAATGCCTTTTGCTATTGGTTTTGTTGGCCACCATAATAGTGGAAAGACCACTTTAATAGTAGAAGTAGCTAAAATCCTTCTGGAAGAAGGACTAAGGCTGGGGCTGCTTAAATCTTCTAAAGAAGAAAAACCTCATCTCGAAAGACCACATGCCGATACAAGCCTCTTTTGGCAGACAGGAGCCTCAAAGGTTGCTTTTTGGGGCCAAAAAGAAGGTTTTTTACGTTTTTTTGTCCCGGAAAAAGAAGATTTCAGTTTTTGGTATTTTGTAAATCGCTTTTTCCCAGAAGAAGACCTGGTACTTTGTGAGGGGTTCAAAAGCTTAAAAAGTCTTCCTAAAATAGAAGTCTGGCGGGAAGGACGGGGAGAAAAACCCCTGTTTCATACTATCCCGGGGATAATCGCTGTTGTGAGCACATCCTCCCTCAAAGCTCCGTGCCCGGTTTTACCTCCAGACCCAAAAAGAATAGCAGTTTTTATCAAAAATAAGATACCAGCCAAAAAAACCCAAACATCTCTTTTAATAGATGGAAAACCTGTAGGGCTTACCCGTTTTGTCTCCCGAGCTTTAGCTGAAAGTATTAAAGGCTTTTTGAAAAGTTTAAGAGGAGTTAAAAACCCCCGAGTAATCGAATTAAGGGTTGAGACGAGGGAAGACCAAAGCTAAAGCCTCGGCAAGCTGTCTGATTTCCCATTGAGCCTTGCGATGACGGCGCTTAGCAATAAAATCTTCCCAAACGAAGTAAGGCCCTGTGGCTAGAAGTGTAGTAGCAGCCCCCTGGGGAGTAACAAAGCGAGCGTCTTCTTTCTTAATCCCTTCTTCGCAAAGCTCTCTGTAAAGCCCAAGACCGGCTTCGATCTGTCTTTGATATTTCTTTTTAGCTTCCTGGCCAAAGGAAGGTGGACAAACAAATTGTTCTACCTGGGTATAGCGGTGAGAACGTTGATTAAAATTAAGCCAGGTATGCCGCACAAATTGGTGAGAAAAGAGGCGGCTAAAGCCCTCTACAATTACCGCCAACCAACCAAAAGGTGCGGTCCTCTGGGGAGCTACATCTATTACATAGACTTCAGGGGAGGCAAAAAGGGCTTCTGGGGGAGAAAACTCTTTTTCTACCATTTCTCCCAGCCTAGTCTCTGCTAAAAGCACTGGTTCCCCTCCCTCACACCGGAGGTGAAAGACGCGAAAATCTTTCCAAAAGCTACTAGCAGAAATAGAAGCATCCAGAAGGGAAGAAAAGGCTTCTGCCTCATAGACCTCAGCAAAATGGCGTAAATTAAGGCAAAGGGCCCGGCCTTCCGGCTCCCACCAGGCCTTGAAAAGCACCGGGGCCAGGATAGAGATCTCTTCTTTCGAAAATGGGCGCCGGACTACCAAAGGAGAGTGGGCAAAAATACTTGTGTGCCCAGAAGCTTTAAGTCGCCCCAAAAAGGCCTTGAGTTTTTCTGGAGAACGAAATCTTTCTTCAGAAAAAAGGGCCAGGGGATGTGTAGAAGCGTAACAAATACGTGCCCCCAGAAAACTCAAAAAAAGGGTATCCCGAAAAAGGGCCTGGTCTTCTGAAAGTAGGCTATCGAAAAGGGCTCTTGCCCGCAAAAGGAAAGCTTCCTGGAAATTTTTCAGAGAAAACATCATTCGTATCCTCCAGTACTCCCAAAACCCCCCCGAGAAGCCACAGAGGGAGGTTCTGAAAGCTCTTCCCATTCGGCCTCTACCAAGGCCTTGAGAAAAACTAGCTGGCCAATCCGCTCTCCAGCTTTAATTTCTACTGGTTCCTCCCGCAAGTTCAGGACAGGAACACGGAGTTCGTCTTCAGCCCCGCAATAGTCAAAATCAATGATACCGGCCGAGTGAGGGAAAATAAGGCCTTTTTTGCGGAAAAGAGAAGAGCGCGGAAAAAGAAACATGGCATAAGGGTAGGGAGCTGAAATTACTAAACCCGTCCGTACTAGAACTTGTCTTTGAGGAGGAACAACCGTATTTTCCAAGGCATAAACATCCCAACCCACAGCACCGGGCGAGGCCTTTTCTGGGAGTCTCGCCCGGGGATCTTTCCGCCAAATCTTCAATTTCATGCGTAAATCCTGATCTCTTCCCAATTGGTGCGCAAATCTTTGAGGAGATCAAGCCCCTCTAGCAAAAAAACACCCGTCTCTAAAACGTCTAGACCCGAGATGTAACGGCACAAACGGGCAGTTTCAAGGGCAGTTCCAATGGCCTCAGGGCTAAGAATCTCGATTTTCTCTTCTAACTTATCGTAATCTTCTTTACGTACCCGAATTTTACGCCCCTGAGGAGAAAAGCGTCCGATTTCGCGTAAAGCTAGAAGGACATACCATACGTGAGGAGTTACTGGAAAATCTATTCCACCTGGAACCGCTGAAAGTCCTTGTTTGATCTTCTCTCCCGCTGGGGTCAGTATATAAAGCCCTCCTGGTAGGAGATCCACCAGCCCTGAAGCAAGCAATTTTCTTAAGGCATGAAGGATACTTGGGTGCCTTTCTTCGGGATAATGAGAAAGGATCTCTTTTTCGCTCACCCCCCGCCAGAGAGGAATTCCACGTAAAACAAACATTTCCTCCTTTGTAATAACCGGAAGACGTTCAATATTAGAAGCGATTTCCGCCAAGAAGCGCCCCTTTTGGGTAGGGAAACCGTTACCTATAATCCCTTGTTCTTCCGCCTTCTTTACCCAAGAATCATCAGGAGGCATGTTTTCTGTACGGGCAACTGTGATGGCCATCACCGCCTGGGCATGGACTGGAGTCAAATCCTCAAGGGCCAAGAGATCTTCTCCGTAGGAGGTAAGCTTATAGGAACCATCGGGCGTACTTTCTATCAAACGAAATCCCTCTAGCCTAAAAAGGCTTTGTTTAATGCGAAAGGGATCTCGCAAATCTTGAGCTGCAATGTACTCTTCGATTCCTTCTCTGGTTTTTACTGGCGCCTGAGAAACCGCTCGCAAGACAGAAATATTCCAGCCACTAAGATCAAGACTTGGATTAACGGTAATAGGATCAAAGAAAAGCTTAGCAGCCATCAAGAGATGTTTACCAGGAATAGTAAGATTGCCCTGGGGGTCAATGGCTCCAAGCCTTTCCAAAGCTTCGGTGCGCTGACCCTCAAGGATCTCTTTCAAAGTGGTGGTACTAATTGAAATCTCTGGGACCAATCCTGTCCTTAAGGCCGCCCAAAGTTGAGCTCCCACCCCGGTGAAGGTGAAAAAATCCCCTTCGGGAAGGGTAAAAGTAAGAAGCCTTTGAGCTTCAAGCTCGAAAATATGATTTTCCGGAACAGGTTCAAGAAAATTTTTACGTGCCGGCCCTACAGGAAGGGCCAAAATACTTTTAGCGAGCTCTGGTGTAATAAAGAATTCCACCTGGGCAGTTCGATAGGCCTCCAAGATGGCCTGAGCCCATGGTTGAAGACGCCCGTCTTTTGCTAATCCTCTTTCTTCGAGTTCTTTATTTATTTCATCCTGAAATTCTGTTCGCCCCTGAGCTCGGTCACATATTTGAAGCATGGATATAATGCGTGAACCCACCAGACGATAACCTTCATAAAGGTCTGCAAAGTTAAGTTCTGCAGCCTTTTCAGCCATATTCAACGACTCCAGGATTAAAAGACCACTTCTGGTAAGGGCAAAGCTCTCTTCTTCTTCGGTAATAAGGCCTGCCAAACGCAAATGTAAAAGGACCTCGAGCTCCTCTGCGGTCAATTCTTCTATCTTTTCGAACCCTCCTTTTTCGAGCCGCCTCAACATGGCCAGGTGCTTCACTGTGACGATCATGGACTCACCTCCTCAAATCTTCAGCTTCACAGACTACGGTAATCATAAGAAGGGCCAAATCAAGGAAATTCAAAAAAGACTCTGTTGACGAGGTTGAGAAGGCTCGGGCGATTTTTCTTCTGAAAAGATGCTTATTCTCCCATATACCCCGTCATAACCCGGGCGAATATAAAGTTTACCCTCCCGCACCCTTCTGATACCTTCCAGGACCTTGGAAGGTAAAATTTCTTTTAATTCTTCCAAGTCGGCATAGAGGAGGAGATCAAACTCTTTGCCCCCCAGTTCTAAAAGTTGCTGATAGGTACGTTTTACGATCTGACTCTGGACCCCCTTTCCTAAAGCTTCAGATATGATTTCCAAAAGCGGCACCAGATGAACTGCCGGGGGTTTCTGAGAGGGGATAAAACCCGGAGGCCGATCAGCAAGCTCTTCCACTCGATGCATAACTCCCACAGTGAGGGGTTCTCCGCACACCGGGCATTTACCTCCATGCCGACGGGTTTCTTCGGGAGAAAAAAGCACCCCGCAAGTCCGGTGGCCATCAAAATGATATTTCCCCTCTTCGGGGAAAAATTCTATGGTGAAGGCTAAACGATCCTCTTTAAGGGCTCTTTGAAGCTGAGAATAACTCAAGGGCCTAAAAAAGGCGTTGGCCTCTCGTCCTAATTTTGCGGGAGAATGGGCATCAGAGTTAGAGACCAAAGCAAAGCGATCGAGGGAAGAAAGACGCCAGTTCATAGGGGGGTCAGAAGAAAGGCCTGTTTCTAAAGCATAGATATAGGAAGATTCCTCTTCAAAACATTCTTCTACGGAATCAAAACCCGAAAAGGCTCCAAAAAGAGAGTACCAAGGAGTCCAAACATGGGCCGGAATGATAATGATTTCAGGAGATATGTGGCGTAAGAGCTTAACCAAATCCTTTACAGGAAAACCAAAAACTGGCCGCCCGTCAGCTTCTAGATTCCCTAAGGGCGCTAAGGCGCGGTTTATTTCTGCCGCTACCTCTAGAGATGGGGCTAAAATGACTGTATGAACCCGACGATTCTTCTTTGGACCTTGAGAAAAAATATTAGAAACCTCGGCACTCAAAATAAACCGTGGTCCTTCAGTAAAATCCCGAAATACATAAAGCCCCTCTTCTGCAGGCTCGAGAAGCTGCTTAAGTTCTGAAAAATACTCCGGATGGGTGAAATCTCCGGTGGCAATCACATCGAGTCCCTTGGAAAAGGCCACCTTTGCCAGAACCGGAATGCTCATTTCTTTGCTAGTAGCCCGGGAATAACGACTATGGATATGAAGATCTGCCAAAAATATTTTTTCTCGTGGCGGAAGAGAAATATTATTTACCGGCACGACCTAAAACCCCTTCTATAG